>Ga0123519_10009131_pt1 | contig 14984 bp, 8 predicted proteins | sample YelNatPaOPRAMG02_FD_87396 | JGI IMG/M metagenome (GOLD analysis project Ga0123519, IMG submission 87396) | Hot spring microbial communities from Yellowstone National Park - Yellowstone National Park OP-RAMG-02 (version 2) | ecosystem: Environmental > Aquatic > Thermal springs > Hot (42-90C) ...
GAGAGAGTTTTCGACAAGTTCTATCGCATCGAGAACGCGGCCAGCAAGCACATCCGTGGCAGCGGCCTTGGCTTGTCGATCTGCCGTGGCCTGGTGGAAGCCCACGGTGGCGATATCTGGGCCGAGAGCAGGGTGGGCGACGGCAGCGTCTTCCGTTTCACTTTGCCGCTGTGGTCGGAGACGGCGAAAAATGGAGACACCGGGACTGAAGATCCGGCCTCGGCGCCGTTGGCGGCCAAGGGCGCTTCCGAACCAGGCGAACCACCCCACGTGCTCATTGCCGCCGAGGACGAACGGTTGGCGCGGGTGCTTCGGGCTGGCCTGGAGGCCGCGGAGTATCGCTCTTCGTTGGCGACGGCTCTTGCAGACGTCGTGGCCAAAGTCAGAGAGGGTCGCCTAGCTCTCCTCGTCTTGGGAGAAGCCCTCGCCGATGCGCCTGGGCTAGATGCCTTGCGCCGCCTGCGGGAATTCTCGTCGCTGCCAATACTCTTCGTAGATGCGCAATCTGTGGTAGGCCGCCGTCGCGCTCTCGAGAATGGGGCCGATGAGTATCTGGCCTGGCCATTTGGCACCAATGACTTGCTGGCGAAGACACGCGCTGTGCTCTTGCAGCGCAGCACTACCTCATCTTCGATGGGCGGCCTTGTTTCTTCCAGCGAAGGAAAGCAGAAAGCCTGAGGGAAGCCCCAGTCTTCCACCTTTTTCTACTGCTGATCTGCACGTCACCGAGCATCATACGACCCTTATTGCCACTAGACAATTCAGCGCTCGTTTGCCGTATTGATTTCGCTCCTCTCCCCCGGTATAATGTGCCAACCATTCGGTTGCAGGCAAGAATGCCTTTGGGAGGTGGGGAGGCGGTGTGGAATCACCTTTGGCTGGCGGCGATGCTATCGGCCGCCTTGCTGGGCAGTTCTCTGGGGACCGCTGTCGATTCGCCAGTCAGCGCCGAGGAAGGCATCGTCGTAGCAGACCAGGTGCGTCTTCGTGACGACGTCTGGGGCAGGCAGGTGGGACTGCTCAGAGATGGCCAGTCGGTAACGATACAATCGACAAAGCCAGATGCCAAGGGAGAGACGTGGTACCTGGTGAAGACCGGCGAGGAGACCGGCTGGGTGTCCGGCGCGTATGTGCGGCCGGAGCCTTCCTCTCGCTCGGGGCGCTCGGAGACGGCATCCAGTGCCACCGATTCCACGAACTACGCGTCCTTCATCCGCTCGGTCCTTTCGCTTGGCGTCTGGCAAGCGCCCGCCAACGTGGCCGGCCGAACCGTCGGAGTGCAGGTGGGACACTGGAGAAACTCGGAGGCTGGCTATCCCTACAATACCCAAAGCGGATCGAGTTGGGGAGGCCATGTGGAGTCGGAAGTCAACCTCGCCATTGCTCAGCGCATCGCAGCCAGGCTGAGTGCCCTCGGCTGCAAGGTGGACCTGCTGCCAACGGTGATTCCGTCAGGCTACCGCGCGGACGTTGTGGTCGCTGTGCACGCTGACGGCGGTCCCAGCTCCCGCCGTGGCTTCTTCGCCGACCGATCGGCCGATAACGCCCGCGTTCCCCTTAGCACTGCCGAGAGTAGGTTGGTCAGCCTCCTCGATCAGGAGTATGGCGCTTCCACAGGGATCCCCTATGTCTACCGCGGCACCGTGGACTCGCGGTACTACTACGGCTATTACTATGTGAGCCATGAGACCCCAATGGCCCTAATCGAGACCGGCTTTCTCACCAACGCCGAAGACCGCAAGGTGATCCTCGATCAACCAGACCTGGCGGCAAGAGGGATTGCCGAGGCAATCGAGCTCTTCCTCGCTGGTCGATAAGGCTTGCGTCGGGGCCAGGTCTCCAAGAGTGATAGCCCTTTCCTCCTAGCACGCATTTCCGTGCCTTAGGGCCGAGCCAGGGGTTCGATTTCGTTGACGCCTGGCCGCTGAACGGCTAGTATAACCATACTAGATTGTCGCCCCGTGCGGTGGAGGCAGAAAGTTGGGCGTGCGCCGGCCGCATAAGGATCAGGATCTGCCTCTGAGCGCCATCGGCCTCGATCGGCTGCCCGTTCCGCGGCGCCAGCGCATCCTTTCCTTGGTGGACGCGCTAGGGGATTTGAAAGCATTGCCGCAGGTAACGCAGCGTGCGCTCAGCTGTATTCAAGATTCGCGCTCGAGTAGTACTGAACTGTCTGCGATTATCGCCACCGACCAGGCCATTTCTGCTCGGCTCCTTGGTATGGCCAACTCCGCCTTTGGCCGGGGAGTGCGCCCATTCGTTTCGGTGCAAGAGGCAGTAGTCAGACTAGGGTACCGCAACGTGCAGGATGTTCTGCTCTCCATTGCCGCGTCGAACCTTCTCGAAAAGCCTCTGCCTCTCTACGACGTGGCACCGGGTGAACTGTGGCGACATTCGGTGGCGACGGCGATCAGCGCACGACTAGTGGCGCTGCGGTGCCAAGTTCCGCAGAACAACGCCGCTTATGTCGCTGGCCTGATGCACGACGCTGGACGCTTCGTACTGGATCGAGGACTGCTGCCGAGCGAGAAATCGGCGATCAGAGGGATCGTCGCGCACGACCGCACAAGCTTCCAGAACGCCGAATATGAAGTGTTGGGCTTTTCCCACGCTGAGGTCGGTGCCGTCCTGCTGCACCGCTGGGGCCTTAGCGAGGAGGTTGTTCACGCCGTTGCCGTTCACCACCGCCCGTCACTCTCAATTGAAGAGGGACTCGGGGCCGCTATTCACGCTGCCGATGTTCTTGCGCTGCTGGCTCTGCCGATCAGTCGTCCGGGCTGGCTTTTCGCCGTTGAGCCCCTTATCTCTTCTCGGTTCGGGATCTCTCCCGATAGCCGAGTGCTTCCCGAGCTGCTGACCGAGATCAAGGCTGGGTTCGATAGCGCGGTGAGATTAGTCGGACGCTAACTCGCAGTAGCAATAGCACACGCATTCCGATCAAGGTATCATATGGCGGTGATCTTCGGTGGGCAATGAGCCAGATTACCTTTCAGTGAGGCGTAGCGTGAATCAACTCGTGCAACGAGGCTTGTTTGAGCAGCCACAGGAGCCTGCCGCTCGCATCGAGGAACTGCGGCAACGAATCCGCCGCCTTGACTATCACTACTATGTGCTCGACTCTCCCCTCGTCTCAGACGACGAATACGATAGGCTCATGCAGGCACTACGCGACCTGGAGCAAGCTTACCCGGACCTGGTGACGCCTGATTCTCCTACCCAGCGCGTCGCTGGTGCACCCAGAGAAGGGTTCAACAGAATTCAGCATTTTCGTCCCCTGTTGTCTCTCGCCAACGCTTTCGACGATCAACAGCTTCTCCGCTTCGATGCTCGGGTGAAGGAACTGCTTGGCATCAGCCAGATCGACTACGTGGCCGAACTCAAGTACGACGGTCTATCAGTAGCGGTGACGTACTCCCAAGGGAAGCTGGTCACGGCCGCTACACGTGGCGATGGCCTATGGGGAGAGGACATTACCCCGAATATTCGTACCATCCGCAGCATTCCGCTCGAGCTGCTAGGAGACGATGCGCCCAGGCGAGTGGAGATCAGGGGCGAAGTTCTGATGACTACCAAGAGCTTCGAGGCCCTGAACGCCGCTCGCGTGGCCGCCCAGCAGCCTCCTTTCGCAAATCCCCGCAACGCTGCTGCCGGCAGCGTGCGCCAGCTTGACCCAAGAGTGACCGCGGCGCGCGACCTCCGAGCCTACTTCTACTCGGCCGCGGCCGTCGAAGGCGATCTTCCTTTCCACACCCAGTACGACCTGTTGCAGGGGCTGCGCCGCTGGGGCCTGCCGACCGGCCCCGAGAGCGCCTACTGCCGCGATATTCAGGAGGCGATCAAGTTCTGCGCGGCGATCGAGAAACGAAGGCACGAGCTGCCTTTTGCCGTAGACGGGGTGGTGATCAAGGTGAACAGCCTAGAACATCAGGACCGTCTGGGTGCAGTAGGCCGAGAACCCCGCTGGGCCATAGCCCGCAAGTACCCAGCCGTCGAACAGACGACGAAAGTAGAATCGATCGTAGTCCAGGTCGGCCGCACCGGCGTGCTCACGCCGGTCGCGGTCCTGAGTCCCGTACGCATCGGTGGCGTCACCGTTAGCCGGGCAACGTTACATAACGAGGACTTCGTCAAAGCGTTGGGGCTGCGGATTGGCGATACCGTGTTCGTGCGCCGGGCGGGAGAGGTGATCCCGGAAGTAGTGAGCGTCGTGGTGGAGCAGCGAGACGGTAGCGAAAGGCCGTGGCAGATGCCCACTATCTGCCCGGTCTGTGGAGGACCGGTCCAGCGGGAAAACGGCGAAGCGGCTACGCGTTGCGTGAACGCAGCCTGCCCCGCTCAGCTCAGCGAGCACCTTGTCCACATGGCTGGCCGCAACGCAATGGACATCGAGACATTAGGTCCCCGCATGGTCGAGAAGCTGTTGGCCGCGAACCTCGTGCGAGACATAGCCGACGTCTTTGCTCTGTCGCTATCGCAATTGGTGGAACTGAACGCAGGCGAGAAAGTGGCTCAGAACCTTTGGGAGAACATCCAGCGTGCCCGACGAACAACCCTCCCGCGCCTCATTTATGCCCTCGGCATTCGCCACGTTGGCGTCGAAACCTCCGAGGAGCTGGCTCGCCATTTCGGCTCTCTAGAGTCACTCGCACAAGCCTCACTCGATGACCTGCAGAGAGTGGAAGGAGTGGGACCGATAGTGGCAGCCAGCATTCGCCGTTTTTTCGATTCTCCTCGCAATCAGGATATCGTCCAACGTCTGTCCAGGTTGGTTACCTATTCGTCGCCGGCGGGGAAGGAATCGGCAGCAAAACCATTGGCCGGTCAGGTGTTCGTTCTCACCGGCGCGCTCTCTCGCCCACGGGCAGAGTACGTGGAGGCCATTCTGGAAGCAGGAGGTCAAGTTTCGGACACGGTCACTACTAAGACTACCTATTTGGTGGTAGGTGAGCGACCAGGCTCGAAGCTAGCCAAGGCGCAGAAGCTGGGCATCCCCGTGCTTGACGAAGCGGCCTTGCGAGAGAAGCTGTCAGCCTCCGCCATCTCTCCCGCCTCGGAACAAAACATAACAACGTAGTTCACTTTGCTTGTGGTGCTTCTTTCCCTGAAGCCGGACGGCCTGCCAGGGCGATTGGCGGTCAAGAGGATTGCTTTCGCTCTGCTTTCAGGCTAGGCCTGGACCTCTCCAGCCGGCTCCACTAGCAGGCTTTGCTCGTGGGTATACGAAACCATTCCCGGTGGAGCACCTTTGATCTTGCGGACATGCTTACGGGCGGTGTAGTCTACCTCGACTTTGCCACTGCCACCGGCCCGACTGAAGCGAGCAGCCAGCCGCGCCGCCTCGAGTAGAGTATCTGCGGAGATGGTTTCCAACCGCGCGCGCACAACGACGTGGGCTCCCGGCACTCCACGAGCGTGCAGCCACACGTCATCGGGCCCGGCCATATGAAAGGTCAGGAGTTCGTTCTGCAAGCCGCTGCGCCCCACGTAGATCTCGAAACCGTCAGACGACACGGCATAGGGGCTCAAGCCAGCGCTGCGGCTGCCGCCCCCTGTTCTTGATGCTCCCGTCCCGACGCTGGCGTTCGCTTTGCCTTTCTGTGGAACCGCGGGCTTTGCGGTCCGAGAGGCAGGCCCGGTCAACGCCTGATCCATTTCCTGCTTCAGACGCCTCAGCTCTTCCACAGAATCGGCCATACTGACATACGTTTCTACCTGCTCTAAGTAGGCGATCTCCTGCTCCGTCTTGGCCAGCAGATCTGGCACCTGTTCCAGAGCGCGGCGCGCGTGGGAATACTGCAGGAAGTAGGACTGAGCGTTCTCGAGCCAGCTTCGGTTGGGGTCCACGGGTATCCGCTTTCCCTCAACCTCGAGTTCAGACTTGCCCTTTGTGAACGAAGGACCGAACGCCAACAGCATCTCGCCTCGCCAGCGCAACTCCTCCGCCTGCTCGCCTTGGGCCAGTTGGTGCTCGAGGGCCTCCAGCCGACGCAGCCTAGGCTGGCGTGCTGAGGCGATCTCCTCCCGCAGACGCGCCCTAGCCTGCTCTACGGGGCTGAGGCGATCCGATTGCGCATAGTAGCTCTCGAGGGCTTCATTGATGCTGTGGCAGCGCCGCACGTTGGACAAGTGGCGCAACTCGTACGGAGCGTAGGCTACCGCTATCTCTCCTTCCATAGCCACGCTTGGCTCCCATCGCCTCGAATGGAGGCTGGAAAACAGCTCCTTGAGATTGCAAACGATAGCCTCAAGGTTCTTTGCGGCCGAGGCCAAGGTCTCCGCACTGCCAGTAGCACGATAAACGACCTCGCGAGCCAGGGTGGGGCTGACGGCGGCCACCGCCGACACCAGCACTTGCCAAGCTGGCGCGGTTGGGTTGGCGGCAGAGAAGGCCAAGCTGAGTTCGTCGGCCGTCAGTACGGTTGGAACAAGCTTATTTTGAGCCGGGGGAGGCACGTAGGGGTGGTGAGGAAGAACCAGACGCTCGCGGCTCATCGGCGGCGCGATCCGCTTCATACTGTCGAGGATCAACCCGTCCGCTCCCACCAGGATCACGTTACTGTGCCGGCCCATAGCCTCGACGATAAGTTGGCAATCGCCGATGGCCAAGGTGAGTACTCTCTCATAGGGCACTTGCTCTACCGCCGAGAGCTTCTGCCCGCGGATGCGATTGCGGGCCAACAGCAGAAGCGGAGAGACCTGGTCTGAGGCTCGGGCTAGCTTCTCGGAGACGAGCTGAACGCGAGCCTCCTGGGGATGGGCCGAGAGCAGCAGCCAATGCACTTGGTGCTGGGCATAGATTCCGAGGCCAAGCGACAGATCTGCAGGCAGGACGACCTTCTGTACCCAGCCACCGAGAACTCTCTCTCGCAGCTCATCTGCGACTGCGGCCATTGTCAACGCGTCGTAGTTCATCGCACCACCCCTGGAAAGTATAGCAAAAGCTAAAGCTAAGGTGGTGTTCAGTGGCTTGAGGATGATCCGACCGCTTTCAGTTCCGAGCGGCGAGCGCGATGTCGAAGTTGTTCCGCCAGGTCAGCCACTCGCTCAGGGTTCACTTTGTCGGGGAAACCATCGTAGGTAAGGCTGATCCAAGGCTTGTGGCCATAGTGGCTCGAGATGGACTCGGCTAGAGCGGCCACTATTCCGCCGGGCATGCAACCGTGTGGCATAACGGAGATGACGCCAGCGAAATGAGGATCTTCCATCTGGCGGATGCCGCTCCCCAAGGAAAGCACAGCCTCGCTGCCGTTTCGACTAGGCAGGTATCGCGAGGAGCAAGCCAGAAGCTCTTTCGTGCTTGGTTCCCGCTCTCGGATAACATCGGCAAACCAGCTAGCAACCTGACTCTCATAGTGCTCTAGCGCCAGTTTGCGGACCATTCCCTTGATGATTCGGCCTACTTCGCGGTTAAGCACCGCATCTTCCAGATTGCGCACAGAGGTGTATTTCAGCCACTCGCTCATAGGCGCAACTTCCACCTCGAGGCCGTTTGCCTCGCACAGGCCTACCAGATCTTTGTTGCAGAAGCGATTGGCACGCAGGTAGATTTCCCCGTTAATACCCACCCGGGGTCTGGCCGGCTTGGCAGGGTCTTTCAGATCGGCAAACGTGTGAGTGGCTTCCTGCATAAGCCGACGCAAATCCTGCCGCCCCTCAGTGGCCTGCACCAGCCGATGCAGATAGGTGGCATAGGCGCGATCACTCTCGCCCGGGTAGCGCTCATAGGGCCTTGTAGTCCACAGTAGTTTCTGGAGATGATCGGCCGCCACGATACCCTTCCAGGCTAGCAACTCGAAGCCGCTGCCCAGGCCCAGGTCCGAGTAAGCATTATTGGAAACCGTGGTCATAATCTCGAGGTCGATCCCAAGGTCGTTAAGGATCTTCTGTTGCTCCAGCGCGTACTTTCCCAACCGGCAGGGTCCGAAGGAACCGGCCATCAGGGCGCGTGCCCCTTTGGGAAGCAAGCCGTCGGCGGCCAACCGCAGGAAGACGCCCAACGTGTCGCGGAAAGGGAGGCACTCCCGGCCGTTGGTCACGTCGCGGCTGAGCGACATACTCCGCTCATCAGACTCAGGTAGCACCAGCGCGTGGACGCCGTGGGCGCGCATGGCGGCCGCCACGACCTCAGCGTGGTCGGCCATTCGAGGTATGAGCACATTCTGGCCGCTACGCACCGTGGAGGCGACGCGACGGGAGTATGCCCGGGGCTCCGCTGCCAGGTTCAATCCTGCCCGCCGATAGCTCTGGATAGTATCCACCAGCGCCTCCAGGCGCGTGATATAACCTGCCTCAGCCGCGTGCTCATCTATCTCGATCTGGCCCAAGGGCTTCCCTCCCATAATGTCCTCGACCACGTTCTGAATGATCGAGTTGGGGCCACAGCCGAAGTTGGAGAGGAAAAGCCCGTACAGTTGCGGATGCTTGGAAATGAACTTAGCGGCAGCCAGGAGTTTTCTCTCATAGTTCCAGTAGGGACGGTCGCTCACGTCGCGCACGTCAATCTCGTGCAACGGAAGATAATCCAAAGGAACTGGCACTGCGCCCAGGTTTTGGAGCTCCTGAGCGATCCCCAGATTGGCACCCGCGTCCTGTGCGTTGTAGGCTCGCGCGAGCAGAACGACGCCGATCGTGTCGGGCTTGGCCTCGATCTCCCTCAACAGCCGTTGTCCGGCCTCCGAAAGCTTCGCCTCGTAAGCGCGCTGTTCGGCAAGGGCTGTGCGGGCAGCCGCCAGCCCTTGCTCGCGACTGAAGCCCAGGCGTTTGGCCATCTCAGCAAGGCTGTTGAGAGTCAGCTCGTCGCCACGGGACAGATCGATAACAGGATCGAGCAGCTTCTTCCCCAAGCCGAACACGCTGCCCACGATGTAGGGACCAGCCTGCACCAACGGGCAAGAATAGCGTTGGTCTTCGTCTCCTTCTCGTCGGCCCATACGAATTGCGTTCGGAATCAGTACGTACTCCGCCCCCTGCTCCAAGAGCTGAGCCACGTGCCCGTGCAACAGCTTGATCGGAAAACAGCTATCCGTGTAGGCACGCTCCAGTGATTCCTCGATCACATGTTTACTAGTTGGTGCTGAGTACAGAACCCTGCTCCCTAGTGAGTTGAGAAACGCAGTGAGCATAGGCGCCAGATCGTAGGTCATGAGAGCACGTGGCACACCGACTAGAGGACCGTGGCCTTGGGTGGGATCGTAGCCAGCAAAGAGGAGGCTCTCACGCTCCGTGAAGGGTGTTGATGCCTTCCCTTTGCGCTGGCCGGATGCCGCGTCGTACCGGTCGCAGCGAGAGCCATAATACAGTCGCTCTCCATCATCAGTGGTCATCACGCTGATGGCGCAACTGTTCTCGCAGTGGCGGCAGGTGAAGTTGGTGAGGTTGTAGCTAGCGGACGCCACTCTCGTGAAGCCCTTGAAGCGAGACTCCACTCCGTCGGGCATCGCTTGCTTGGCCAAGAGAGCCACTCCGATGGCTCCCGTAACCTCCTTGTGTTCTGGCACCACCATCGTCCTGCCGGAGAACTCCGAGCGGAAGGCAGCCACGACTGCCTCGTTGTAGAAGACCGCGCCAGTGAGGAAGATGTGGTTGCCAATTCTGCGAGTTCCCACTACTTTAGATCGGTAATTCTTGGCCAACGAGACGGACAGACTGGAAACGATCGTTTCCAAAGGTACAGAGGCATGCTGAGCGGATGTCACCGCCTGACTCATAAAGGCTGCGCACTTCTCACCCAAATCTAGTTGGCTCTCCGCCGAAAAAGCAAGCCGAGCGAACTCCCCATCTCGAGTGGAGACTCCAAGCTGCTCCGCCAGTTCATCAATGAAGCTCCCAGTCCCGGCGGCGCACGCCTTGTTCATCTGATAGTCGAGCGGGGTGCCATTCTCAAGATAGATGAACTTCGAGTCCTGCCCACCCAACTCGAACACCGTGTCCACCCGCGGGTCCAGGTGCAGAGCCGCCGCTGTCTGGGCTGTAATCTCGTTCTTTATCAGATCCGCTCCGATGAAGCGCCCCACCAGATAACGGCCAGAGCCGGTAGCGCCAACGCCACGAATACGGACTTTCCCCTCCACCATCGGCGCCAGGTTAGCCATTACTTGCTTGATGGCTTCAAGAGGCTGCCCGGCGGTCATCAGATAGGTCTTGGCCAGTAGCTGTCCCCCGCTGTCTATGACTGCAGCTTTAGTACTGGTCGAGCCCACATCGACGCCCAGATAGGCATCAATCACTTGCGGGCCGAGCGTAGGCGGCTGCCAACCGTTCGCAGAGGGAGATGCCTGCAACCGCGCCGGGTTGAGGTAGAGATCAGCAGCGTGGGAGGTGGGTGGCCGAAGAGTACCTGGGGCCTCGGGCGCGCCGCGAGCAAGAAGAGCGGCTCCGATAGCTTCCCGGTAAGCGAAATCGTCCGGGATGATAACGTTGTGTCCGATCGCGCTCGACAATGCCCGTGCTACACCTTGATTGGCGGCCACTCCGCCTATGAAGTAGATGGGAGGCTGGAAAGTGTCGCGCCACTGGGCGATCACCATGCGCGCCACGCTATCGGAGAGGCCGGCCAGCATCGCAGCTACTGGCCACCCTTTCTGCTGCAAATGGATCAAGTCGGACTTGGCGAAAACGCTGCATCGAGCGGCAATCCGAGGAGGCGCTTCCGTCCACTCCATTGCTCTGGCACCGAACTCGTGGATGGGAATACCCAGTCTGGAGGCTTGCTGCTCCAGGAACCTGCCGGTACCAGCTGCACATAGAGGGGAACGCGCTACTCGCCACGGCTTCTCCAACCCGTCCACCAAACCTATCACAAGGGCAGATTGGCCCCCGATGCCGATGATTGTTCGGGCATCTGGATGATCCCGCAGCACACCTGTGATGGCTGCGTAAGGGGAGCTGTAGACCTGCCAGCCCTTCTGACCGCGATACAATTGCCGGCCCGAGCCGACCGCACCGGCTCCGTTCACTCGGCTTAGGTCAAGCCGGGTCTCAAGACGATCCAGAAGAAGAGCAACAGCAGACGCCGGATCTCGGTAAATCCGCTCGGCATCCAGCGCCAGCAGCGTTCCTTCTTCATCCACCACCGCGCAGCGCACGTGGACGGAGCCGATATCCAGTCCCACGAAAAGGCGACCGGTAGATGGGGGGACAATCTCATCGCGGCTACCTAACAATCTGCCAACCTCCTCTAGCCCGCCAAAGCGGCAAGACAAGAACCAACGATGCCGGTGTCTGAACGCGATTTCCGAAGGGGCGACAACTTGCACCACTGACACAAGGGTTGCTGCCCACAGGTGTGCTTGCAGGCAGCCCTCTAGGCCCTGACATTATACCAGCCCATCGCAGCGAGTGACCAGAGCTACCAGCCTAGTGACCAGGTTATCATTCCGACCGAGCGCCGGCGGAATGGTTGACAACTGTCACCTATGACAGCATAATCTTGGCAGAATCGTTCTTTCCCATCCCAGCTCGCGTCAGCTATGGCATAGGTATGATCCCTTTGCTAGTCTGCTTGTGGTAAGGCGAGTCGCGGCGCTTGCCCCCCGCTCTAGTGCTGAGGTGCAGGCAACCGTTTCACGCCTCCATGCGTTCGGAGAGGAGGCTTGGCCGATGTGGAGACTTTGCTCGACATAATGCGCCAGAGTCTTGTCCGAGCGGCGCGGCGTTCCTGGTCGCGGCCAGTGACAGCGGTCCTGGGTCCCTCGGGAGCGGAGATTCCTGGTCCTGATGTGGAACAGTCTACTGACTCAGAGCGGCCGAGCAGAGACGGCGGGGTACCTGCGGCGGAGTCGGACCCTATCCTGCCATCTAGTCAAGCTGCTGCTCATCGCCGGATCGCTCAACAGCATATCTGCCGCCGCCAGTACGGCCGCGCCCAGCGCGAACTGGAGGCCGCTCTTGCCTGCGATCCGGGCAGCCCAGCCCAAGAAGATCTGGCTGCTCTGCGGGGTGTCCGGCGCTACCGGCGGCTGGCTGATAGGCAGCCTAGCAACGCCATCGCCCATCTCGAGCTCGGTCGGTGCTTGCTCGAACTCGATCTGGCGGAGGAGGCCCTAGCGGAACTGCGGGAAGCCGCTCGCCTGGCACCGTCTTTGGCAGAGCCGCATATACTTATGGCCGTGGAACACCTATTCAGCTCGCGGCGCGCTGAAGCGGAGGAGGAGTACGCCCTGGCTGTCGAGAGAGAGCCCTCTCTGCCTCCTCTTTCTCGTCTGCTTGACAACTTGCATGCCAATAGCTCCCCTGGCGAGCGCATCGCCTGAGCGCCTGGCTGACATTCCACTGGCCAAGCCCTTCGGCTTTGCTCGCTGGGGCAGTGTGATAGTCTGCACCGTCTGGGGGCTGTGCGGCGTAGCTTGTCTCGCCTGCGTATTGGCCAGTAGAATCTGCTGGCTGAGTTCGTTAACCGTTGCAGGCCGCTTCGGCTGCGGCGAGTAGGAGGGGGAATCAATGAGACCACGAGACCGTGTCTTGGCGGCTTTGAGCCACGAGGAACCGGATCGCGTTCCTATCGATCTGGGGAGCTGCCAAGTGACCTCCATTGCCAGCGCGGCGTACGTGAACTTGCGGGCTGCTCTGGGCCTGCCCCGAACCGACGTAGAAATCACAGACCCGGTCCAGCAGCTGGCACTAGTTGAGGAGGACGTGCTGCAGGCCCTTGAGGTGGATACGAGAGGCATAGGCCCCAACCCACCCGCGAGCTATCGGTTCGAAGTCTTTGAGGAAGGGGAGTATCTCGCATATTACGACGAGTGGGGCGCCAAACTGCGCAAGCCCAAGGAAGGAGGACATTACTTCGACTGGGCCGAGTTTCCCATCAAAGAATCGAGCCTCGAAGCGCTGGAGACCTACCGCTGGCCTGACCCCGACGATCCTTCCCGGTACGCTGGTCTGCGAGAAAAGGCGCGCTCATTATACGAGAATACGGACTACGCCCTCGTGGGAACAGCACCCCTCGGAAGTGATATCTTGGCCATGCCTCAGCGTACCCGTGGCTACGCCGAGTCGATGATGGACCTAATAGCGGAACCAGAGTTCACCGAGGCTTTCCTTGAGAGGCTGACCCAGATAGCGCTGCGCGCCTGGTCCCATTTCCTGGATGAAGTCGGTGAATACATCCAGGTCGCGACACTATACGAGGACTTGGGCACCCAGACAGGGCCTCTCATCTCACCTGCTATCTATCGGCGTCTCGTGAAGCCACGCGAAGCACGTATCGTTGAACTGATCAAGTCCAAGAGCAACGCCAAGGTTTTCCTGCACTGCTGTGGCGCTATCCGCGAGTTCATTCCCGACTTCATTGACATCGGAATCGACATTCTGAATCCCATACAGGTGGCTGCTGCCGGCCTAGGCGACACAGCTCAGCTCAAGAAAGACTTCGGCCGTCACCTCACCTTCTGGGGGGCTGCCTGCGACAGCCAGAGGGTGTTTGCTTTTGCTACCCCGGAGCAAGCCGAAGCAGAGGCACGCCGACGTATTCGCGATCTGGCGCCCGGCGGTGGGTTTGTGTTCGCTCCCATCCACAACATCCAAGACGACGTGCCAGCTGCCAACATTCTTGCCGTATTCCGGGCGGCTCACGAGTACGGCTACTACCCTATCCACTAGAAAGGGCTTTTGAGCAAGTGCGGACAACGAGAAAGATAGTGCACATCGACGAGTCGCTCTGCAACGGCTGTGGAGCCTGCGTGGCACCCTGTGCCGAAGGTGCCATCACGTTAGTGAACGGCAAGGCGACTGTATTGCGTGAAGAGCTATGCGACGGGGCCGGGGTTTGCCTGGGAGTCTGCCCGACTGGCGCCCTTACCATAGAAGAAAGAGAGACACAAGCATTCAACGCCGAAGAGGCCGAACGGCGCCTGCAAGGCCCGCGCTGCGTCCGCTGCGGGAACGACGATCTGTACGCGCCGCTGCTTCTAGTGCGCAGCCGAGGCGAGAGCCTATGGTACTGCGTTCGCTGCCTGCCGGCGCTTATCCACGGCTAGCTTTCAAGGTCAGGTCTCGCGGTTGGATGTTCGCGACCGCTGATACATCGCAATGATTTCCTGTTCAGTGGTGGCATCCGTCGGAGCTTTGTCGAAGCGGAAGCGCACTAGACGAGGGAAGCGCAGAGCGTAACCAGGCTCCTCATCGACTTTGCCAGCCGTATGCACCGGGCTGCGCGTTATCTCGTCAGCCTGAACCTCAACGACATAGTCTGGTTCTGTCCACACGTCGGGGATGATAATCGAATCAACTTGCTTCGGCTTCTGGTCCGTCCTGGCCTGCTCAAGCAGGCTGCGCATTTGCATCCACTCTTCGTCCGTCAGACCGGAGCCGATCTTTGAGATGGTGCGGAAACGGTCTTGGTTGGGATCGTAGACGGCGCCCAGCAGCGAGCCGATTCCGAAGCGCGCTCGCTTGCCACGCCCGAGCAGGTAACCTACCAGCACTAGGTCCACAGTGTCACGCAGTTCGGAGCGATAGGCCCGCTTCAGCTTTACCCACGTGAAGCTCCGTTGTCCCGCTTGATACGGAGCATCTGGGCGCTTGCATAGTACGCCCTCCAGTCCCCTTTCTACCATCTCTTGGAAGAAGCGCTCCAGCTCCTGGGCATCGCAAGTCTTGAGGGCGTCGGTCACTTGAATGGGGTCATCTGGCTCACGCAGGACGACGGATTCAAGTTCACGTCGCCGCTCGCTCAATGGGGAGGTCGTAAGATCGCGCTGGTCCGCGTACAGCAGATCGAAGGCAAAGAAACGCAATGGATAGCGGCTTTCCATCTCCTCAATGCCGTACTTGCGTTTCCGCCTAACAGTAATTTGGAAGGGTACGAACTCGCCGGTCTCCGGGTTGTACACGACAGCCTCTCCATCTAGGATGGCTTCCCGTGCCCCTATTTGCCGCTGTGCCGCCTTGGCCAGTTCCGGGAACATAGGCGTTACGACTTCCAATCGGCGGGTAAAAAACCACACCTTGTCGGCCGACTTGTGAAGCTCGAGGCGTACCCCATC
>Ga0123519_10009133_pt1 | contig 14982 bp, 13 predicted proteins | sample YelNatPaOPRAMG02_FD_87396 | JGI IMG/M metagenome (GOLD analysis project Ga0123519, IMG submission 87396) | Hot spring microbial communities from Yellowstone National Park - Yellowstone National Park OP-RAMG-02 (version 2) | ecosystem: Environmental > Aquatic > Thermal springs > Hot (42-90C) ...
CTTTAGCCCTGATGGTTCTCTTTTGGCAAGTGGAAGTTGGGATGCGACAATCAAAATCTGGGGTGTTGAAGATGGAAAGTTGCTTAAAACCTTAGAAGGACATTCTGGCTCTGTATATTCAGTTGTCTTTAGTCCTGATGGTTCTCTTCTGGCAAGTGGAAGTCGGGATAAGACAATCAAAATCTGGGGTGTTAAAGATGGAAAGTTGCTTAAAACCTTAGAAGGACATTCTGACTGGGTGACTTCAGTTGTCTTTAGCCCTGATGGTTCTCTCTTGGCAAGTGGAAGTTGGGATAAGACAATCAAAATCTGGGGGCGTAGAGCGAAAGGAATTCTGCGCCGAGAAGAGTATGAGAAACTTGAGGAAAAAAGACGACAAGAAGAGGAACGACGCAGACAAGAAGAAGAAAGAAAAAGAGAAGAACTTAGACGCCGGGAAAAAGACGCAGAAATTAGAAAACAATATGAGGAGGAGGAATTAAAACGGCAGAAAGAAGCGCAAGAGTTTGCAAAAGCGGAAAGTTCAGAATCAGTTACTTTTGGGGAATTTATTGGTTCGCTCATCATTATCGCTGGTATTGGAGCGGTTGCTGGTGGTCTCATCGGTATATTGATTGGCATTTTGTCTAGACAAAATATTTTTAAGGCAATGAAGATTCCGACACTAATTGGTGCAGGTCTGCTTGCTATTATTTTTATCATTTTGGCTATTTCTCGTCAAACTCAGAAAGAAAAGAGGTGAGATAATATGCCAACCTGTCGTTAAAAGACTCAGAATATTTTCAGGAGGTTATAGCGGAATCCTTTTATAATGAAACAACGAATTACCTTTTATGAACAAAAGAAAAGAAATAAACGAATCGTAATAATTCTCTGGCTAATCCTGGTCGGAGTCTTTGCATTGCTCGGCGGGACAATTTTAGCCTTTTTGGGTAGTAGGTCCGAAGAGACCCCGTTTTTGCCACCGGTTTTGCTCGGTATGTTGGGCGGCGGATTATTCGGTCTGGTTTATATGATTGGCGCCTACTATCTGGCATCCCAACTTTTGTTAAAAAGACTTAATGCCCGTGAAATAAATCCTTCCGATATCAATGAAGTAATGTTCAAAAATGTTGCCGAGGAGATGGCAATTGCGGCAGGCATACCACCACCCGCAGTATATATAATAGATGACGCTAAATTAATAAATGCCCTCGCTTCGGGAAGGTCAAAAACGGATTCTTCAATTTGTATCACAACTGGACTTTTAAACCTATTGAATAGAGACGAACTACAAGGCGTAATTGGACACGAGATTGCTCATATCAAGTCAGAAGATACGAAAGCAAAATTTACTTATCTTGCGGTAGTTGGTTTTTTGGCAATGGTTGCAAAGATAGCCTGGCTGATGTTTTTAGTCGGCCTTAATTATCGTCCCAAAACGGAAAAAGAGAGAAAAAAGGAGTGGATGGTTAAAGGAGGTGCTGCAATATCATTATTGGTTGCGATTGTCTTTAAAATTGCCAGTTTTTTTGCCAAGTTGTTGTCACTGGCGATTGGAAGAAGGCAGGAGTATCTGGCGGATGCGGGTTCGGTTGAATTTACCCGCAATCCTACTGCATTAGCAAACGCATTAAGAAAAATCCGGGATGGCCATTGTCCACACCCGAAGATATCTTTTGCCGAAGCACCATTTTTTATTTCTGACCCGCGACCGAAAAATATCAGGAAACTTCGCTTCTTTGAACGATTCCTGAGCACCCATCCACCAATTGAAGAAAGAATTAAGCGATTAGAATCAATGGGGGCGGAAATTAATGATCCTGAATAATGATGAGGGTTAATCCGCCTTTGGCGGATTGTTCTGTTAATTTATTTAAACCGGGGCGCCCAAACTTGGGCGCCCCGGTTCCTAACTCAATTGAGCCTCATCTAAAATCCGAGTTTATCCGTTTTTCTTTTCCGTTTTCTAATTACCGCCACCAGCTCTTCTTGAGCAAATTTGACCAGACTCGCCATCGTTATCTTTTTCATACCTTGATAGCCTAATTCTATTACTGCCTTTTCAACCACATTTTTTATTTCGCCGCCGGTTAGTTCAAATTGCTCGCCCAATTCTTCAAAATTAACATCGTCAGCCAAAGGTGTCTTTTCAGTGAAGAAAGACTGCCAAATCTTTGCTCGCTCCTTCGGTCCTGGTATGTCAAAATTTAGTTTGAACAATATCCGACGCGCAAATGCTTCATCCATTTCTGCTTCCCGATTCGTGGTGAGAATTATTGCACCTTCAAATCGTTCTAATTCCTGCATTAAAATATTGGTCATATAATTGTGGAGCCGATCCGTGCTATGTCTTTCAGTAATCCTTCTCCCAAATAAAGCATCGGCTTCATCAAAAACAAGCACGCAGTCCTTTTCCCTTACGTCTTTAAACAACTTTCGGATATTCTTTTCGGACTCACCGACATATTTATCAAGGATAGTAGCATAATTCACAATAACGATCTTCTTGCCTAATTTATGAGCAATCCCATGGGCTGTCGCAGTCTTACCGGTGCCAGGCGGACCGTAAAATAGGATTACGGTACCCTTGCCGTATTTTATGGTTTCATTGACACCAAATTCGGCAAAAATTCGGTTTCCTTCTTTGATTTGAAAAATAATTCGCTCAATCGCTTCCTGTTTATCTTTGTCTAAAACAATCTGGTCAAGAGTTAGAATTGGTTCTTCCAACGCAATTAAAACTTGTTGAGTTGGTTGTTCCATTAAATTAGAATCGGGGTCCGCCTGTTCGGTTGGTTGTTCCATCAGATCAAAATCGGAATCCGAAATAGTTGGCTTTTGGCTATGTCTTTTAGCGCCGGAATTACCAGCGATAAATTCAAAAATTTTATCATTTAGGTGATAACTAACATCCAGTAAGTCACGAACGGCGATGTTTGACAATTTTGGGCGATGGCGATAGTAATTTTGCGATATTGTAATTAATTTGTTTTCTAATAAGTTCCGAAATAACTCACTTTTCGGAACGAATTCAATCGGCTTAAAACCCAAAAGCCACAGTAAATCCCGACCGTTTTTATCTCTTGAATAACGAGACTCATCAATTTCAGAAAAGAATAGGGTGAGCAAAATAAGTCTTTCTTCGTTACCTAATGAGTATTTCTCAGCTAAAATCTCAAACGGAATTTCAACCTTGGTGGCTTTGGCTAATTGTCTGATTTCTTCCAATTGTTTTTCGATTTCTACCATTTTCTTGTTTAGCACGGCTATTTTCTCCCTGTATTGCTCTAAACGGGCGAATTGGCAATTATCCTTGCCGGCTTCATTTGATGAAATTTCTGCAGTAAGTTCCTCATGGAGATAATCTTTAAAAGGTTCTACTCTCAATTCAAGCAATTTGACGAGTTTATTGCTCAAATTGAGGTAGGTGTTTTTTAGATTTTGTTGCATACTTTCAAAACCCTCATTACTTTTTCTTTTAATTTATATTTATGGATTATTAGGACAAATATTTAACCGAAGTATTTAGTTTTGTAATAAGTCGGGTCGCCCTCTTGGTAGCGTTTTTCTGACATCTCACTAACAAACTAATCCGTAAAAATCAGTCTGAGGACTAATATTTAATTTTTACTGGTTTGGGGTATCCTTCTCCCATCTTTTTAAAAAACAAAATTTAATTTATTAAATCCTTTACCCCTTGTCTAGGTTAGTATATATATTAGTATATATATAATAACTTTTCACCTCCTTTTTTTGAGGTCTTTTAGTTTATGTAGAAACTTATAGGAATTACCAGATAATATTATTATAGTTTAAAAACAAAATTTGTCAAGGGTAAGAATAAAATTCCAAGAACCTTATTGTTAATATAAATGAAATATTTATATTTAAAATAATAATTGATAAAAAATATTTGAAGAAGTTATAATTCTTTGGAATTAAATATCTTATATTAAGACACTTTTTGTTGCTGAATACAATTTTGAATAAATAGTTCACATAAGATAGAAAATTGTAAGCACTTAGATAAAAATTGCAAGTCTCAACGATTTAATTTTACATAACTTGCCGAACTTTGACTTTGGTAGTGAAGAACCAAATACCAGAGCCTGTAGATTCCGGCGTAAAAGATAATCTATTTCTTTTTCTTTCAGCCTGCTCCCGAGCCTGCTTCCCGGGCAGCCTACGGTGTCATCGCCTAAGCGGTACCCCTCCCAAAGGAAAATTAAATATAAGAAATCCGATATTAAATACTTAAAAGAAATTTTCGGTCATTTTTGGGTTGAAATATATTTCAACTTTGGAACCGGCTAAGGCGGATAATAGTCAAAAGTCTTTACTAAAGAAAAATCCGAAAACGGACAATGTTAACTCAAACCAAAGCACCGGCGTTGTCATTATTTTTTAGTTCCCTGCCTTTTGTTGTTGACAAAGGGAAGATAAAAAGTATACTTGGAAAGATGACTAAACGACTTTTTTCGTTGATTTTCAGTCTTTTCTTATTAATCGCTTGCGCCGTAAAACCAAAAGTGACTCCAATCGCTAAGACAATTACCATATTCTATACTAACGGCTTGGATTTGAATAATATTGCCCGCATTGCTAAATTCGTGAAACAAGAAAAGGGCAAAAATCCCTGTCTTTTCATTATTAAAGGGAAAATCTTTGGCACCGAGCCAATCACAACCCTATTGCGGGGTGAAGCCGAAATCGCAATCCTTAATCGGGCAGGAGTTGATGCAGTTATACTTTCAGCGGATTTTTTGCGGTTTGGCACAAAAAGGGCAAAGGAATTACAGAATCAAGGCGATTTTTTCTTTTTAGGGGCAAATCTTTTTTCTGTTGACCAATCAAAACCGCTTGCTCAGGAATATCTTATTAAGAACTTGGCTAAGACCAAGATTTCGCTGATCGGAGTCTTACTTGATACAACCAGTTTCTATCTTAAATTATCCGGGATTGAACGAAAAGACCCAGTTCCAATCATTAAACGATTAGTGCCGATGCTTCGGCTCCGCTCGGATTTGGTCGGTTTAGGCATCACCAATGCTAATTCCATTCCCGTGAAGGATGTTGATTTTGTAATTGGTTTAACCGATTCCCAACTCACTAAACCCAATGCACCGGAAAGCGAAACCGAACCAACAGTGCATCGATTTGACCTTTTGCTAAGTGACAATAATATGATAATAGACGGTCACGACTCAAAAATATTTTTAGCCGATACCGTAATAGAAGATAGTTCGGTCAAGGCAACGATTGAGAGGTATCAAACCTTGACCGATTCTATCCTTGATTTGCGAATTATCAATCTTAGAAAAGATTTGACGATAGAAAATCTATTGAATACCATATCGTCAGCAGTTTTAGTTGAAACCAAGGCGGATGGCTTTATTTTCTCCAACCAATTGGTCAAAAATCCAATTCCGAAAGGAAGATTTAGTTATCGTAACCTCTTTTCGGTCTTAACCAAAAGCGAGAATTTACCAATCATCTTCCTTAAAGGAAGAGAGATTCAAGCCCTTAAGGACAAGGAACTGGAGGTTCGTTTATCTCCCAAATGGAAAAATTCCAAACTCGTCTTAGAAAAGGACTATCAAATTGTGACTGCGACCGACCTTTCTGAAATTGATTTGAGCGACCGAGTAATAAACTTAACCGATTCCAGTTTGGTTTCTATCGTATTTAATTATCTTACCAAGGTGAAGTAAATAAATGAAGTTTATCAAAAATTTTCGCTTTTGGCGTTTGGTCTGGACCTTGTTTGTTACTTACTATTTTATTAATTTCACAAGGAATTTTTTTGATGATGCGGTGCCGCAGAAAGCAACAATTCCAACCGTCCTTTTCTTTATTCTTACGGTCTGGTTGGCATTTGAGTATTATTTTGGCTCACCATTCTTCCAATCCGGTCAGGTTGAGATGTTACCAATCTGGCGGGGTTTTTTCGCCCTATTCTTTTATCCGTTTGCTGGCTTCTGTGTCGCCGATTATGTCTGGTTACATTGGGGGCAGTTGGATTTTTTCTATCCGGTGATTAATATCTTAGGAATATTAATCTTCTCCTTAGGCGTATTGCTCCGACTTTATAGTTTATTCATCCTCTTAAAGATGGAGGAAAAGAAATTTACCCCAATTGGCATCTTCCGTATTTTGCGCCAGCCCCGCTATTTAGCCACGATGATTCAGTTGATTGGTATTGCATTGGCTTTATCCTCTTATTGGGGTTTAATTTTTGCCGTTGGAATTGGGCTACCTTTAATCTTAGCCGAAGTTCGCTACGAAGAGAAGGTCTTAGTTCATCATTTCAAGACTGAATACATTAATTATACAAAAAGCGTGCCGGTTCTCTTTCCCAAATTTAGAAAATAATCAGGGCAAAAACGCTTAACAAAATACAGTAAAAACCAAAATAGTATAATTTCCCCTGCCGAACCAAATTTTTCAAAATGAAAAGTGCTAATACACCAGTAAGCGCAGTAATAATAATACTGATTATAGCAATGGGCAAAGGAATATTAGTAAACTCCTTCATTGTTAAAATATTAGCGCCAATCACCGCCGGAATGGAAAGGAGAAAGGAGAATTCAAATGCCTCGGCATGGTTAATCCCTAATAATAATGCAGTGGCAATCGTTGCACCAGAACGGGAGATTCCGGGTAGAAGCCCAATGGCTTGGGCAATGCCAATTAAAATTGCTGACCTTAATTTTAATTGCGAACGAGGCGATTTGACTAACTTCGTGGCAAAAAGTAACACCGCCGTGACAATAAGAAATAGCGCGGGGAAGATTGGCTTGGCAAAGGTCAGTTCAATCCTATCTTTAAATAATAAACCTATGATTGCGATGGGAATTGAACCGATTATGATATAAAAAATAATCCAACGCGCGGTTTGCCTTTGTCGCTCATCGCGGGCGAAAACGGAAGTTATTATCTGAACTATTCGTCTAAAGAAAAAGATTAACAAGGCTAAGGTTGTGCCGAGATGGAGAATCACATCGTAGTTTAACCGAAGATGATGCGCGATTCTTAAAAGTTCTTGGGCAAAGACTAAATGGGCAGAACTTGAAATCGGCAGAAATTCAGTTAAGCCCTGAATTATACTGAGGATAATAGCACTTAGCGCCGACATTATCAAAATTGACTGGTTAAACTGAGATGAATCTTACCATTAAGGGGATTTTCCTTAAAAGCAATGCCATAGTCAATACCGAATAAGCCAATCTTAGATTCTACCCTTAAGCCGAAACCGTAGCCCATTTTTATCGGATAGTTGCCATCTTTTAAAAAAGCAGCGCAATCGAAGAATGGAAAGAACCAAGATTTTAAAGTTAATAACCAACGGAGTTCGTTATTAAGCCAGAAAAGACGGGTTGAATAAAAACTTTCTTCCGGATAACCCCTTAAACTCTTCGCACCACCTAAGTAGAACAAATCATAAATAAGAACCGAATCTTGGGTATAAAGATTTCGGCAATGGAGGAGCAGGGCAAGATTCAACTTCGGGGTAAAGGGCAAAATTATTTCGGAATCAAAAAAGGTCTTAGCCACTAATTTATAAGATTTCAAGGGTATAGTCTTCCGACCGATTCGGTTAGAAAAATTGGCGTATATCCCTTGCGTTGGGTTTGTTACCTGGTTGCGAGTATCAAATGCGAGACCCTGGCCAACCCAGTAAGTCTGCGCCTGGGTCAAATCACTGACCCCAGGCACAACCAATTCGTAACCAGTTTCAAACCTTAAAATAGAATTGGCCTGAATCATTATCTCGGAAAAAAGACCGACACTGGTTTTGGCATAAGTAGTATCTTTAGTCTCGTGATTTATTTCGCCACCCAAATTCATTCGGTAACCGAAGATAAACGGCTCAAGGTAGGCAAGACTATACTGGGTGCGCATTGGATTTTTTAACCAACTCCCTTTTACCTGACGCATTGTGCCGAAGAGATTTTTGCCATTTAGCCAGACAAATCCAGAATATTCTATTGGCTTTTCTTCGGTTTTGGGTAAAAAGGCAAAAGCGCCTTGAATCTCGTTGGACTTTTTTTCGGCTACTTCGATGATTAGAGAATAATCTTTTTCTTCTCTTCTAATATTATAGCCCAGTATATCCAATAGATTGGTCTTGGCTAACCGCTTGATCCCGGCTTTAACCTTGGTCTCGGAATAGACCCAGTTATCACCTAAACCGAAAATTCTTTTTAAGACGCTAATTTTGGTTATAAACCGACCAGGAAATTGAACATTGCGGATAATTACTTTTGGTCCCTCGGTCACCTGCAGTGTGTAGAAGACCCTAAAATCCGCAATTCGGAAATTTTTCGGTTCAATTTGACAAAAAGGAAACCCGGAATCTAAATAGACCGCAAGCACCGCATTGATATTCTCTTCAACCGTGTTTTGGCTAAAGGCGCCTTTGGTGAATTTAAGCCTTTCGGTTAAAAGTAAGGAGTTGATACTTTCATTACCGATTATTGTGACACCACCAATTTGGGCTTGCTGGTTCTCCTTGATTTCCCAACGCAAAACTATGCCATCGGCTTTGGTAATGATTAAAGGATTTATCGCTACCCAATAAAAACCTTTTTCGGCATATTTTTCTTGGATTAAATTAAAACTTGCCTTTAAGCGATTGGAGTCAAGAAAGTTACCAATTTCCGAAACAAGATACTTGATTAAATCTTTTCGGTGATAATTACCAACGATTTCAATCCGCTTGATTTTTAAACTATCGGCAAAACTAAGACTTAAAAGTAGCCAAAAGAGAATCTTTGGATAATTTTTCAGTGCTTGCCCGGGCACTAATTTGCGTTTTAATTAACTCAAGAAAAGATATTGTCGCCAGGGCTTTGGTATCTGACCCAAACTATTCAAGATAAAGGTAAAGAAATGGGGCTTTTTTGGTTTCCTTAATAATTTCAGACCCGATTTGTGTAATGGCAGGTTGCCCTTCTTCGTATTACATTCCACACAGGCACAGACTAAGTTCTCCCAGGTGTCGGTTCCACCCAAGACCTTAGGGATAATATGGTCAGTGGTCATTGGTCCAGTGGTCTTCCCGCAATACTGGCACTGATTGTTATCACGACGCAGGATATTCCGCTTGGTTAAAGGGATTTCCCGGCGCGTGACTTTCACATAATAATTAAGGCGCAAGACACTGGGGATAGGGATTGCGACATTCTGGGAACGGGCAACCAGACTATCATAAGGCTCAACCATCTCGGCTTTGCGCAGATATAATAAGACCAATGCCCGCCGTGCCCGGCATAAAGTTAAAGGCTCATAATTTTGATTGAGGAGAAGAACTCTTTGGGTTAACATCGCTTTACCAATAACGATTCGGCACGATCGTAAATTTATGGCTCATCCACTTTCTTGCCTTGAAACCAAAGTTCCTCTTTTATCTTATTGATGATTACTCGACACCGTTCGGCTTCGGTTGAGGCATACTTGTAATAACTATCACCGCTTCTAACGGTTGAATATTGGGCTAAGGCGTTTTTGTAATGGTTATAGGCGGTTTCCAATTTCTTGGCATTGCGTGCCTCTTCACCTTGGCGTCGGTAAAGGTCACCAAGCAGGACATAACCAGCCGTAAGTTTGTTGTCAATTTTCAGCGCGGTTCTAAGTTCAGTTTCGGCAACACCGTAGTTACCTTGTCGGGTATTCAAATCACCCAAGTAGATATGAGGCAAGGCATCATTGGGTGCTAAGTCGCGTGCCTTAATGAACTGTTTTCGGGCTTCGGTATACTTTTTCTGTCGCATATAGACATTACCAATTTTAATAATGATATTAACATTGTCCGGTTTTTGATTTAGAATAAACTCATACTCTTTTAAGGCATCACTGTATTTACCATTCTCAACCAAGACATCAGCATATTCTTCCCGTAATTCCAATACCTCAGGAAATCTAAGACAGCAAGGTTTCAGTTGCTCTTCGGCTTCTTGGTATCTTCCCTGCCGCATTAATAACCGACCGTAACCACGGCGTAGGCCCAAGTCCTCAGGAAATAGGTTAATGGCTTTTTTATACACGGAATCGGCGGCAGTAATATTGCCCACTTTGTCAAAGGCATCAGCCAGACCAAAGTATAACTCGGTAAAATTTGAATCAACTTGTAAACCAGCCTTGTATTCTTGGATTGCTTTATCATACTGGTCGGTAACCAGATATAAGTCACCCAATGCCTCATAAGCCTTGGAACGTTTTGGGTCAATCGTTTTAGCCTTGGTAAAGGCTTCTTCAGCGGCAACGATGTCGCGTTTCGCCCTCTGCACGGTTCCGATTCCAATCCAAGCTTCATAGAAGGTTGAATCATAACTGAGTGAGGTATTAAAATTTTCCAGGGCGCCGTCAAGATTCTGTTGTTTCAAATATTCCGCACCGATACTATAATACTTCTCGGCTTCTTTTTTCCGTTCCGCCATTTCTTCCGGTGTCATCTTCTTAATTTCGGGTGCGGCACAGGCTAAGATAGCCAAGATTGCGCAACTGATTAATCTTTTCATTTTTCTCCTTAGTGCTATTTATAAAATGGAGCCGACGGGATTTGAACCCGTGACCTCTTGACTGCCAGTCAAACGCGCTCCCAACTGCGCCACGGCCCCAAATTCAACTAAATATTAAAACTAAATTGACCCCCTTTGTCAAGTCATTTTTCTCTAAAGAAGAAATAGGGTCTGGGTCTGTCTCTGTTTTGTTGGTGGCAAGCAAAGTGCTTTGGTGAATCCAGTTTGCTTTTATTTGCCCGAAGCGGGTCTTTTTTATTCAATGAACCTTTTGGTCCGCCTCAGGCGGATGGGGGTTTGGGATTTAATTTGAATCTTGAGGAGTGGCGAGTCTCAAAGATAAGCAGTATTCCGCTATCCGCTAAAAATCTATCCCAACCGGCGGAATCCGTGATGCGTGTCCGTTGCCCATTGTCCGAAAAAACTATTAAGATTTTTGATATATCAGGAAAGTTAATAAAAGAGATTGTCTTACTTGCGTCAGAGTTGCACAATAACCAAGAAAGAGAAATGAGAGTTTCCTTGAAAGGAATAAATCCAGGTATTTATTTCTTACAACTGGGCAAAGCGACCAAAAAGTTTATGGTTGTTAAATAAAGGGAGACTATTAGGTTGGTTTTTTGCAAGGCTAAAGCCTTGCCCTACACATTTACCGGGAAAAGAGACAAAAAATTCCTGGTAGTGAAATAAGGAGGCTACTCAGAAGTCTAAGGAATGGGCTAATCCCAAGCCTAACCATAATTCTAACCCCAGGCCTATCTACTTGCCTGACCCCAAACCCAGCCATTGGCCTACGCTTTGGTCTTGCCTTTAGCCAAATATCTTGCCTATCTTTTACCCTACCTTATTGGCTTACCCAATCCGCCATAGGCGGACTACCATCTATACCGCTTCCAACTCGGCATAGGGGCTAGCCCCACCCTAGCCCCCAATGATGTGTCAAGAGGGATTTTAGATTGAAAAATCAATAACTTAGATAATCAGCCTCAGGCGGATTAGAAAAATTAAAGAAAAATGCGAAAAATCCGCCTTAGGCGGATTAGAAATATTAAAATGACTTTAGAAATTTTAAAGAAAAATGGAGAAAGACTTTAAAAAATTTAAAATTCCTATAGGCTGGAACGGGCAATGAAGCCACTAAATTTAATTATTCCTTACGAACCAAGGACACTACGCTAAGTCGTATTCGCCAAAGTGGGCTACCTCGGTGCTACAATTATAATCAATGGAGCGAGGGAACCTTTGCCCCGCAATGTAGCGTTGGGATTTGTCTAGCGCCTTCCGTCTTGAGTTTTTGCGAGCATTTATTCGCACGAATCGTGCCCTACAAAATACTCTCCCATCAAGTCCGCCTGAGGCGGAAAAAGAGGAAAAGAAAAAGCAAGTGGTGAGGTGACCACTATCGGTCGTCCGGACAGAAGTGAAGAATCTGTGCCGGTTGCACCATTTAACAAAAAGTGCTGAGTGGCAATAAGTGAGAGGGTGCTGGTCATACGCTTCGCATTCCATGCTACGGCGGATTGGAATTAAAGGATTTCTTTAAAACCAAAACCTTTTCTTTATTTGAAATTTTTTTATTGACCTTGTGTCAAAATTTCGTATGCTGAGAACTGGTTGAAGCGGTAGATTGGAGGAAATTTGGGCAACACGGAAGTTAAATTCAAGGTTTTCGGCAAGGCAAACTGTCCGATTTGCCACAAGGTGCGGGAAAAGATGGAGTATTTTCGTAATCATTGGCTATCTTGTGCGTTGATTGAATATTATGATATGGAGACAGTTTCGGGTTTAACCGAAGGCGCCTTTAATGATATCACCGAGATCCCAAGCGTGGTCTTGGAAAAAGATGGTAAGGAGTTAGGACGCTGGATTAAGACCGCCCCGACCTTTGAGGAGTTAAAAACAATCTTCGCGATTCCGAATGAAAAACCAGTAAAATGATAAATTTTTAAGCCGAGGCAACTGGTTCTTTAGGCTATGCGGATCTTGAGTTTCATTGAGACATCTTTGATTGATTGGGATGGTAAATTGACTTCGGTTATCTTCTTGGGTGGGTGTAATTTTAAGTGCCCGTTCTGTCAGAATTATCAAATTGCTAATGATTCCAAAAAACTGAAAGCGGTGGCGTGGGAAACGATTGAAGAGAAGATAAGAGAAAAACGAGCCTGGCTTGATGGCATTGTGCTTACGGGGGGCGAGCCTTGTATGCACCCAGAAATCTTTGGCTTATGCGATAGAATTAAAAAATTAGGATTTAAGATAAAGATTGATACCAATGGCTATTACCCTTATGTCTTAATGCAACTCAAAGATAAAAAATTGATTGATTATATTGCAATGGATATTAAAACCGCACTTGACCACCGCTACGAGCGAGCCTGTGGACGAAAACTTGAATTAGGATTGATTAATCGCTCAATCCAATTACTCCTGACTGGTGAACTGGATTATGAATTTCGCACCACTTTAGTGCCAGGTATCGTCGGTGCAGAGGAAATTAAAAGTATTGTTGAATCAATCCCGAAGGCGCGGCTTTTTGCCTTACAGCAATTTGTGCCGGAAAATTGCCGAACCAATACCTACCGAAAGAAAAAAACTTATAATAGGTACGAAGTTGAAAAATTTATTGCCTTGGCTAAACCTTATGTTAAAGAAGTTCGCCTGCGCGGTAAATTCTCTTAAGTTGCCGAACTTTTGGTTTTAATTTTCAGAATAAGTCACCACCCGGACCAATTTGCTTTATTAGAAATCTTTGATTAAAGACTTTTTCTAAATTAACCTTTATCCTTTCCTTAACCTCGGTCAATTCAATTTTCTTTTGTAAGATTTTTTCCAGCGAGGTCATTTTTACATTGGCTAAGCCGCAAGGTCGGATTAAGTCAAAATAAGTTAAATCGGTGGTCACATTTAAGGCAAAGCCATGAAAGGTGACCCAATGCTTTACCGCTATACCAATTGAGGCAATCTTCTCATCACCAACCCAGACACCAACAAACTTTGGTTTAACGGTTGCCTCAACCCCGAAGTCGTTTAAGGTAAAAATTAATAGCGATGCTATGTTTTTAATCATTGCCTTAATTCCGGCTAATGCGGTTTTTACATAGAATATTGGATAACCAACGATTTGGCCTGGTCCGTGATAAGTGATATCGCCCCCGCGTTCAATTTGATAAATCTTGATCCCTTTTTCGTGTAATACCTCAGTTGAAATTAGGATATTGTCGAAACTACCCGATTTGCCAATGGTTAAAACCGAAGGGTGTTCAACCAGGATTAGCGTATCAGGGATTTTGTTTTCGACCCGCAGTTCGTGAATCTTTTTTTGAATCTTTAAGGCTTGCTCAAAATCGCAGTAGCCTAAATCGCAAATCCAGCCTGGTCCTTGGCTCAAAATATTATTATTGGTACTCGTGAAATTGGTTAAAAACTATACCTTGGGTTTCCAGCAATCACCAAACATAGCAAAGGACTTCACCACCGGTATGCTCTGCCCTTGCTTCACGGTCGGTGAGAATTCCTTTTGGTGTGGAAAGAACCGCAATACCCAAGCCACCAATCACTTTGGGAATCTCATCCCATTGCACATAAATCCGTCGGCTCGGCTTGGAGATTCGTTTTAGCCCATAGATAACCGGTTTGCCATTCTCGGTATATTTTAGTTGGATAATAATCTTTTTCTTTTTGCCCGCTTCGTCCATCTCTTGAAAATTACTGATATAACCTTCTTGCAAAAGGACTCGAGCAATCTCAAATTTTAATTTTGAATAAGGTATCTCAACTTGGCGTTGTCGGGCATGGATGGCATTACGGATTCTCGTTAACATATCACCGATTGGGTCCATTTTACCTCCTCACCAGGTCGCCTTCCTTACCCCGGGCAACTCACCAGCCAAGGCTAACTCACGAAAGCAGAGTCGGCATAGTCCAAAGCGCCGATAAAATGCGCGGCGCCGAAAACACCGTTGGCACCGGTTATATTTCCGAACCCGGAATTTGGGTGGCCGTTGGGATTTTACGATTAAACACCTTCTCGCCATAATCAACGCCCCTTTCGGAAAGGCATTCCCAATTCTTCTAATAACGCCTTTGCTTCATCATCATGTTTGGCGGTAGTAACAATAGTAATATCCATACCAAAGACCTTTTTGATTTTCGCTGCCTCTAATTCCGGAAAGATAATCTGTTCCGAAATGCCCAGACTGCAATTTCCCCGGCCATCAAAAATATCGGGTGAAAAACCACGAAAGTCACGAATTCGGGGTGCGGCGAAATTAAAAAATCGGTCTAAGAATTCATACATCCGGTCACCGCGTAGGGTTACTTTAACCCCAATTGGCATCCCTTGACGGAGTTTGAACGCGGCGATAGCACGTTTTGCCCGGGTGATGATTGGTTTTTGACCAGTAATTAATGCAATGTCTTCAGCAATAATCTCTAAGATTTTCGGGTCGGAAACCGCTTCGCCTGCTGCAACATTAATTAC
>Ga0123519_10009134_pt1 | contig 14982 bp, 12 predicted proteins | sample YelNatPaOPRAMG02_FD_87396 | JGI IMG/M metagenome (GOLD analysis project Ga0123519, IMG submission 87396) | Hot spring microbial communities from Yellowstone National Park - Yellowstone National Park OP-RAMG-02 (version 2) | ecosystem: Environmental > Aquatic > Thermal springs > Hot (42-90C) ...
ATCAGTAGGGTTCGCGCTGTTCAGCTCGGCATAATTGCTAGTTTTCTCGTAAACGCGGTACGTGGCTCGAATTCAGCGATTCTGGAACAATCTTTGCAGAAGGTTCTACTGTATTGATGAGGTCAAATTATTTCAAATCATGATGAAACATGAAGAAAGTTGCAATGGCGTCGAGGCATGCGAAATATGATGAAGAAGTTAGTTTTTTGCTGTAAAGGATTGTTGGTGCTATCGGTAATTGCGGTTCTTACTGGGCAGGCTTTTGCAGCTACCTCAAAGCGTCCCAGACCCGGATCATTCGTTAGATATGCTGTCGAGAGTGTTCAACAGTTAGTTGATCACGTGTCAGTTGACGACGTAGTCGCAAAACGATATTCCAAGTTCTTCAAAGTCCCCGAGGAGCAGTTGATTTGTTATCTCCGCAATAATCTAAAAGTTATACCTTTGCCAAGACCGATCAAGGTGAAAATGCATTTTGTGGGTAAGAACGGCGCAATACTCAGCAGAAACTGTTGGTTGCCCAGTGGACACAAGGTGTTTGCAACGGCTGGGGATATCCCGGTTCTCGATATCGGATGCGGAAATCCACTTACCGAGAAGCTACCACCAATCGAGAGCAAGGTTAAGGGAGTAACTCAGGTGGTTTCCGCAGATTTCAGCAAGGAAGAAGCAATGCACACTCCCGAAGGTGCCTACGAGTTATCTTCCGAAACTGAACCTCAAGAAATGGTCTTAGCTTCTGTAATAACTCCATCTGTGCAGGAAGAAGCGCCATTATTACGACTAGCAGAACCTCTGCAGAATCCGCCATCATTATACGGTGCATTCGAACCGGGATTCCCAGAAAACATAACCTCGCTATCGCTCTTCCAACTTGCTCGCGGGCTAGTTCCGGCTTTTGCACTCTTGGCTTCTAGCTCCGATCGACCTCGGAGTGAACCAACACCGCCGCCCGTGCCAGAACCGGCAGTGATTTTATCAGTCTTGTTGGGAACCGCTAGTCTTGTGCTGAGGCAATCGCGACAGCATTCTTGACTCTTGCAAGACGAGTAGTCTAGCGCAATGACGTTTCTGGGTTTCCGCCCATTTTAGAATTCGAAATAGATAGGCGTCTGGGGTAAGGATAAGTCTGCAGCGACATCTATCACAGCTTTGGCTACCGAATCACTGACTCTTCTATCAAAAGCGCTGGGAATAATATAATCTGCTCGCAGCTCGTCGTCAGAGACAACAGACGCTATGGCTCTTGAAGCAGCCGCCAACATCTCCCTTGTGACACGCTTTGCTCCGCATTGTAGCAAACCTCGGAACAGCCCCGGAAAGCACAAAACGTTGTTGATTTGATTGGGATAATCAGATCTGCCCGTCGCTACCACTGCGGCGTAGTCTGCTGCTTCTTCTGGTGGCACCTCTGGTATCGGATTTGATAAAGCAAACACTATCGGATCAGGAGCCATTTTTCGGATATCGTCGCCGTTGAGTAAGTTTGGCCCTGAAACCCCTAAAAACAAATCCGCTCCCACCAATGCATCTCGCAGCGAGCCTCTGAAATTCTGTTGATTTGAGTTTTGTGCTAGCCACTGCTTTGCAGAGTTCATGCCATCTCGACCTCGGTACAGTGCACCCTGTCGGTCGCAGACGATGACATCGCCAATCCCTAAATCGTACAGCGCTCGCGTACAAGCGACTCCTGCTGCTCCCGCTCCGGAAATCACAGCGCGCATTTTCGCTGGAGTCTTACCCGTCAGTTTTACCGCATTCAAGAATGCCGCACCTACTACTACGGCGGTGCCATGCTGGTCGTCGTGGAATACTGGTATGTCGACAGCTTCAGTCAGCCGTCGCTCTATGTCGAAGCATATCGGTGCAGCAATGTCTTCCAAGTTTATTCCGCCAAACGCAGGCGCAACTGCTCTAGCACATCTAAACAAATCGTCCGCATCATTTGTATCGACACAAATCGGAAAAGCGTCGACTTGACCGAATTCCTTGAACAGTACTGCTTTTCCCTCCATTACCGGAAGGGCAGCCAGCGCCCCAATATTTCCCAGTCCCAACACCGCGGAGCCATCTGTCAACACTGCGACGGTGTTACGCTTGATTGTATAGTCGCGGGCGAAGGACGGATCCTTGTGAATAGCCTCACACACCCGCGCGACGCCTGGCGTATAAGCCATGGAAAGATCTGCTGCGTCCCGCAGAGCAACCTTCGACGTAACTTCAAGCTTTCCGCGTTCGTGAAGTCGGAATGTTCTATCGAAGACCTCTAGAATCTCAACGCCGTCGATTTCCCGCACGGCTGCCAATATGCGTTCAGGGTGATCACCGCCTACAGTATCGACCACTATTTGTCTGGTTACGAACTTTGTGGTGTATTCCAGAATGTCGATACCTCCTATCACACCGTCGCAACTAGCGATTCCATTTACTATCTCAGCTAAAACAGATGGGACATTTGCATGCCGTACGCAAATCGAGATGCTGTTTCCGGGGCTGGGTGTACGCTTCACGAAGCTCCTCCGAAACTAAGATTTATCCCTCCTCAATGTGCCAGAGGTTCGGCAAGACGCAAAGTCTCTTCGCTCAACTCTGGGGCTGCGCTGAGAATGGTTTCCAAATCACTGACAACAATTTGGTTGGCTTTAACACCTACCATAACACCAGACTGACCTTTCAACAAGCAATCCACTGCCGCTGCTCCGAATCGGGTACCCAACAACCTATCATAGCAAGTAGGGCTACCTCCTCGCTGGACGTGTCCGAGTACCGTAGTTCGAACGTCGTGACCTGAGGCGCTTACGTATTCGGAAAGCAGTTCGGAAATGCTTTTTGTAGGAGTTGACGCACCTTCCGCTGCCACTATTATGAAATGAGGCTTACCGCGCAAAAAAGCGGATTTCACCTCCTCGACCACTTGGTCCCGGCTAATTCTGCTCCCAGGAAGGATCACCATTTCCGCTCCTCCAGCAATTCCGGCCATTAGTGCTAGATAGCCGTGGTTGCGTCCCATGACTTCAATGACGAATGCCCGTTGAAGAGCGGCTGCAGTGTCTTTTATTCGGTCGATGGCTTCCAAAATAGTGTTTAGTGCGGTGTCTACGCCGATTGACATTTCCGTGCCGGGGACATCGTTGTCTATGGAAGCCGGCACACCCACTACGGGAAATCCGCTTTTATGTAGAGCCAATGCGCCGCGCAGACTACCGTCCCCGCCTATCACGACAAGCCCATCAATGTCCCAGCCTCGTAGGACTTCAATGGCTCGTTTTAGCCCTGCCTCTGTCTGAAAATCATCGCTGCGTGCACTCATGAGCATTGTGCCTCCCATGCGCACTACGCCGCTTACTGATCGGGAGTCAAGCTCAACAATTAGGTTTTCAATAAGACCTTGGTACCCTTTGCGAACGCCGTATACTTGGACTCCAGCTGACAGCCCGTAGCGCACGACAGCACGGATGCAGGCGTTCATACCCGGTGCATCACCACCGCTAGTCAAAACTGCTATGCGCCTCAAACGAATCTCTCCTTATATTCGACTATAAGTGCAAACATATTCGAAACGCTGCACTATGCTTTATTACAGTTTGGATTTATCAGGCAGTAGCTTTTTTCCTGCCTACACTCAACACACTGGGGGAAAACTATGGCTTGCCGGCAGCTTTTGCAAACAGTTGCCGAGCCAATGGTACCAGCAGATCAAAATCAGACGCATCATCACAATCTATAATCATCCTCCAAACGCCTGCTTCGGTTCGTGAACCTCTAAGGAAAACGAATGCTTGTCGGTCCGGGGCACTAAGCATCACACGCCAAGCACCACTTGCATCTCCAGTTCGCTCATTTACACGCTCCGTGCCTTCATAGTTTTCGAACTTATACGATTTGAATCGAGAAGACAGTTGAGGCCAAGTATTCGCTACAAATTCCTCCTCTATGCGATCTTTTAGAGTATTCGGATCAATAGATGGTGCGGACAGCCGAAGCATGATATTCGAGTTAGTTGGGACCGACGAAACGATGTGCCCAAGATCCCAAACACCCCGTTCATCTGATCGCGGTTCGCAAAAGGCATAGCCCGATTCCCGTGCAACCCTTCGCCACTCTTCTACTATTTCTGGCTGGGACTCTACTAGGGCAGCTGCCATCGCCACTTGTAAGCCATCACGGCAGGTACTTGAGCCAAAGACGGTTCCTCCATTTGGACCTTCAACTCCCACCGGAACATCATAACCCGCCTCACGTAGTTGGTGCATCCTAGTGACAACGTTTATCTCGCCTGTTTCGACTACGTGTACCTCCGCCCCGAAAGATTCCGCGACCCTAACAGATGCCAGCGACGTAGCATCCGAAACGACTACCGCAAGTGGTTTGCTAAAGTGACGATTTAGCCTGTGACGTGCTAAGGCAAAACCAATGTTGAACGTGGCAACGCGCTGAGGAGGAATGATAGCAGATTCGTCCAGTCCTGGTAGCACTAGATTACCACGGTCTGCATCGTAATCGAAGGCGACCCCGAACCGCGCCCTATGTCGCGCAGCCGCTCTAGCCACCCTGAGTAGCATATGACGTCCGCTGGCAGGGTCGATTCCATCGGTGTCGATTCCATGCTCTGGAAATCCAACCTCAGCGTTTATTTCTATAGTGCGCACACCGAAATGTTCCAACACCCGAGCTACTACGCCAGATCCTGCTCCGCCATTAGGATCCAATAATGCGGGACCGAGGGTTAGCGGTTTTAAACAGTGCGGCATGATCCCCCAGTCGCGTCCAATTTCGTCCAAGTACGCTCGCTCTGCCTTGACTCTAGGTGAGTCGTTATCTTTTCCGTTCATAGCGTTTTCTATGTGCTGAGGGCTTATCCGGCTAACTGCATCAGTGAGCTCCTCGGCATTCTTACCTTCCGCCAGCTCTCGAACGGTATCAATCACTTCGCTCATAATCGCGGCTGATAGCAAAGCTCCGCAGGGTGCCGACTGTTTAACTGTTCTGGATCTAACATCTAACAATGCTTCCGAACTGGCAGCGTTAATCACGTAGTATGCATTCGAAGTACTCGAGCCCGTCAGAAACTTGAACCCATTGTGCTCGAGCGGGTTGTGGCTTGCAGTTACGATTACTCCACCATCAGCTTGCAAGGCGCGTACAGCAGTTTGTGCCAGAGGCGTCGTTATTATTCCCAGGTCAATAATGCGCAAATCTAAATGTTGCGAAAATGCTCCCGCCAGGAAACCCTTTGCAAGTGCCCGGGCTACCGCCTCGCCGGTTGGACGCGGATCGCGACCAATCAGCAAAACGGGCGTTCTTGAAGTTACCGTTTTGCGGAAATAAGCCCAACCGTACGCTACGCAAAGCGCCTCAAAACTCTCCGGGATGTCTGGACCAAGCCCGAGCACCGTCCGAACACCAGAAAAAGACTGAACAAGTTGCTTATCCAACAGAGCTGCTCGAAGTAGAGATATCATTGCAACTGAACCAGGACCTCTATTGTTTACGTATTCTTCACCAACCAGCGGATCAGTTTTTCTGCTTCACGCTCAGAGTTAACACCAGTCACATCGTAGAACACTTTGTTTGGTGCGAGTTCTCTATGGTAGACAGGTAATTCGTCCGCAGAGCAGCATACGTATACTGACTTGCCTGCCTCTTGTATACGCTTTAGTAAGTCAATCCATTCTATAAGCGGAGGATTTCCAGCACCAGGAACCCACTGGATAGCTTGGATTTCTTTGATCGCCAAAATATCATTCAAATGCACCAGCGCATCCGGACCATCTAGGTGAAAGCAGGAGCAACCCAAGAACGCAGCTTCCTCCTCCAGGGCAGGAATTACGAACCGACGGACTTGTTCCGGGCTGATCATACAAATGAAATCACACTGGACAACAGCGAACTTGCCCAGATTGTACATGGGTAGCCACGTCGTACAACCCGTTTCGTCCTGTCCGGATGCCTTGTACAGTGAATCGAAAATTACTGGATATGTTCGTCGGATACGTCTCAAAGCTTCTTCGACGACGTCAGGACAGTCCAATAAATCCATACAGAGCTTTTCGGGTCCCCGGATTGCTGCTAGGCAATCAAGATTCGAATGGAGATCAAATACTCCTACTCCGAGCTTACCCTGCCCAATTTGCCGCATTCGACTTACAAACTCTAGAGCTGTTTCCCACCAAAAGCCTTGAGGCTGACACACCGTTTCTAAGAAATCGCTCCAATCGGTTACAAAAGGCACCGCCCAACTTGTAGTGTGGTCCTTTGCGAACTTCAAATCCGCGCCAAGAAATGCCGCGTAAACATCCGGTCCAAAGTTAGGAATAAAGAAAGGCACAGCGTCCGCGCCGAAATAAGTACTGGCTGCCCAGGCGTCGAATCGGCAACCGTACTGGGCAACGTCGTCACCGGGGTGCTGTATGCCAGGCGGCGGTTCTACAACATCGCATCCCTCACGAGGAGTCAATACCCTCAAACAAGGCCTGTCAATGAGTTCTGATTCCCAAAAAGCCTGCCAGTGACGCAGGGCCTCTTCAAAATCTGGCTTGTACAAGAGCTTGGGCATCTAGTATCGACCTCACTTCGACAATCACTTGGCGGATTCATCGGAAGGATTCGAACATGATGAATCTCGACTTTGTGCATCAGGCGTGATAGCGGAAGTAAGCTTTGGGCTGCGCGCAATTGTCCTTATGCTGTAATCGGCGCGTAAAGCATTTTGCACCAAGCTCATGTTTGCGCACATCCTCACTCCATCTGGCAAAGTAGCGTTGGACTTGTTTCTACTCAAGCTGAACGTCGCTCTATAAGACCTTCCAGTGGGCAATTTCGAAAAACTCCAGGCAACCTTTTCCGATTTCCAGCCTGCCGGCACATCTGCTGTGACTTTTCCCGACACAGGCAAGTTACAGTAGTTAGTCACAACGAACTCAACCTGGGGTTTGCCGTTCTTTATAGTGAAACTGGTTGCAAAGTCAACGGGCGTTAAGCTTGTCACTGCAGAATCGCGTAGTTGTACATCCTTGATTACGGTGGACATGCGAGACCGTGCTTCGTGCAGAAGCTTGCAGGCTCGAGTCACAGCCTCTATTGTTTCCTTGTCGTCCAGCCTGGTCGGCACTGGCGGGCGCTGAAGGACGTGTCCCTCCGGAGCAAGGACGACAGTTAGCGATCGGTAGGTTTTTTCAACTTGTAGGGCAGACCTAACCCATCCCATCGCCTGCTGGAGGGTAGCACAGATTCTCGCGGGTTCCGGGCTCTTCACATCCTTGAGCCGCGAATACTCGGCGTCAATCAGGGGACGAACTTTTTCGAGGCATAGTACCAAGTCAGAGTTAACAATTCTTCCTGGCACTTCTGCACTAAGACCTTGCTGAAGTTCTCCACAGCTTTTTACGCCTAGATACTTGCCGTTGACGTACATATCGTATCGAGACTCTAAAAGGTCACGGAATTGCAATACAACTGGCTTGGGATCCATAGTTAGGTTTTGAACAAAAACTCCAAGTTGACCTCCCATTGGTTTCAGAAACCGCGCTTCAAGCTCCTTACTGTCGGAAGTCACAGACTGGTTTTTAACGTCTACAATAAGCGTTATTGCCGCGCGCGGTTCGGCAGAAAGCGTAGCTTGGGCTACTAAAAATATTGCTCCCAGAATGAAGCACAGTCTCAACGCGGAAAATCCTCCTTTGAAAAAACCGTTGCCGCTTTCGTAGGTTCGATTACTAGTTCAATTATAGCAATCCAACACGTGTATTTGGAGGAAATGCCTCTGGGTAATCGGTTCTTAAATAGCAATTTTTCTAATTTGTGCTTGTTGTTGCTTAAATAGCTTGCCAATCTCGAGTAGCGTATTATATAATGCTTTCCGATAAGAGCCATGGATCAAATCGAAGCTTCATTGGCTGATAGTGCCGAGGCTACAACAAAGGAATCAATAAGTGCAAGTGCTGCTAGAGCAGCCGACGCGCTGGACTTGGTTATCGACGTACTCGAGGATATACAAAAGGTCATCTCCAGCGGGCGGCCCAAGAAGTTGCGGATACGCTTTGGTGACAAAGTTGTAGCAGAGATTCCTGTAGCTTTGACAGCAGCATTAGCCATCGGCGCCGGGCTGGCAGCTGTCATGTTAAGCAAGCTCACGTTCGAGATCGAGCACGAAACTTGAGCCAGTTAGGAAAGAGGTGAACTGGTGCAAGAGGAATTGCAGGAAGAGCGACATTTATCAAACTCGCGTTATGCTCTCCTTAGCGATCAGGAGATAGTCAGGATAGCCCAAGCTGGCGACGAACAAGCCGCCGAGTATCTACTATATAAGTACAGGGGCTTGGTCAGGACCAAAGTAAGGTCCTATTTCCTTATGGGAGCCGAGAAAGAAGATCTACTCCAGATCGGAATGATCGGTCTATGGCAAGCCATAGTAGATTACCGTCCCGATAAAGACATTTCATTCATTTCCTTCGCCCGTATTTGCATAGAACGCCACGTCATAACCGCAATTAAGACAGCAACAAGACGGAAACAGGCGCCGCTTAACACTTCAGTCTCACTGGAGTACCCATCGGATGATAGCGACTCCGAGTGGAACCTGGCCGATATATTGGTATCCGATGATACAGTTGATCCCGAGGAGCTCGTACTGAAAAGAGAGGACAGAGCACGACTCGAGCATATGCTTAGAAGAATGCTCTCCGACTTTGAATATCGAGTATTAACAGGTTATCAGGTGGGTAAGTCGTACCGCGAGATAGCGTGTGAACTGCAGTGCAAGACTAAGTCTGTTGACAACGCCTTGGCACGCATCAAGCGCAAGATATCTCTTGCGCCACACCCCTGGCCAGGAATTACCGATAATAATTAAAGTTCTGTAGGTATAGAAGAAGAGACTGACGCTGGCTAAACTGTCCAAAGAGCCAGCGTCAGTCTTTACATTTATAGTGCGCACAAACCCTTGTTTTTCTAATCTTTACATCGGCTGTGGCTCTTCCAGCTCAACAATAAGCGGTGGATAGGACCACGCGTCGGTGTGAATTCTAAGTGGGACCGAGCTACCTTGCGGCATTATTGAATATCTGGGTAGTGCACGACCTTGGACTCGGTAGTACTTCCCAATCGTAACGCCCACATACTCGTGTTGTAGGCAAACAACCTCAACTTGCTGACCGCTACCGTCGTCCAGGTAGAAGTGTGCATCGTCACGCCATGGTGGATAAGACGGTACCGGTAGTGTGCGTTCCACGCACCTACCATAGACCACAAAGGGCCAATTTCGCGCTCCATTCCGTGCAGCCGTTTCTTGGAAGCCTTTACCGTTTACTGCTACTGGCGGGTTCTTGCTGTCAGCCTCAAAATCGTATACGTCGATGTTCGCGCCCACTCCGACTTCGAGATAGTCGGCGAATCCAACCGCATTCAGCGTTTCGCGCCACCAGTTTTTCCATGGTTGATTCGGCCAATCGCCACCGCCTTTAGATTCAGCGCCCCATTGTAGGCTTAGACCACATCCGTTCGGAGTGTTTACCGGATAAGCTTCAGGCCATTGACCACCAACCTGTAAATCAGGAATGGCGATGGTCGCGTTCGGGTATTTGGCAAGCAACTCTCCCCAAGTGCCTGTCCACAAACAAGGCGTTTGTCCATAGTAGAACTCCGCCCAGCAACCGTCAGCTCCGTAGAGGCAATCGTGTGTTTTCCAGACGTTTAAATAGTTGAAATCCTCAGGATATGGCGAAAGACCATATCCAGGTTCGCCAGCGCCTGTGAGTTTGATAGGGCGATACATCAACATTCGTATCGGTGTCGGGTCCATAGGATCATTCGTGTTTATAACCAATCTCAATGTGCACGGTTGTCTCGGCGGAGACCACTTTTGTTGGGGCGCATTCCAGATGCCTGCGTTAGAGCACCACGCTTGGTAGGAGAGCATTGTCAAGTCGGCTAGTTTTACACCAGCGTAGGCATTCGTGCCCAGCCAGACCTGACCGCAATAATCTCCGGCAGGATCACTGCCCGCTCCTCCCAACGACATAAACAGAGCGCCTGAACCTCCTAAACCACCTGGTGGAGCCGGATCAGATAAGGAAGCGATCGCGCTGCTCACGGTAGCAAGAACCATGTCTTGCATGTTGCTGGGGGTAATGATCTTCACATCAGCGTTGACCGGGGAAACAGCGCAGAGGAGCATAGCGACAATTGCGAGGACACCAAACTTGACCGGTTTCATAGCATTCATTCCCTTCCTTTCCCTTCTGAGATTGTTGGACCTGCTGCTGCAACGCTAGTGGATCCCGTACCGGCCTTACGGGTTCGTGACACTGAGAGCCACTTGCTTAGCTCGGCGCCTATTGATCCAATTGCAGTATTACACAATAAATGAGGGCTGTCAATAGGTCTGAACTATATTATCTACTCTTCAATTGTGGGGTCAGTGTTGTACGTGGTGGTCATATGACACGTGCCAATATGCGTATTTACCAAGCTTTCACTGGGCATTTGGAACCAGCGACTATAATCCATTTATATCCATTTGCTGTGGTTACGCGAAAAGCAAGAGGCGGCAGCTGAGGATCAACTGGCTGAGTTTGGTTCAGGCGTTCTATCCGCGGCAAGTGACCATCCAGAGCAATTGCCCATATAATAGTGGCTTCCCTGCCTGTGCTTCTGACAATTGCGCAAGGCACTCGTTCTTGGCTATCGCAAATCTGCCCCATTCCGGTAATGAGTTGTGCAGACCCACTGCAATACACGCCGACCGAGTAAAGTCGGTTGTTCGCGAGGCGCGTTGCAAATTCGGCGTACCCTTGGATTTCTCTTATGGTTAACTGCTCCAGACATTTGTAACCAGGCTTATTCGGCGGCGACCAGGGTGTGCCCTCTGGAATATTGTGCCAATTCCCACGTTGATGGTACGCAATGTCTATAATTCTTGGCTTGTCCGCCGACACTTGGTCCGCCACGATCAACGTGTTTACATCCAATAGCACAACTGTGCGCACGAAGCGCACCCCCTCGTATATTTCACCTGCGTCGGCTACAACATAGTCGGCACCATCGGTACTACCAAATGCCAACAACTTTCCGTCAACTGCCGCCTGGGAACATTCGTCAACTACTAGGGTATTGTGTGCCAGACTAGTCCTGAACCAATCAGTTTGTATCGGGAGACCATAATAGGCGGTACCGGGGTCAGGGGATATGACATCCCCGTGTGTATAGAGGACAAAACTCAATTTATCTGGATGTCCGTGTCCGCCTCCGTAAGGACCGTACTTCATACATAGCCATGTTGCGTCTTCACCTTCACCGCGGGTCAATATGGCATACCCCGACGCGGGATAGTTAGCGCTCTTCAAAGGTGCTGTTGTTCCCTCCGGTAGGTGACGCTCACCAAACCAGAGTGCATAATCGCTGCTCCGGTCTCCGCATTGCAAAAGGGACAAGTATGCCGGTTCGTGATATCGAGCGTAGCCCAGTTCATAAATACCGCGAGAGGCCTTCAAATCCATTTCGTGGCTATCGCTGAAAGCCGGTAACTTGAAATTAGGCATTGCGAATTTGAGTGGCGCATCGAACATCCGACGAAATTCGGGGACATACAAGTTAATACCGCAGTTTGTAGCAGCCTCCGCTAGTGGCCACAACGCCCACATGGTATAGAAATGATATCCCCAAGATCCTTCCCACCATTGACCGTCCGCTGTAACTCCTTTGGCCATTTGGACAAAGTACCCTCGCTCCGGGTCATATATGGCTGCTTTTATTAGCTCCTCGTCGTCCAAAAGCAATCCTACCAAACCAACTGCACTATTCTTCCAGCACTGAATATTATGTATGCCCAGTTTATGAGGCAGAATCACTTCTCTCACAGCAGGCAGGAACAGCTTATCAGCTAGAATTTTCCTGTCTTGTTCTGACAATGAATCCCAGATCAAGTCCGCGCCTTGACACATTGGTATTAGCCACACCGACTCATCCAAAGATTGAGCACCTACCTTGCCGCCTCCAATTTTCCGCTCTCCTCTAACCGTGTGCAGGGGGTAACCTTCATATGCGCTTGCGTAACCCAGCAGAATTTCCCTTGCCTTGTTCGCATAACTTCGATCGCCTGTCACCTGATAAGCGACACCAAGGTCGCGAACTGCCTGCGACCAGCGACCGTGCAGAGCGGCAATTGCACAGCCGTCGTAGTCTCGCGACGGCTCGCTAGGATCTCCAGTAAAGACCTCATTATCGACGGGACAAATGTGTTCCCATTGCCACTTTGCAATCTGTTTTCCGGTTGTCAACCTGGCGCCGTGCTTTGGACAAGCGTACCAATGAAACCAGTTGCCGCCACGCGGTGGTATCTCAAATTCCCGCGCTAATAGCTCGTCCATGGTTTTCTTGCGGGACTTCCAAATGGTCTGCGCCCAGTCACAAGTTTCAATTCGCCGCTTTAGATTCACGACGCCTTCCTGGTTGAAAAGCAGTCGCGGATGTGGCGGGAGATTGGGAACACTGCATACCATGAATGCTATCAGAGCAGATGACGTTATCACTTTCTCCACCTCATAATCTGCCGAGGGATTATATATGTAGTTTTGCCAGATACAGGTTGTATCCTGCTATAAGGTGAGATTACGCTGCGTAGCAAAAATGTCGCTGCGAAAAACCCAGCTAGTTGAGACAAGAAGGGTGGGGTGTCCTACCTAGAGCTTCCTCTACAATTTTCATTGCGCAGAACTCAGAGCACATGGAGCAAACTTCTTGATCAGCAGAAGAGCGTTTGTTTCTAATGGACCTTGCACGATCTGGATCTATTGAGAGGTTCGCCTGTCTATCCCAATCACGCGCCTTCCTTGCGCGAGCCATTTCCAGATCCCAATCCAACGCCGACGGGACACCCTTTACAATATCTGCTGCATGTCCTGCTATACGTGCCGCAATGACGCCTTCGCGAACATCCTCTGGTGTCGGCAATCCCAGATGCTCGGTGGGAGTTACGTAACATATGAAATCAGCACCAGCGCTTGCAGCCAAGGCACCTCCGATAGCTGCCGTTATATGATCGTATCCAGGGGCAACATCGGTTACTATCGGTCCAAGTACGTAGAAGGGTGCGCCCTCGCACAAGCGCTTTTCAAGTAGAACATTTGCCGCTATTTGGTCTAGTGGTACGTGTCCCGGTCCCTCAACCATAACTTGAACTCCGGCGTCCCTTGCACGCCTTACCAATTCACCCAACACAATCAGCTCCTGAACTTGTGGGCGATCAGTTGCATCCGACAAGCAACCGGGTCGGAGACCGTCTCCCAATGAGAGCGTAACGTCGTGTTCTTGCGCAATTGCTAGAATATCGTCGTAACTTTCGTACAGTGGATTCTCACGCTCGTTCGCAAGCATCCAGGTAACAAGAAACGCTCCTCCACGACTTACAACGTCCGCTATTCTGCCTTGGCGACGCAGTCTTTCAACAGTCTCGCGTGTGACTCCGCAGTGAATTGTCATAAAATCTACGCCTTGTTTTGCCTGCCGCTCAATCACATCTAGCAAATCTTCGGCGGTCATTCGAGTTATCGAACCTCGCTCCGAGCCGATTCGCACAGCGGCTTCGTAGATTGGTACTGTTCCGAGCGGCACTGGACAACGTCGCAGTATCTCTTGTCTGATAAACTCCAGATCGCCGCCGGTAGACAAATCCATCACAGCGTCGGCTCCAGCTTCTACAGCAGCATCGAGTTTAGCAAGCTCATCTTCCACACTCGGAAAATCGCGTGACGTACCAATGTTAGCGTTTACCTTCGTTCGAAGTCCTTGTCCAATACCGCGGACTTCCTTAAGCTCCCGGTTTTTGTTTCTAGGAATAACAATAGCACCCTGCGCAACGCGTTGTACCAGGAGATCTACGTCAAGATGCTCCTGGCAAGCAACTTGCTCCATTTCAGGAGTGATTCTGCCTTTACGAGCCGATTCAAGCTGTGTCAACTTCTGCCTACCTGCCTTTTTGAGTATTTTCTCGTCGGCCTTTTTCGAACTCGATCAAAAGTTCCCTTGTTGCCTTAACCATATCATCTGCACAAACAACTGCAGATACTACTGCAGCACACGCCGCACCAACTGCTGCTACAGAAGCGATGTTATTAACCGAAATGCCTCCGATTGCTACGACTGGAATTCTCACCACGCTGCAAACATTGGCAAGAGCATCCAAGCCAGTAGCCGAACCGGCGTCTGGTTTTGTAGTCGTCGGAAATACCGGACCAAAGCCGACATAGTCGGCTCCGGATTCTTCGGCTTCCAACGCTTGCTCCAATGAATTAACGGACACTCCTATTATCACGTTCTTACCCAATATTTTCCTAGTAGCCTCAACTGGTAGATCTGTTTGCCCAATATTGACGCCGTCTGCTTCTACTGCCGCAGCCACATCGACCCTGTCGTTTACCAAAAACATGGCGCCGCGTTTACGGGTTAGGTCTCTTAACTGACGGGCAACAAGGTAGAACTGACGGTCGGAAGCGTGCTTGTCCCGCATTTGAATAATACGAGCACCACCAGCAATTGCTTCCTCGGCTATAAGTAAGTGATTCCTGCCGGGAACTAATTCTTCATCGGTTATTACATAGAGCCCATTTAGTTGCATAATCAATAATGCACACGAACTTGTAATAAGAAAGCCGTGAACCTCTGGGGAGACGGGATTCACGGCACTGAAGTGTCCACCTCCGCTTCCCTACGTCCCATTTCTGTTTGGGCACCAGGTTCAAAGGGTTTCCTGAAATATCAGGATCTCAGCCTCTAAAGGGCACCCCTAGCGGGCTTTATATTGTTTTCGTCGTTCTCAAACTAGTGTACCACCATTCACAGAGACTGTCAAACCACATTCGGTCTAAGGGTGCGTGTCAGATTTGGGGGTTGGGGAGTATTACTGGCATGAGTTTTTGTGTTGGATGTCGAATTGATCAGTGTTAAAAAATCCGTATCGACAAGGAGCACGGAAACCACATGCCAGCA
>Ga0123519_10009138_pt1 | contig 14978 bp, 13 predicted proteins | sample YelNatPaOPRAMG02_FD_87396 | JGI IMG/M metagenome (GOLD analysis project Ga0123519, IMG submission 87396) | Hot spring microbial communities from Yellowstone National Park - Yellowstone National Park OP-RAMG-02 (version 2) | ecosystem: Environmental > Aquatic > Thermal springs > Hot (42-90C) ...
CGGGAAGATCCCCCCCTTCCGCAAGGCGTATGTGGAAGCCATCATCGAAAAGATCAAGGAGAACGCACGCGCAGAATTCGAGCTTCTCTATCGGGAATGGAAGCAGACCGGTACTCCCCTAACGATCCTTTCCAACCAGGTAAGCGGGAAGATCAACCAGATCACCGATGCTGTCCGGGAATCGACCCTCGTGCGGGATTCGAAGATTGTAAACCGGGTACTGGAATCCTACACCCCCAGGCCGCTTCTGGATTTCCTCGGATTGGACACCATCCTCAAACGGGTTCCCCTTTCCTACATCCAGGCTATCACCGCTACGAAGATCGCCATCGACTTCGTGTATGGGAAAGGGTTACGGGCCAACGAGGTGGACTTTGCCGATTTTATAACCTGGTTGCGAGGTTAGGGAAAACACTATCCCCCCAGTTCGGGAAAGGGAGATTCGGTTTGCCAGCCCCGCTTGCCCGTTCTTCGGTAGTGTTCCAACCGGCGAAGGGTGAGTTCGGCAAACACGGGATCGATGTCCAAGGTGTAACACCTTCTCCCCAGGATTTCGCAGGCGAGGAGGGTGGTCCCCGAGTGGGAAAAGAAATCTGTCACCAGATCTCCTGGACGGCTTGAGGCTTCGATGATCCGACAGAGGGCTAGAAGGGGTTTCTGGGCGTAGGCGCCACTCACGTTCTCCTCCATGCGGTAGAATACCTGCTGGATATCCACCCACACGTTACCCGCTCGGATGTAGGGGGATCTGCCCCGTTCCAGGTTCTCCTTCCGTACCCCTCCTACCTCCTTGTAGTATCCCCGAAGGATCTTGGGGATGGCGGTGTACTGTACCTGGAAGGGGGGATTCCCTTTCGTGTAATAGAGCAGTTCCTGACGCACCGCCATCCAGTTCTTTTGCGTCCCATACCCCCGCTGGTTGCGGATAGTGATGAAACTCCGGGACTTCACCTCAGGGAAACTCCGCATGAGGAGCATGAAGTCCGGCAGAGGCTGAAACCCCGCCCTCTGGTCTGCACCGAGGAACACATAGAAGGAAGCATCCTGGGCGAGAAACTTGAGGGCTAAGCTTACCCAAGCGCGGGAGAAAGACATATACTCCTCGAGGCTTGTCTTGAAAAGATGCAAGGAAGAGCGGTTCCCCACCGTGATATTGTAGGGGGGATCGTGGATCCCGAGCACCGAGAGATTCCCTTTCATGAGGAGACTCACCTGGTCTTCTCGAGTGGCATCCAGCACCCCCACCCGATGCCCTGAAAGGGGATCCTCCCATACTTCCCCGGGTTTGAGCCTGCAGTAAGGGAGAAGGCGGTTTCGTAGCTTTGGGGAGGTATCTATCCGTGGGAGGGATTCGGAAGCCATGGGGGAACTTTGTCTCCTGCCTCAGGGTGCCCCACATCAGGGCTCGAAAAGGTTCCCCTGGGCCCGGCGGGTATGAGGAGTGGACCTTCCGGGCGAAAGGCCAGTTGTTTCACCAGCGAGGATACCGCATCGAGGAGTTCTTCCTTTCCTTCTCCCGTTTTAGTGGAGAACAGGATGGCATGAGGGAAATCGGAGGCGAGATGGGGAAGTTCGGACCTGTCTTCCAAAAGATCGACCTTGTTCAAAACGGTGATCACCGGTTTATGCCCTGCGCCGATTTCTCGAAGGACCGAACGGGTTGTGGCCGCTCGCTGGTGGATCCCAGGAGTGGAGACGTCCAGCACGTGCAGGATGAAATCTGACAGTACCGTTTCCTCCAGGGTCGCCTTGAAGGCAGCGATCAGTTGGGGCGGGATCTTGCGGATGAATCCCACCGTATCGCTCAAGAGGACTTCCCCCTCTCCGTTGGGAAGCCGCAGCTTTCGAGTGGTAGGGTCGAGAGTGGCGAAGAGCCTGTCTTCCACCAGCACCTCGGCATGGGTCAAGAACCGCAGGAGGCTGGACTTCCCCGCGTTGGTGTACCCCACGATACTGCCCATGGGGATCTCGGATTTCACCCGGCGGCTCCGCTGGATCATCCGCTGTTCTTCCACCAGGCGGAGTTCCCGCTTGCATTTCTGGATCCGGCGCAGAACCTTCCGCCGATCCAGTTCCAGCTGGGTTTCTCCCGCTCCCCGGGTGCCCCGTGCACCCCCTCGCTGTTGGGAGAGGTTCGTCCATTTCCGGGTCAACCGGGGCAGCGAATACTCCATGCGCGCCAGTTCCACCTGAAGGTGGGCTTCCCGGGTACGGGCGCGATCGGCGAAGATCTCCAGGATCACTTCCTGCCGATCGATCACGCAGGTATCGGTGAGCTCTTCCCAGTTTCGTTGCTGGGAAGGAGATAGGGATTCGTCGAACACGATCAGATCGATCCCCTCTTTTACGACCAGTTCCCGGATTTCCATCGCTTTGCCCGTGCCTACCAGGTAGCGGGCAGTGGGGATCTTAAGGGGAACCAGGAGGGTACGGGATACCTGAATCTGGAGAGAAGAAACTAGAGCCACAAGTTCTTTGAGGGATTCTTCTGCATCGAACCTCGACGAAGCGGGATACCGAACGCCGATCAACAGGGCTTTGGAAGGTGTTTGAATCAGGGCCTCGATCCTCCTTTAAGGGAAAGGATTCTTCGAAGAAGCAGTATACCATAATATGGGGGAATATGCTATCTTGTCGGCGGGGAAACACTTTTTTATCTTTGAACCCAATGGAGGAACTCATGGAAAAGCGTATAAGGCAGTCCAAGATACGGTGGATTGCTAAGGCAGTACTATTCCTTTCGGTTTCTTTGTTTGGCTCCTTCGTACAGGCTGAAACGATCACCCTAGCGGCCCCCTACGTGGGCTGGGTCACCAATACGTATGAAAACGCTGATTACAAGTTGAATCTGGAGGATTCAGGATTCCTAGCAGGAATGTACCTCCAGAGTATAAATACCTCCCTCTACCAGTGGAACGCTTTTGCGTACTATTCCCCCGACGTGAACTACAGCACCCTCTGGGGAGGGCACTTCATCGTAGATTTCTATCCCATCGGCGACTTCCTGGGAAAGTACCTCGTGGGAGCTGGTGTGGAGGTGATCCGCATCGACATGGATGCTGGAAATAATATCAAAGTACCTGCCGGTGCCCCCCCTGCTACCACTACCCTCGAAGGGTTCACCCTTGCCAACACGATCCTCATTCCCTATGCCCGGGTGGGGAAGTACTTCGTACTCGGAGTCGGGCCTGCACAGCTTAGCATCCTCCCCTGGGTGGGGGCTACCTATGAATCGGTGACGGGAAATGTGAAGTTTTCCGCGCAGTTCGCTCCCCCGCCAGGTCCAAAGACAAAAGTTGACGAGACTTTCGATGACTCAGCCTGGTATGCCACGGCGGGGATCAACCTGAAACTCACCCTCTTCCGGTTCATCGATGTGGAGGGAAAGTACCAGGCCACCTTCGATGGGGATGTGTACCATCCTTCCTACAGCGTGATCGCCAACGTGTTCTTCAGCCGGAACTGGGGGCTGTCCTACCGGTACAAGTACATGGAAACCTCCGGAGGAAGCGATGCGTACAACCTATTCGGGGTAGCGTACGTGTTTTAACCGAAGGGTGGGATAGTAAGGGAATCCATCCTTCATTCGAATCGGTACTTTTCCCTGGATCAAAGGGTTCGCATAGTGGAGGAACTCTTCCGAAGGGAAGAATCCTTCCGTATCGATGAAGTGCCGGGGGACGTATCGATCTACGTTGGCAACTGCGGAAAGGGGTACTTTTCCACAGCGTGAAGCGTAGGTCGTATCTCCTCTACCCTCCACTCGCTCGATGGTCACCATGTATCCGGATTCCCCGTTCTGAACGGCCAGTTGAACTGCGCTTTCCCCGCACATACGTGCCTCCTCTAGATCCACCCGGGAAGCCATGTGGAGGGCTGCCTGTTGGCAGATATCCGGTTTGATCCATCGGGTACGCAAGCGGAGATTCTCTTCGATCAGATGCTTCAGGGTGATAGGAACATCCCCCAGGAGAGGATGCCCGAAGGCATCGGTGGAAAGACCGTCGTAGCGGGCCGTAATATAGGTACCTGCCCTGCTCCGCAACCCTTCTCCTGTGACGATGAACACTCCTCCTACCTCTTCGTACACCGACTTCACCTTTTCCAGGAAGCGATCCTCCTCGAAAGGTATTTCGGGAAAAAGTACGATGTGTGGAGCCTCATTCTTTTCCCTCCGTGCCAGGCCGCAGGCACCGGCCAGCCAACCGGCGTTCCTTCCTACGGTGACGAGAATCGTAACGGGTTCGGCAGTGTACATGCTGGCAGTGTGGATCCCGGCCTCCACTACCGAAGTGATGAGGTACTTGGCACAACTTCCGAAACCTGGACAATGATCCGTTCCAAACAAGTCGTTATCGATCGTTTTCGGCACTCCGATTACCCTTAGGTCTACCTTGAGTTTCTGGGCTGCAACATGGATCTTCTGGGCGGTATCCATCGAGTCGTTCCCACCGATATAGAAGAAGTAGCGGATGTCGTATTTTTTCAATATAGAAAAGAGACGTTTTAATTCTGAGCCCTCGGGTTTAGGATCCTTGATCTGATAACGACAGCCCCCTAAAATGGCGCCGGGACGGTACTGAACAGCTTCGATATCTGCCGGATGCTCGGCCGATAAAACTACGAGCTTCTCCTGCAAGATCCCCTCGATTCCATTCAATCCTCCGAAGATACGCTGTACACCCAGCTCTTTTGCCTTTTGCACTACTCCTACCAGACTCGCATTGATTACCGAAGTGGGGCCACCCGATTGGGCGACGAGTACATTTCCGATCATTCATTTCCTCCTGAAGATAGCTTGTGGGGGGATAGTTGAAATATGAAAGGTTTTTTCCTCGTTTAGCGTGAAAACCAGTGCATTCCGTTCCTCCACCCTGTCGGTATAGGGGGGTAACCATACCGAATCGGTGAAGTGGATCGTGCTGGAGGCAAACAGGGACAGGATCTCTGGATTGGGACAGTTGTCCGGCCTATCGTTTGATACACATACCACTACATGTGCAGGTTTTACGGCCCGTGCAAAAGAAAAGGAAGCAGAGTCTCCATGCCCATGATGGGGAAGTTTCAATAGATCTGCAGAAAGATCGACGCCAGCGGAAAGGAGAGCATCCCAGTAGGAGGCGTACATATCCCCTCCAAGAAGTACGGCAACTCCATGGGACCGAATCCGGAGTACCAGGCTGGTGAGATTGATGAGGGCGTCCAGATGGATCAACGCATCGATCCGTTCCAAGGCCGTTGCCGATGATACGGCGATATCGATGAGGGTTCGTTGTTCCTCCAGCAGGGGAGGGGAGCCGACCAGGATGTCAACAGTTGTCCCAGTGCTCAGGGGTCGGTTTCGTTCTGAGCGGGAAATTTCTTGCATCTTCGTTCCCTGGTGATGCAGGGCCTGAAGGATCCGATTGAAGGACTGAATCGAACGGTTCAGTTTCTGGGCGTTCTCGGGAGCGAAGGAGGGAAGAGGGATGGGGGAGACGGAACGGTTTCCTTCGGGTAGATAGTTGCTCCAGCATTCTGTGATAGATAGATGTTCGGCGATAGGAAGGAGCCCTGTCACATGATCCTCATGCAGGTGAGTGATTACAAGAAGATCCAGGTGTTCGATTCTCTGGGAGTTGAGAAAGTCGTAGGCGGGAATCCGCTGGGGGTGGCCGAGAAAGTGCTGGGGATCGGTAACCCCGCCATCCACAAGCATTCGAAAGGTTTGGTCAGCCTCCACGGTTTCCAGCAGAATGGCATCCCCGTACCCGACGTTGATAAAGGTTACGCTAAGCATAGTTAGGTAGTTATATCTACTTGACAGTTCTTTGTCAATGAGTCATAATGAAATCGGTTTCAAAATGCGTCAAAAAAAAGATGTTTCGAAAATTACAATCGACGTGGTAGCCCAGAAGAGTGGCTTTTCCCGGGCAACGGTGTCACGGGTACTGAATCGAGACGCCTCAGTGAAACCCGCTACGGCGCAGAAGATTCTGCAGGTGATCGAGGAACTGGGATACACCCCCCATTCGATAGCGAGTGCCCTATCGGGAGGAAAAACCAAGACTCTTGCCATCCTCTTGCCAGATCTAGTGCACGAGTACTACACGCAGCTCCTTGCAGGGGCAGATTCCACAGCGGAGGAACATGGGTATATCCTTCTCCTGAAAACCCGGAATACGAAAAAGGTATTTCAGGAACTGGTAGAAGGGAATCGGGTCGATGCTTTTATCCTCCGGTATGCTGGACCTACTTCTTTCGACGAAGATCTGTTGAAGTACCTCAGGAATCGGCAGATTCCCTATGTCGTGATCGGAACGCCTCCCTTCCTCGATACCCATCCAGCGGTCATGATCGACAATATCGGGGGTGCCCGTTTGATGGCCCATCACTATGCCGCCCATGGATTCAGGCGAATCCTTTTCGTTACAGGTCCGGAATACAGCAATGACTCCAAGGATCGTCTGTATGGATTCAAGGTCGGTCTCAGTGAAAAAGGGATAGATCCTGCAGGGGTCGTGGTGTGTGAGGGAGATTTCAGCCAACAGTCTGGATATGAGGTAGCCAAGCAGTACTTGCTCCAGGAGAGGTTCGATGGGGTATTCGCTGCCAACGATAGCATGGCGTTAGGGGTAATCCAGTTCTGTCAGGATCGAGGAATACGGGTGCCGGAGGATCTGGCTGTTACCGGATTCGATGACACCTTTTTTGCTGCCCATCTCCAGCCTCCCCTCACGACCATCAGGCAACCCATGTTCGAGATTGGAGTGGTAGCAGTGTTGAACCTTTTGCGAACGATGGAGAAGGGAGAACAGTTAGAGCCTCGGGTGATCCTTCCCACGAAGTTGATCATCCGTCGCTCCTGTGGCTGTACCATCGAAAAAAATACGCTAGCCGATGGGGAAAGGGTGCAAACGAATGGCCTTCGGTAGGCCGTTTAATAAATAGAATCCGTTAGGAGGAGGTATCTATGAAAAGAGTAGGATTATCAGTGCTGGCGATGTTCCTTCTGGTAGGAGTGGCATTCGCCGCAGGAAAGGCCGAGAAGGTGCCCCAGAAGGTGGTGATCTACGCGGCCCTGGACGAGAAGACCACGAAAGAACTGGCTTCCGCCTTCAAGGAGACCACAGGGATCGATGCAGAGGTAGCCCTCCAGATCGAACAGGCAGGAACTGTAGCTGCCCGCATCAAGACCGAGGCTTCAAACCCTCGGGCCGATGTATTCATCGGCGGAAACTCAAACTTTCACTCTGAGCTGGCAGCTGGTGGCTTCCTGGAGAAGTATACCTCTCCGGTGGTGAAGGAAGCGGGGATCGATCCCAAGCTGATGGATCCCGATGGGTATTGGACAGGCTGGTACCTGGGCGCCCTCTGCCTGTTGTACAACGAGAAACTTTACAACGAGAAGGTAAAACCCCTGGGGATCGCCCCACCCACAACCTGGGATGACCTTTTGAACCCCGTATACAAAGGGCAGGTGATCGCTTCGAATCCCGCAACTACCGGAGGTGCATACCTCATGATGGCAGCCCAGATCTTTCGGTTGGGTAGTGAAGAGGCAGGGTTCGAATACATCCGCAAACTACATCCCAACGTAGCGCAGTACACGAAGGGCGCCAATGGATCCATACCTTTAGTTGCCCAGGGAGAAGCGATCGTAGGCTTCGCCTGGGGGCATGATACCCTGAAACAGAAGATCCAAGGGAATCTGCCTATCGTAGTTGTGTTCCCCAAGGATACAGGATTCGAGATAGGAGCGGCATCGATTCTCAAGGGAGCCCCTCATCTAGAGGCAGCAAAGAAGTTCATCGACTTCCTCCTGAGTCCCAAAGCGGGTACCATCAATGCGCGGAACGGATACCGATACCCGGTTCGAAGTGGTGTAGAGCTGCCTCCTGGTGTTCCGCCCTTCGAGCAGTTAAAGCTTGCCCCCTGGGATCTGAAGAAGGCGGCAGAAAACGTAGACAAGTGGAAGAAGAAATGGGCTGAAATTACGGGGATGTAAGCGGGGAGGTAGTATGAGTACTCGGGTGCGGGAACCGGTTCTGTTCCTGGTGATATGGGTTGTGATCGTGAGCCTCTTAATATTTGTGGTGTACCCATCGATCCAAGTGTTCCTCTATCCATCGGGAACGGACTTCCTGAAGATCCTGATGAATCCCAGGTACCAGCGGTCCATTCTGAATAGTCTGTACATCGTGGTGCTTTCCACCCTTTCCGCTACCTTCCTTGGGTTCATCTATGCCTATGCCATCACCCGCACCGATATTCCTCTTCGTAAGTTTTTCAAAGGGATCAGTCTCTTGCCTCTCTTCTCCCCACCCTTCATGGTGGCTTTCAGCTACATCATGCTCTTCGGCAAGAACGGGCTGATCACCTCGAAGCTTTTAGGCCTTCAGGTGAACATTTTTGGCTGGCACGGGTTGTGGTTTGCTCAGACAGTAGCATTCCTTCCCGTTGCCTCGCTGGTGATGGAGGGAATCCTTCAATCGATTCCTCCAAGCCTCGAGTATGCGGGACGTAACCTGGGGGCCAGTGGATTCACCCTGTTCCGCACCATCACCTTCCCTCTCGCCCGTCCCGGAGTGGCGGGGGCTGCTCTGCTGGTGGCTATTCAGGTGTTGGCGGATTTCGGGAATCCCATCATGATTTCGGGAGACTTTTCCGTTGTGGCAACGGAAGCATGGATGCGAGTGGAAGGTTGGGCAGATATTGCCGGAGCAGCGGTTCTTTCCCTCCTGCTCCTCATTCCATCCTTCCTCATCTTCCTTTTCCAGCGGTACTGGGTGAGTCGTCGGTCTTACGTTACCATTACGGGAAAAATCACTCAGATCGATATCCAGAAAACCGGCAAATGGATCCGATGGATCCTGTTTTCTGTCTGCCTTTCCCTTTCTCTCCTGATCATCCTGGTGTACGTCGCCCTGTTCATGGGCGCTTTTGTAGAGGGATGGGGGTTCAACTGGACGCCCACGTGGAAGTATGTGAAAGAGATACTTTCCCGGTCGCCTGAGCTGACGAATAGCCTTACCTTCTCTATCCTAGCGGGATCCGGGAGCGCCCTGTTCTCCATCACCGCCGCCTATATCGTATCCAGGAAACGCTTCCTAGGGAGGCGCTTCATAGACTTTACCTGTATTCTGCCGGCAGCTTTACCAGGAATCTTTCTCGGACTGGGGTACTCGATCTCCTATACTAAACCCCCCTTTGATCTATACGGTACGGCAACCATTGTTGTACTCGCTCTCATGTTCTGGAATATCGCCATGGGATACCAGACAGGAATCGGAGTCTTTCAGCAGATTTCTCCCTCCCTTTCAGAAGCGGCCAGTAATCTTGGGGCGGGAAGCCTTCGAATCTTCCGAGAAATCGAGATCCCCCTGATCAAGGGGCCATTCTTTTCTGCCTTCATCGTATCCTTCATTCGGGCAATCACAACCCTTAGCGTGGTAGTGTTCATCGTTACTCAGAAAAACGTGGTAGCCACTTTCAGTATCATGAACCTTGTGAGTGATGGGTTCTATGGAAAAGCAGCTGCCCTGACGTGTGCACTTCTGATTATTGCCTTTGGACTCTTGGGCATTACAAAACTCGTACTGGGCAAGAACGTTGTGCTCTTCAAAGTATAGACAATCTAAGCGGTGGGAGTAGTATGTATGGAAACGATCCATCTCAAGATTCAAGACATCTGCAAGAACTTTGGGAAGGTTCGAGTGTTAAACCATGTGTCCCTCGATGTTCCGCAAGGCAGTTTCACTACATTTCTAGGTCCATCGGGCTGTGGGAAAACCACTCTTCTCAGGACCATTGCGGGATTCTACACCCCGGACTCTGGCGAGATCTATCTGGGGAACCGGTTGATGAACAACGTCCCTTCCCATCTTCGGAATGCGATCATGGTATTTCAAGATTATGCCCTTTTCCCCCACATGACCATCGAAGAAAACATTACCTACGGCTTGCGGATCCGAAAGATGCCGAAGGATCAGATACAGGCTCGCCTGGAGCGTACGGTGGGGTATCTCGGAATTGGGAATCTCTTGGATCGAATGCCCGGTCAGATCAGTGGGGGTCAACAGCAGAGGGTCGCCCTTGCCAGGGCTCTTATCATGGAACCGGAAATCCTCCTGCTGGACGAACCCCTCTCCAATCTGGATGCCAAACTTCGGATCAATATCCGGGCCGAGTTGCGACAGTTGCAAAAGCGATTGAAGATCACCACCATCTACGTAACCCATGATCAATCGGAAGCACTGGCACTTTCGGATCGTATTGCTGTGATGAACGAGGGAAGAATCGTACACTACGGAACCCCCCAGGAATTGTACTACCATCCCGCGGACCCCTTCGTGGCTTCCTTCATAGGAAAAGTCAACCTGATTCGTGGAAGAGTTAAACAGCACTCTCGGGAAGGTGCCTGGGTGGATGTGCAGAACATCACAATATTGATAAAGAACCATTCCGCTCCCGCTCGGCCACAGGATGAGGTAATTCTCTGCATCCGACCCGAAACGATCCGCATTGCAAAGGGTTCGGAAGAAGGGGAGGAAAACATGATCGCCGGGAAGGTTACAAACTATATATTCGAAGGGGCTACGATCCGATACTGGGTAAACGCGTTGGAACAGGAATGGGTAGTGGATGTGTTTGATCCTGCTGAAGTTCTTGAGCCCGACACAAAAGTTTCCCTCCGATTGAAACCAGAGCGTATTCACCTGATGCTGGTCAATCCCTGAATACATTCCTTAATGCAATGACCATCCATTTCGCTTATTTTAGCCTTGGGAACAGATCCCATAGCGTAGAGGGGGGCGGGTCGGAGGTAAGGGTAAGGGGAAGTCCCGTTCCGGGATGGATGAATTGGATGGATCGGGCATGGAGAAGAATGCCCCCACCGGGATTGGATCTGCGGGCCCCGTACTTCAAATCCCCTTTCACCGGGCATCCGATGGCAGCCAGTTGCGCACGGATCTGATGGGGCCGGCCGGTTACAAGCTCTATCTCTAGAAAAAAGTACCGTTCTGAGTGGCCTACCACTCGATAGTGCAGAAGAGCTTTCTTTGCCCGGCTTTTTCGATGAGAAGAACCTGAAAGTGAGTGCACGAGGGCGGGAGCGGATGCGGGATCTACGATGCGGCTCTTGTTTTTCTTGGGGTCGAACACGATGAAGTGCTCCAGGGTGCCTGCCTCCTCGGCGGGTCTTGCCTCGGTAATAGCCCAGTAGAGTTTGTAGACCTGTCGATCCCTGAACTGCCGGTTCAGGGACGCAAGGGTTTCGGGATCCCGGGCAAAGAGAACGACCCCCGTTACCGGTTGATCAATCCGATGAACCAGGCCCAGGAAAGGACGGGGGGGCGTGTGCCGGTGACCTTTGTGTACTGTATTTGAGGGGGTTTCCACACACTGGGTTTCAAGCCACCGCTTTACCTGTTGGAGGAGGCTCTCCGGAGTTCCCCGTGCTGACCGGCGCCCTAGAATCATCGGCCCGGTGGTCGAAACCTGGGGAAGGAGGCTCTCGGGAGCTTCCTCTGCGGGAGAAGGGGAAGCCCCCCTGAAAGGGGGCGCTTCTCCATTAATGGGCCCTACCTGTTCAGAGGCGGCTAGCTTCCTGGCCGTTTCGTGCGGAGAAGACTGCCCAACTCCGGGGCCGACTTTGTGCAATTTAGGGCGTATGTGCCCATTCATTCCTCCCTTTTCGGCAGCCTTCTCCTCCGGAACCGAAGGTTCCACAGGAATGTAGGTCCGTTTGTTTACCGCCAGGATCCACGGGTCCTGGTAGAGGATATCGAACGGTGAAGGAGTTTGGTTCGGGTGGAGGATGGGCTCTGCATCCATGGAATCGGGTATTACCGGCGCAGGATCTTTTTCAATGCCCCTAGGAGGGTGTCTACATTCTCACGTCGGGCAGTGTGTCCCATGAGACCGATCCGCCAAATTTTACCTGCCAGTGAGCCAAGACCCGCACCGATCTCGATCTTGTAGGTGGAACGGAGTTCCTTCCGCACCGCTGCATCCTCAACCCCCTCGGGGATTTTCACCGTATTGAGCATGGGGAGGCGGTGGGGAGCATCCACAAGCATGGAAAGCCCCATCTTCTCCAGTCCTTCCACTAGGTACCGGTGGGCATCGAGGTGCCGCTTGTACACGGCCTCGATTCCCTCTTCCAGGATCAGTTCCAGCGCCCGGTACAGGGCATAGTACATATTGGCGGGAGCGGTGTGATGGTAAGCCCGGGGGGAACCATTCCAGTACTTCATGAGAAGGGTCATGTCCAGGTAGAAGTTGGGGACTTTCGTCTTTCGGTTGGTGATTTTTTCCATTGCTCGGGGAGAGAAGGTTACAGGGGAAAGCCCCGAGGGGCAGCCCAGACATTTCTGACTGCAGCTATACATCGCATCGATTCCCCACGCATCGGGTTTTATCTCGATTCCCCCTAGACTGGTAACGGCATCCACGAGGAAATAGGCGCCTTTCGCCGCAACCAGGGGACCGACCTGTTCAATGGGGTTCCGTACCCCGGTAGAGGTTTCCGCATGCACCATGCCCACGATCCGGTACGGTTTTTCCTGTATTTCCTTCTTGACAGCTTCCACATTGACCGGACTCCCCCAGGGGAACTCGAGGGTGGTAACCACGGCCCCCAGTCGGGAAGCCATCTCCTGCATGCGGGCGCCGAAGTAACCGTTCACGATCACCAGCATGGGATCCCCGGGTTCGATCAGGTTCACTAGGCAGGCTTCCATACCGGCAGTACCTGTTCCAGAGATCGTGAGGGTAGCTTCATTGGTGGTCTGCATGACCTTACGAAGGGAATCTTTCAATCCATCCATTACGGAGAAGAACTGCGGATCCATGTGACCGAGGGTGTTTTTCCCCATCACTTCGTACACCTTAGGGGAGATGGTGGAAGGCCCGGGCCCCATCAGGAGCACAGAATCCAGGGAATCGAGCAGGCTTTTCATGTTTGAAACCTCCGGAGACTATTGATTTAGGGATCTATCTTATAGGGATTTCCCTGCGATTGGCAAGTAAAGATTATAAACGTCGATGCACAGCCTACACTCGATCCCGATGACGGGCCAGGATTTCTGGAAACTCGTAGTACACGATTCCTTTTTCGTCCACCTCCATCCGCACCCGGATCCCGTCTATCATGCTTTCGATGAACTTTTCTGCCTGCTTGGGATCCATCCCCGTTTCTATCACGATATCGCTCAACGTAAGGCGGCCTCCCAACCGATTGGCTAGCCGGAAGATAGCCGCGGCGATGGAATCCGATTCCGGCAGGGCATTCCCGAAGGGTACGAAAGGGTCGAGGAAACGTACGGGTTTGCCCATCCGGTGAAAGATCCAGCGGAAGATCATGAATACGAAAAAAAGGGGAAAGATGAATAATAATGGACCCCAGAAAAAGAAGAACACCGCTTCCTCCTGTCCCACGTGGTCGTTACAAAGATACCTAGAATTTGTACTAACAGCAAGCGGGGCGTGTGATACGCCTAACCGCTTTTTCCATGCGGATCAGGGCCTCTTCCAGGATCGATCGGGGGCAGGCGAAGTTCAGCCGTACGTGCCCCTCTCCCCCCGTTCCAAAGGTTGTCCCTTCGTTCAATCCGACCCGTCCATGTTCCAGGAAGTAGTTGGCTGTGCCGTTCCGAAACTGTTCGGGTGCTTTCTGGATCAGTTCCCGACAATCCAGCCAGGCAAGGTAAGTGCCTTCGGGACAATACATCTGGATTCCGGGGAGCCGTTCCTGCACAACTTTTTGCAGGAAATCCCTGTTCCTTTCCATATACCGCAGTACTTCGTCTAGCCAGGGGGCTCCCTCCTCATACGCGGCTTTGGCGGCCACCATGCCGAACAAATTCACCTCTCCCACAAGCCCCCGCCGGGCCATCTGAAAGCGGTTCCTGAGTTCCGGATTCGGGATCACAGCGAAGGCAAGTTCGAGACTGGGTATGTTGAAAGTTTTGCTAGGAGCCATCAGGGTAATGGTCCGTTGACCGATCTCAGGATCCAGGGAAGCGATGGGAATGTGCCTGTTGTCGGAAAAGACCAAATCCGCGTGGATCTCATCGGAGCAGATGAGAGCCCCCGTTTGTAGGCAAGCCTCCGCCATCCTTTCAAGTTCTTGCCGTGAATAGACCCGGCCCACGGGGTTGTGGGGGTTACAGAGAAGGAAAAGGGAAGGCTTTTGTTTCAAACAGGCATGGAAATGATCGAAGTCGATCGTGTACCGGCCAGCCTCTGCCTTCGCCTCCCTTGGGGGCAGGAGGGGGTTTTCGATCAACGGAACTCCGGCGTTTCTTCCCACCGAAAGGAAGGGAGGGTACACGGGCGGCTGCACCAGCACCCCCCCGGGGGAAGGGCGAGTTAACGAGCCGGTGTGTCCGACGGAATATCCATCATGGGGTGGTGGCAGGTCCTCGGAGTCGCGATGCGTGTGTGTATTGGCTGAGCAGAAGGTTCTGGCAGCCAGGTTGAACCCGACTACCACTCCGGGGAGGAGCACGATATCCTCTAGTCTGACTTTCCACAAGTGACGTTCTTCTAACCAGTCAACGATCGCTTCTCGTAACCCACGAATTTCATTGGTGTAGCCGAAGACTCGATGCTCTATCCGTTTCCGCAACGCCTCTACGATGGGTTCAGCGGAGGGGAAGTCCATATCCGCCACCCATAGGGGGAGAACGTCGGGATCGAAGCGATCCCACTTTTCGCTATCCGTGCCGCGCCGGTCGATGGGCTGATCGAACAGGTAACTCATACGTGAAAGGGTATTGTGCGGCATCTACTGCCCCTTGATCTCCGTCCAAGCCCGGTTGTACTCCTCCAGGAATGAGCCGATGTCGATGTACACCTGACACCTTTGTAAAACGTCGTTGGGGGGGTACGCAACCGGGTCTTTCTGCACTTCGGGGGGTAACAGTTCGAAAGCCTTCCGGTTGGGAGTTGCGTATCCACAGGATCCGTCACTTTCTTTGTGTTGTAGAGGA
>Ga0123519_10009144_pt1 | contig 14969 bp, 12 predicted proteins | sample YelNatPaOPRAMG02_FD_87396 | JGI IMG/M metagenome (GOLD analysis project Ga0123519, IMG submission 87396) | Hot spring microbial communities from Yellowstone National Park - Yellowstone National Park OP-RAMG-02 (version 2) | ecosystem: Environmental > Aquatic > Thermal springs > Hot (42-90C) ...
AACTCGAAGAAGAACTTGAAATACCACTAATGTCAGCCATAATGCCTCCCAAATATTATATTTATTTAATTTCAGTTATTCTTGGGGTTCAAGGTTAAAAGCCTTAGCCCAAGTATCTCGTAATTCTTGAATAATTTTTAAAGCTTCGTCAAATTTTTTTTGGAATATTGCTCTTTGACAATATTCATACAACCTGTAAAGTCTGGTTGCAGTATCTTCGTATTCAAAATTCAAAGCACTCATCAACTCAATAAGGACCTTACTCATTTTATTTACATCACCTTTTTTATTAGCAATAATAAATAAATCGTACATTTTCAAGATAATTTTTTCCTTGCTCCAAGATAAAACTTCTTGTTCAAGATAAGCAGGGATTCTACCTTTCCCGTCTGGCGATGTATTACCATACAATTTTGACGCCGCTAATTTTTGTGCTGATTCAGACATATTTTACCATAATAAATTACATTTTCTTGTTTAAATCTGGAACTGGGCTAAATATAAAATTTAAGAACAACTCCAAATTTAATATTATTTCAACTAATATTATTCTAATGAATATTAACGAAATAACTGCAAAAAAGATTGTGGATTTTGGTTCGCCTGTGCCAAAGAAATTAACGATGCTTGCTGAAGAAATTGAGATTTAACTAAGCTAAGTTGTTCGGTAGCAACATCCGTATCTTGAATTCTTGAAATAGCGGCATCGTAATTAGTAATTTGAGAACGCAACAAATCATTTTGGCTCGTCAAACGATTTTCAATTCCACCAAGGTAAGAAGCAACTTTTGAAACATTCCCGATTGCTTCTGCTAAACTTGTTAAAATATAACCAACATTTGCTTCTGAGAAAACACCTAAATTAGTAGCACTAACCTCATTTAAAGCAGTCAAATCAAAACCTGTAACACCAGCAAAGTTAGAAATACTCAATGCGTTCAAATTAAATAACCCATCAACATTAAATTTCGTAGAGGCAACATCGTTGTTCCGCAAATCAACCTCCAAAGTTAGTAAATTGTTTGACGCATTGTATCCGACAGTCCAAGTTCCAGAAAAAGCACCTCCAATTAATTGCTGACCACCAAAAACAGTAGAATTAACAACAAATTGAACTTGCTCCGCTAAACGATATGCTGATTTAGCAAGTGCTACCTTTTCATCAGTTCCTAAGGCTCCACTTGATGCCGTTGCTGCACTATCTTTGATTTGAGTTAGTAATTGAGAAATGTTATCTAATGAATCTTGGGATATCGCAGTTACATTTTTTGCTTCTCCAACTGCATTTAAAGCAGAATTTAACGATTCGTTCCTGGATGTTAATGCTTTTGAAGTAATGTAGCCAGCCACATCGTCGGCAGCTGAGTTAATTCTCTTACCTGTTGATAAACGCAACTGCCTCAATGCTATATCATTATTAGTCGATATTAAAGCATCATACGCATTCAATGCCGGAATATTGGTCCGTATTCTTGAGTCGCCTGAAAATACAGTTGGCATAATTGCCTCCGCTTTTATTTTACTTTAAACATCGGCGTCCATGCCCTATATTTTTATATATCCTTGTATATACTAACTAAATTATCGGCAGTATAGTTTATAAACTTTAGTTTTATCTTAAATTTTTCAAAGAACAAATCCACCTTTCTTGCAACTATAATATTTATCAAAAATCATACCGAACTAATCATCTTATTTATAACTTATTATAAATAAATAAAATAAAGAAGCATTTTTTATTAAATTCAGAGTTGTTTTTATTATTGTCTAATATTAGACAATAATTTTTAGGTCCTTTTGATTTTATTTAACCAACAACCAAACTTAATATTTATGCTTCTTTATTTATTTGATTCCACAATTCTCAACAAATCAATTTTACCATTCAGCTAATTTTTATTGGAATAATTTCAAAAATGCTTGTGGGTTTTGATTTGCTTGTGCTAATGAAACTAATGAAGCTTGTTGCAAGAATTGTGATTTAACAAGATTCATTTGCTCTGTTGCAACGTCGGTATCTTCAATTCTCGATATAGCTGCTTTATAATTTGTGATTTGAGAATTTAACAAACTTTCTTGCGAAGTTAGTCTATTTTCAATACCACCTAAATATGAAGCAACTTTATTAACATTATTTAAAGCACTTGACAAACTTGTTAATGTTACAGCTATTTGAGTATAGCTAAATACTCCCAAATCAGTAGTGGTAACTTCATTCAAAGAAGCAAGACTTAACCCAGTAACACCAGCAAAATTTGATACTGACATTGCATTTAAATCAAATGGAGCGGCTACGTTAAATTTGTTTGCCGCCGTTTGATTATTTTTCAAATCAATTTCAACTGTTAATAATGAATTTGAAGCATTGTATCCAACAGTCCATTCACCTGAGAAAGTACCATCAATTAATTGACTTCCACCAAACACTGTTGAACCTACAATAAATTGAATTTGTTGAGTTAATTGATATGAAGCTTTTGCAAGAGCGATTTTTTCATCAGTTCCTAATGCACCGCTTGCGGCAGTTGAAGCATTTTCTTTAATTTTTGTAAGCAAGCTATTAATATTATCTAAAGCATCTTGAGTAATAGATGTAACATTTTTTGCTTCACCCACAGCATTTACTGCTGAATTTAAAGATTCATTCCGAGCTTGCAAAGAACGAGAAGTAATATAACCTGCTACATCATCTGCGGCAGAATTGATTCTCTTCCCCGTTGATAAACGTAATTGCCTCAACGCAATGTCGTTATTTGTTGATATTAATGCGTTATACGCATTAAGAGCTGGTATGTTAGTTCTTATTCTGGAATCACCAGAGAATACGGTTGGCATAATAACCTCCTTGTTTTATTTTTATTAATAATCCGTTTTCTTGTAACTTGGGCTCCTGCCAATTCTTTCCTTCTTCTTATATCAAGTATCGGCAAAAAATTTTAAAACTTTAGTTTTTTTTTAATTTTCTTGTTTTGTTATTCCGTCTATTTGTATTTCGCTTGTTCTGTCAGTTTGGAATATCAAATACTCATCTGCAACATAGTTTGATACTTGAATAGTAATATCGGCACAGTCTACCGAAAACTTTAGGAGGTTACCTTCTTTTTGGATTTTAATTCTATAACTTTTGTTTAATTCTAATTTTATACTATCGCTACCTGCAATTATTTCTTCATTTTTTATAATCTTATATCCTTCTCTTGTTAAATTTACTTTTATATTCTTCTGCTCACCAAATTCCGCTTCTGTTGTATATAAATATAAACTTACACCATTGCCAGATTTCAATGTTAAATTAAATTTATTTATAAATTGTGTTTCTTCAATAAATTTTAACGAGACAATTGCATCAGGCTTTATTTCTAAAGAATTTTCATTAATTTTTTTGGCTTTTTCTATCCCATTAAGCATTCTTACATAAGTTAGATTATCACCCTCATATTTATTTAATACAAATGTATCAGGCGAACAAGAATTTGCCAGCATTGACAAAACACTAATTACAAATAATATTAAAAGTAGATTTTTTTTCAATTTATCATTATTGTTTTAATTTTTATACATTTATTATTTATAAATTTTCGGCTCCTTAGGTAAATCTCGTCGGTTGTACCTCAATTGATTTTCAAAGAATATATCATCAATCAATCGCAAAGAAACACCAAAATAAAGATTAGAAAAAGTGTTAGCAATTCCAAAATTATTAACTAACGAACCACCCAATATATTCCCAGAATCACCATTAATATAACCACCTTTAAGACCAATATTTACATTATCACTAATACGTAAATTAACTTCACCACCAATATTCATATAATATGATGGATAATAACCAAATTCAAGGAAAGGAGTAGTTGTAAGTTCATCTTCAACTAATGTATGCCAGTATCCAAACCTAATAGGCATAACAGCCATTACCCAAGTGTTCCTACCTAAACCAAGAAACCTTATTAGCGATGTCCCGACATAAAACCTATTATCCAATACAGGAATGGCTATATTGGTCTTTGCAATTTGCAAATCAAAACCACTTAAAGCAGAAGTATTAGTTGTATCTCCAAATATAGATTTTTTTGAGTTTGTTGTTAATAAACTCATCTCAATTAATCCAAGTTCCCAACTTGAATGTTGATAATCTTTCCATTCAACCAAAGTTTCCGGAACAATATTTAGGAAGTCGAGGAACGATATGCCTAAACCTGCATACAGGAATGATATAGTTTTATCAGAATGTATATAATCATTATTTTTAATTTGAGGAGTTGTTTTGCTATTATAACCAACAGCAAAACCAAGATAAGCTCTAACATTAAAACCTCCTATTGAGCCACCATCGAGCGAAACCGATAAATTTAAATATTGCGATGGCAAAAGTCCTATCCCTAAAGATGGAGTTACAGCAACATAAGGTATAGTTTCTTTCAAATAAAACCTTTTTCTGATATAAAATGGATATATTGCAGTTAAAATATCTTCTGCTTTTGCATCTGGAATTAGGGCTTCAAATAGCGATATTCCATAAGTCCAATTTGGAGCATCACGAAACCATCTTAACCGCCATTCCCCTATTCCCAATCGATAAATTCCACCAACGAAAGTTTTGCCAGACTTCCCTCTAAATGATTGCGAAATATTATCCATAGGAAATAGCCCAAATAGCCCTGTGCCTATTCCATTATCTGTATTGCCTGTTACTATACCTATACTTTCAAAAAATCCTAATCTAATAAAATCTGGATAATATCTCGTATATTCACTATCCCTCTGTGTTAAATTTCTTTCAACTAACACTTCTTTACTTGATGGAAATACTGTACCATTATCCTTATTAGCAGGTGAATTTTTGACAAAATTTGTAAAGGTTGTGTCTATTTCTGTTATTGTAAAAGTATCTTTTTCTTCTCGGGTTATACTTCCACAGCCAACAAAAAAGGCTAATAGACTGATTATCAGAGATATTCCAATTATATATTTTTTTACTTTCATAAGCTAAGTTATTATATAAAATAAATTTTTCTAAAATACAATAATTTTTTTTCTAATTTAAATATTTTTTTTAAAATATAAGTAATTATCTCAAAATATTTTATTTTATTTTCTTTATTCTTAATTTTGAATTTTATATTAAATAAATTTCAGGAAATGGCAAATTATCCTTTTAACCAAATTGAAAAAAAATGGCAAAAGTATTGGGAAGAGAACAATATTTTTGAAGCAACTAATGATTTTTCTAAACCCAAATATTATATTTTAGATATGTTCCCCTATCCAAGTGGTGCAGGATTACACATAGGTCATCCTGAGGGGTACACGGCAACAGATATTATCTCTCGGTATAAACGAATGAAAGGATTTAATGTCTTACATCCTATGGGATTTGATGCGTTCGGATTGCCAACAGAGAGATATTCAATGAAAACAGGTATTCACCCTGAAATTGCTACTGAAAATAATATCAAAACTTTCCGCAGACAACTTAAAATATTAGGCTTGTCTTATGACTGGAACCGTGAAATCAATACCACTGACCCTAATTATTATAAATGGACACAGTGGATGTTCTTGAAGATTTATAATTCATTTTTTGATGAAAAACTTAATAAGGCTCGTCCAATAGAAGAATTGGAAATTCCTAACCATTTACAAACATCTACTGAAATTGAAAAATTTAGAGATGAGAACCGATTAGCTTATATTGCTGAAATTCCTGTCAATTGGTGTGAAGAATTAGGTACTGTACTTGCAAACGAAGAAGTTGATGAATGGCGAGAAAAAGGCTATACCGTTGAACGCCGCCCTATGAAACAATGGATGATTCGTATTACGAAATATGCTCAACGGCTTCTTGATGATTTAGATTTGGTTGATTGGCCTAATTCCACTTTGGAAATGCAAAGAAATTGGATTGGTCGCAGTGAAGGTGCAGAAGTTAAATTCCAATTTGAAAATTCCGATAAATCTATTTTAGTTTATACAACTCGCCCTGACACAATCTTCGGTGCTACTTATCTTGTCCTTGCTCCTGAAAATCCTCTTACTCTTGAAGTTTCTTCTCCAGAACAAAGCAGTGCAGTTAGTAAATATATTGAAACAGCATCGCTAAAAACTGATTTAGAAAGGACTGAACTTGTCAAAGATAAAACAGGTATTTTCACTGGTGGTTTTGCAATTAATCCTGCAACCAATAAACGTATACCGATTTGGACTGCTGATTATGTGCTTGGACACTATGGGACCGGTGCAATTATGGCAGTACCTGCTCACGACGAACGAGACCACGAATTTGCTAAAAAATACAACTTAAAAATTACTCAAGTTGTTATGCCGTCCGATGCCTCTGAAATCAATATTGAAAAAGAAGCTTTCACATCTTACGAAGGAATTGGCATTAACTCCGAAAATTCTGAAATCAGTTTAAACGGTATTCCTACAAAAATTGCGAAATCAAAAATTATTGAATGGTTAGAACAAAAAGGTATTGGCCGGAAAAAAATTCAATTTAAATTGCGTGATTGGTTATTTTCTCGTCAAAGATATTGGGGTGAACCGATTCCAATTATATTCTTTGAAGATGGGACTAAAAGAGCATTAGAAGAAGATGAATTACCTTTAACATTACCTTATATTAGCGATTTTAAACCGGCAGGAACAGGTGAATCCCCATTAGCAAAAGTCCCTGAATGGATTAATTTTATTGATAAAAAAACAGGCAAGAAAGCAAGATTTGAAACAAATACAATGCCTCAATGGGCTGGTTCTTGCTGGTATTATCTTCGTTATATTGACCCTGCTAATCATAGCATTTTTGCAGATAAAACCAAAGAATCATATTGGATGCAACCAAATGGTGTAGATCTTTATGTCGGTGGTGCTGAACATGCTGTTTTGCACTTGCTTTATGCTAGATTTTGGCATAAAGTCCTTTTTGATTATGAACTTGTTTCTTCAAAAGAACCATTTTACAAACTTTTTCATCAAGGACTAATATTAGGTGAAGATGGTCGTAAAATGTCAAAATCTCTTGGAAATGTTGTAAATCCTGATGAAGTTGTTAATGAATATGGAGCAGATTCTTTGCGACTTTTTGAAATGTTCCTCGGTCCATTAGAACAATCTAAACCTTGGTCTAAAACAGGTATAGAAGGATTATCCCGTTTTTTAAATAAAGTTTGGAGACTTTATATTAGTGCCGATGGACATCTATCCAAAAATATTCAAGATGCTAAAATGAATGCTGAACAAGAATTTGTTTTGCATTCTACAATTAAAAAAGTTGCCGAAGATATTGAACGACTAAGATTTAATACAGCTATTTCTCAAATGATGATTTTTGTTAATGAGTTCTCTAAATATGAAATTTTCCCAAAAGAGGCGGCCGAAAAGTTTATCAAAATATTAGCACCTTTTGCTCCACATCTTGCAGAAGAAATTTGGGAATTTTTGGGTAATACAAAATCAATTATTTATGCAAATTATCCTGAATTTGATGAAGGAAAAGCCACTAAACAAACAATTGAATTTGTTGTTCAAATTAATTCTAAAATTCGTGCAAAAATTAATGCTAATTTAGATGCGGCACAAGAACAAATTCAAGAACTGGCATTAGCAGAAGAAAACACAAAGAAATTTATTGGTAATCAATCTATTGTTAAAGTCATTTTTGTTAAAAATAAATTGATTAACTTTATTGTTAAATAATGTGTAACCAAATTTATCTGTATTTATCAAAATTAAAGAGGCTATCTAAAAAAGATAGCCTCTTTTGCTTTTCATTTTACAACTTTATTTTTTCTCGTAATGTTTTGTTTTCCATTTTGTTAATTGTCTAATCATCTTTTCAGAGGCAATATTGATAGATTTGTGAAAATCATCAGAGCTACCTTCGGATTTGATAACATCACCATTGACGTGAACAGTGAATTCAACAATTTTATTTTCGTCATTAATAAACTCAACATCAGCGCTAATAATATTGTCTAAATACTTCGTAAAGTGATTAGCCTCTTCAATTGCTTCTGCTTGCAAATGTGGATGTTGAGAATTGAAGTGTCGGAATGTTACGTTAGTTTTCATTGTGCAACTCCTTAAATTTTTAGTTAAAAATATATTTAATTACCGAAAACTCGGTTAATTTGTTTACTTTCTAAATTCAACATAACCCCTAATTGAAACCCAATAGTAATTGGGAGCATAAATTTATTTCCATTTAATTCATTTGCCACTGGTAAAATTTGATTTCTTAATTTTTCAAAAACATCAAAATACCTATCAACAAATAAAATATTTGTTTCAAAGAACAAACCTTTAACAAAAGGTGGAACAGATTCCTTATCAAAATCTAATGAAATCCCTGAATGTAGTCCTATCGCAAAGAACAAACTATTTTTATTAATAATTGTACCACCGACCCTAATATCGTCATTCAAAGGTGAATCAACAATTTCAGACCATTTCATCATAGAAAAACTTCCTCCTAAAGCACCACCAACATATACTTTATATTTATTATAAAAATGAACCCAATCAACGAACAATAAAATTGGAACATCAGAAACCGACATATCCTCGCTAAAATTTCGCCAAGTACCACTTGTTGGATAAGTTTCTTTACTAAACCTATCTTGCAAAATAAAACGATTAGCAGAAACTTGCAAAGAAAATCTTAAGAATTCAATCCATTGTGCTGATAAAGATGCGGCAAAAGAAGAATAATTATTGAAATCTTCTTTTTTCCCACCAATCGTTGAATTATATTCAGATAGGAACCCCTGTGAAAAAGCAGGAATTGAAGTCCCAACTGAAAAATTGAAATTCAAATTTATTTTCCCTAATTCATTTTTACAAAGAACAAAACTTCTAATATTAAAAATACAAAAAATAATTAAAATAAACAATAATTTGTTTTTATAAATATTCATTTTTAGGAGAACCAATTAATTATTTTAAAAAGTTGCCCTTTTAAATTTTGTCTACTAACAATCAAATCAATGAACCCCGTTTCAATTACAGTCTCTGTTCTTTGAAAATTTTGGGGTAATTTTTTACGAATAGTTTGTTCAATAACTCTCGGACCTGCAAAACCAATTAAAGCGCCAGGTTCAGCAATATTAATATCTCCGAGCATAGCAAAAGAAGCAGTAACTCCACCAGTAGTTGGGTCTGTTAATAAAGAAATATAAGGAATTTGATTATTACCAAGTTCAGCAATAATTGCAGCAGTTTTAGGCATTTGCATTAAAGATAAAGCTGCTTCTTGCATTCTAGCACCACCAGATGCCGAAATAATGAGAAAAGGAATCTTCTTTTGCAACGCATCTTTTGCCGCTCTAAAAATCTTTTCACCAACAACCGAACCCATACTGCCACCAATAAAATTAAAATTCATTACTGCAACTGAAATTTCTTTGCCATTAATTTTACCAATTCCTGTTGTTATCGCTTCGTTCAAACTGGTTTTTTTATAGGCTTCTTCCAATCTATCTCGATATTTCTTCGTATCTTCAAAATGCAATGGGTCAGCAGATTTAATTTGTGTATGTGTTTCTTTAAAAGTATTTTCATCAATTATATAATTAATATAATCAAATCCACTAATTCTAAAATGATAATTACATTTATAACACACATAATAGTTCTCTTCTAATTGCTTTTTATATATCATTTCACCGCAAGTTGGACACTTTGTCCAAAGACCATCTGGCATATATGCGGGTTTAGCATCTTCAATATTTTGCTTTGAGCGGACAAACCAAGCCATAAAATCCTCGTTAATGTTTGTTTTAAATATTTATAGAAAACAACAACCTTATTATCTATATTTACGAAATTATCTATTTTTCATTTTTTTATTATGTTAATTTTCATTAAAATTCCTACCACAAATTTATCTAAATCTTAATATTTCAATATATTTTTATTATATACGTTTGTATATGTTTAAAATCCTTAAAAATAATAAAATTAAATTTTTAAATTTATTGAGTTAAGTTTCTTAAATTCGTATTTGTACAAAAGTAATAAATTTATGGTTTGGAAATTCCCTAATAATCAGATATTGGTAAAAGAGCAATTACTTGTAAAAGAAATTTTAGAAGAAGAAGCAATACAAATTAAATTTGAATTACTTTCCGATATTAAAAGTTTAGAAAATAGTATTGAAACAAAGTTGCTATATAGACCACAATTTCTTTTAGCAGGTATTGAAGATACTTCGCCAAAAGCTCAGATACAAATTTTTGCCAAAGAAGAAATAGATTATTTAGAAAGTTTATCTATAGATAATCAAATTATTTCCATACAAAACTTAATCAAAAAGCAAGTACCTTGTATTATTCTCACAAGTTCATATTCCCTTCCTAATTACTTGTTGGAACTTTTGATAAAAGCAAATATAGCCATATTGAAAACAGATAAAGACATAACAGTTGTTAGAGACGTCTTATCTGATTTCTTGATTGACCATTTTGCACCTCAGATGATAGTTCACGGCACATTTACTGACATACACGGAGTAGGAATTTTGTTTGTTGGGAAAAGTGCTATCGGAAAAAGTGAGATTGCATTAGACCTCGTAGAACGTGGTCATCGCCTTGTCGCTGATGATTCTGTTATGCTAACAAACAAGCAAGATGCAACAATTATGGGAACAAGCACAAGAATTGCAAAACATTTTATGGAAATACGTGGTGTCGGAATAATTGACGTACGAGCTATGTTCGGTATTCGGTCAGTACGATTCCAAAAACGCCTTGAAGTTATTGTAGAATTAGTTGAATATGATGCCTCTGACGATTATACACGAACAGGATTAGAATCTTCTTTTGCCGAAGTTATGGGCGTTCAACTCTCTTATGTTAAATTGCCTATTTACCCAGGGAAAAACATCACTGTAATTGCCGAAGCTATCGCTCTAAATTATTTATTAAGAACTTACGGCTATAATCCAGCCAAAGTTATGGCTGAAAATTTGCAATCTGTTTTAATGAATGAACCCATCCATGAAGATAAATTTAAAATTCAAAGACTCGTCAATTATTTCCAAGGAGATACAGAATAGTTTTTTTTACTTATAATTTAAACTTTTTTTGATTTTTTGTTCAAACTATTTTTTTCAATTAATTTATAAACCAATATGAAAAAATTTAATTTATTTCTCGTACTATTGATTTTTGTTAGTTTTAACTTAACTTTTGCACAAAAAAATATCGTTAAAATGACTGCTTATCCTTCGGCTTTAACAGTAAAGCAAGGTGAATCTTTTGGAGTAAAAGTTCATTTCAAAATTGATAAAAGATATTACACATACTCATTCAAGAAACAAGTAAGTGCTGATGGTATTGGTCCAACCCAAACAGAAGTTAAATTAGAAACACCAGCATTAGCAAAAATTAATGGAAAAATCAAAGCTGACCAACCTCATATAAAAGATGATGCGGGTTTCAATATGAAAATTGAATACTATAAAGATCAATTTGAAATTGAAATACCTATGAAAGCTTTAAAAAATATAGATTTTACAAAAAATCAACTAAAATTTTCCTTCATAATGCAATTTTGTGATTCGGTAAGTTGTTTGCCCCCGGATAATTATTATGTTGTTGTTTCAGATAAACCATATAAAAGTACTTTAACATTTAGTGATAATAATCAGAATGAATTGCAATCAAACCAAGATAGTGCAAATATTGTTCCGCAAGCAACAACCAATAATTCCACACCAAAACCTGCACAAAACGAAAATATCAATAATAACAAGCAATTGACAACAAATTCACAAACAGAAATAGAAAAAGAAAAAAAACAAGGAGTATTTTCATTTATTTGGTTTGCAATGTCCGCTGGCGCATTAGCTTTATTAACACCTTGTGTTTTCCCGATGGTACCAATAACAGTTTCATTTTTCACGAAAAGAGCTGAAAAAGAAAATGCTAAAGGAAAATCTTTACGGGATTCATCAGTCTATGCCTTAGGTATAATATTAACTTTTACTGCACTTGGATTTTTACTTGCATTAATTTTTGGAGCAACAGGAATACGTGATTTTGCTTCAAATGCTTGGGTAAATTTATTTATAGCAGTAATCTTCGTTGCTTTTGCTTTTAATCTTTTTGGAGCATTTGAAATCCAGTTGCCAACAGGTCTTTTAAATATATTAAATACAAAGAGCAATCAAAGTTCGGGAATAATAAGTGTATTATTGATGTCATTAACATTTTCTTTAACATCATTTACTTGCACGGTGCCTTTTGTTGGTTCAGCCTTAATTTCAGCAAGTGGTGGCGAATGGTTTTATCCAATAATTGGAATGTTAGCATTTTCAGCTGTATTTGCGGCACCATTTTTCTTATTAGCATTATTCCCATCTTTCATCAAGAAGATGCCAAAGGCTGGTGGTTGGATGAACAATGTAAAAGTCGTTATGGGCTTCCTTGAAATTGCTGCTGCTATGAAATTTTTAAGCAATGCCGATTTAGTTTTAGCACTTGGAATTTTACCAAAAGAATTTTTCATCGCAATCTGGATTGGAATAGCATTTTTAATCACTTTGTATATTCTTGGATTATATAAATTCCCACACGATACAGAAGTTGAAAGCGTCGGAACATCAAGAGCAATTTTTGCAATGTTCTTTGCATCAGTTGCTTTTTACCTTTTTGTAGGCTTAATTGGAAAACCATTAGGCGAATTAGATGCTTTCTTACCTCCTGCTGAGTATCAACAAATTATGGATGCGGCACACGGTGTGAAAACTGCTTCAATTATTCCTTCAACTGGAACAAACGAGGCAACAGAATCTCAAACACAATGGCTGGACAATTTAAATAAAGGACTTGAAATTGCAAAAAAGGAAAATAGAAATGTATTTATAGACTTCACTGGCTTTACTTGCACTAATTGCCGTTGGATGGAACAAAATGCCTTCAAAAAACCAGAAATTATTGATATTCTTTCTAAATCAGTCAATGTCAGATTATATACAGATAGATTGCAAGAACCTTATATTTCCAATAAAAAATATCAACAAGACAAATTTGGCTCTATTGAATTGCCTTTATATGTTATTTTGTCTCCTGATGGCAATGTTATTGCAACAGAAACATTTACACGAGATTTTAATGAATTTTACAACTTTGCTTTAAAGGCTGTTAAAAAATAACTATGAGTGATACAGATACACTTTATGGCAAATTATTCTTTGATTACTTTTTATTGAAAGTATTTGCTTAATTTTGTCTTTTTATAAAATAACAAACTAATAATTTATATTTTTTTCAAATAATAATAATAATTTAAAAACAATGAATACATTCGGAATATTTATATTAATTTTAGCAATATCTTATTTATTAGGTTCAATCCCTTGGGGAGTAATTATCAGTAAGAAGTTTTTTGGTTTTGATATACGTACAAAAGGTAGTGGGAATATGGGAAGCACAAATGTTTTCCGAATTCTTGGAGTAAAATGGGGTATCGTAGTTCAATTATTAGATATACTAAAAGGCGTAGCGGCTGTATTTATTGCTGCCGAATTAGGTCGGAGCATTACTTTTCCTAATGTAATCAATGTATTCCAAGATATAACTATAATTAAGTTTATCGCAGGTTTTACAGCTGTTTTAGGGCATATATTCACTGTCTTTGCTAATTTTAAAGGTGGCAAAGGAATTAATACTGCTTTAGGAATGCTCTTGGCAATTGCTCCCATTGAAGTAGCAATTGCTGTTGGTGTGTTCCTGATTATATTATTCCTTTCAGGATACGTATCACTTGGCTCAATTTTAGCAGGGATAGCAGTTCCTTCTACTTTGTTCGTCCGCTATAATATTTTTGGAATTAATATTCAAGGTTATCATTTCCTTATTTATGCTTTCATTATCTTAAGTATGGTTGTAATTTATACTCATAGAGCCAATATTAAAAGATTACTCGAAGGTCGTGAACATCATTTCGCTAAATTGCAATTAATTAAAATTAAATTCTTTCAGCCAAGAGTATAAATCTTATGGATTTATTCAAGAAATATCTTGATGAATTAATCATTAATAATGAAATTCTCGTAATAGGTGCTGGTGGTTGGGGAACTGCAATTTCTAATGTTTTAGCCGAAAATAAATTTAAAGTAAAGCTTTGGGCTTTTGAAGAAGAAACTGTTGCTAATATAAACATCAAACATTGTAACTCAACATATTTACCTAAAGTTCAATTAAATCATAATATTTCAGCATTTTCTGATATTCATATTATTGAAGATCAGAACTTCTTTATTTCTGCAATCCCAACCCAATTTATTAGAGCAACATTTAATAACAATAAAATTAATTTAACTAATAAAAAAGTTTTAAATTTAGCAAAAGGAATTGAAGTAAATTCACTTTTACGTTGTTCAGAAATATTTTACGAATTGAATGTAAACGCCGACGATTATGCAATATTGACAGGTCCAAGTCATGCAGAAGAAGTGGGATTGCAGCAGCCAACAACAGTAGTAACATCTTCGGAAGAAATAGGTTTTGCAAGATTTATTCAAATACTATTGTCTAACAACTATTTTAGAGTTTACACTTCACAAGATATAGTAGGCTGTGAGCTTGGCGGTTCAGTTAAAAATGTAATAGCAATAGCGGCAGGCATAATTGACGGATTGCAGTTTGGGGACAATACCAAAGCCGCTTTAATCACAAGAGGACTTGCTGAAATGACCCGTCTTTCTGTGGCTTTAGGTGCAAATTCTTTAACTTTATCAGGACTTTCTGGGCTGGGTGATTTAATTGTAACTTGTAATAGTCAGCATTCTCGTAACCGCAAAATTGGCGAATTAATAGGACAAGGCAAAAGTCTCAATAATATTATTAAGCAGATGCAAATGGTTGCCGAAGGTATAGAAACAACAAAATCCACGTTTGCATTAGCTAAAAAACACGATGTTGATATGCCTATTGTTGAGAAAGTCTATCAAATTCTTTTTGAAA
>Ga0123519_10009150_pt1 | contig 14965 bp, 16 predicted proteins | sample YelNatPaOPRAMG02_FD_87396 | JGI IMG/M metagenome (GOLD analysis project Ga0123519, IMG submission 87396) | Hot spring microbial communities from Yellowstone National Park - Yellowstone National Park OP-RAMG-02 (version 2) | ecosystem: Environmental > Aquatic > Thermal springs > Hot (42-90C) ...
CCCCTTGCCTCTATCACTTGATAGGAAGAATAACCTTTCTAACCCCGATCTTCCTTGATGTAGATCAAAAACTCAAAAAAAGAATCGGCGACCCCTCTAAAAAAAACCGGTCTCGGAATAAGGGGATGGTTCAACGGTGAGGGGGTCGGTCATTGCGAGCACCAGCAAGGTGTGTGGCAATTTCGCTGGAAAAGGCGAGATTGTTTCGGTTCCCTCGCGATGACGATTCTAAATCGGAATTTGGTTGAAGGGTGGAAGGTGTCAAAGCAGCTCCTTTGTGGTACAATGCGGTGGCATCGAAAGGAGGGTTTCCGTTGTCTTGGCCTGCAGTGGCTGCCGTGATCTTTTGGGGTTGGTCGTTCATTGCCACCAAGGTGGTGATGAAAGAGATCCATCCCTTTGTTTTTCTCCCCTTTCGTTTTGCCATCGGGGCCTCGATCCTCCTGGCCATCCAGTTGAAGCGTGACAGGAGTTTTTGGAGAGCCTTTTCCCCTCGGGATTGGATCTCTATCCTTCTCCTGTCCTGCGCCGGGGTGATCGCTCTCGGTCTTCTTCAAGCCTATGGCTTGCTCTATACCAGCGCAATCCATACGGGATGGATCATCGCCATCAACCCCATTCTGATTACCATCGCGTCGCGACTCTTCCTGGGAGAACCGATCACCCTGCGAAAGACGTTGGGTATCGCCCTTGGCTTTTCGGGGATAGGACTGATCATCTCGAACGGCGAGTTTTCTTCGGCGATCTTTCGGTTTGGTTCGAGTTTTGGGGATCTTTTGGTTTTCGCGAGCGCAATCGCCTGGACCGCCTACACCGTAGGTGGAAGGGGTTTTCTCTCGCGGTTCTCTCCCCTCTCCTCGGTTACCGTTGTCCTGGTCGTAGGCTGCCTGGCTCTTCTTCCCTTTGGCATCGTCACGGGCCAATGGACTCACGTCGCCCATTTGTCCTTCCGGGCTTGGGGAGCTCTCCTTTTCTTGGGAATTTGCTGCTCGGGTTTGGGATATCTCTTCTGGTATCGGGCTCTCGAACAAAAGGATTCGAGCGTGGTCGGCATGTACCTCTATCTCGAACCCTTTTCCACATTGATCGGCGCTCTTCTTCTCTTGGGCGAGGAATTGAGGCCCATCACTTTGCTCGGGGGAGGCCTCACGCTCTTGGGTGTCTATCTGGCCACCTGGAAGGCGAAAGGAAGGTAGGAAAAAACTTGAGCCTGATGTTGTAATACCCTCCCCAAAAGGGCCCAATGATGGCGTCAAAGAGGCCTTGTTCGGAATCTTAAGAAGGGAAATACCCACGTCGACGAACGCTTCGGAACTCCACTCTTGGTGAAGTTTCGGATAATCGCACAGATGTCAAGGAGACCTGCTTGTTAAGGCCTTTAGGGCGTCCTCTCGGGGCTTCGTAATGCGACGAGCGGGTTGACAAGATCCTTTGCAAAGAGTCATAAATTTGAAAACCCTCGGTCAAGGAAGAGATTTGAAAGGTGAACGATCAGCCGAAGATTACCGTAGGTATCCTCGATCGCCGGAAAGAAATCTGCGGATATCTTCATGGCGATTTTTTTCTTGCGGGGTTTGGTTCGGTTTCGGGTCGATTTTCGATTCGAGCCGAGGAAAAGAGGGTCTTGTTTTGTGACGAGAGAGGCCGTGAAATCCTTCGTTCTTCGCGGATTGAACTGAGCCCCGTAGAAGACTCAGCCTTCACGCTTTTCAATGTGACCATCGGGGATCGATTCCACTGGAAAAGGGAAGAGGATCAGGTCTTTCGCGGATCGCTCATTTTCCAGGGCCGGGAGGACGAAACGCTCGCAGCTATCAACGAGATTGGTATTGAAGACTATCTGACAGGCGTCATCTCGTCGGAGATGAGCGAAGAGGCTCCTTTCGAGTTTCTCAAAGCCCATGCAATCCTTTCCCGGAGCTGGGTGCTCGCGTCGCTTGGAAAAAGGGCGAAGGGACCTCCGAAGCCATCGGTCCACGAGGAGGTCACCCAAGAAGAGGTGATCCGTTGGTATGATCGGGAGGAGCACGACCTTTACCAGGTCTGTGCGGACGATCATTGCCAGCGTTACCATGGCGTTGGAAAGAGCGTTTCCGGAAGAGCGCGGGAGGCCGTTCAAGCCACCTTTGGCAGGGTCGTCACCTACCAAGGAGAAATCTGCGATGCCAGGTATTCGAAGGCTTGTGGGGGGCGGACGGAGCTTTTTCGTACAGCGTGGGAGGATCGGGAAGTCTCTTATCTCCAAAGCGTCTCAGACGGACCGATTCATGATGGGCCGATATGGACCGAGGAGGATGCCTCCCGTTTCGTCTGTTCTTCGCCCCAGGCTCATTGCAACACCCATGACGAGGGGCTTCTGAAGAGGATCCTTTCGAAATCGGATCTCGAGACAGGAGATTTCTTTCGTTGGCGCGTCGAATACGGTCGAGAAGAGATGGAAGAGATCCTTTGGAAGAAATCGGGTTTCGACTTTGGCACGCTAAAGGAGATCGTGCCTCTTCAAAGGGGACCATCGGGTCGGATCTCTCGCCTCAAGATCGTGGGTTCGAAAAAAAGCGTCGTCGTAGGCAAGGAGCTGGAGATCAGACGGTGGCTTTCACGAAGTCACTTGTACAGCAGCGCCTTTGTGGTGGAGACAAAACGGGACATCCGGGGGATTCCGGAGAGGTTTCTCTTTCGGGGTGCGGGGTGGGGTCACGGGGTAGGCCTCTGCCAGATCGGTGCTGCCGTCATGGCGACGCGGGGATTTTCAGCCGAGGGGATTCTCAGCCATTATTTCCGTGGGACAACGATTGAGCGAATCTATTGAGGGACAGAAAGAAGAGACAAAGGGTTTCCGAAAGAGGGAGGCACTCGGGCCGTGGGCATGGGTTCCCTCCCTCTATGTGGCTGAGGGGCTTCCATATACCCTGGCTGTGACGGTCTCGGTCGTTCTCTACAAGCGGCTCGGTGTTTCGAACGCGGACATCGCCTTTTATACGAGCTGGCTGTACCTGCCTTGGGTGATCAAGCCCATCTGGAGCCCGTTGGTCGATCTGCTGAGGACGAAGCGTTACTGGATCTTGTTCACGGAGCTCCTGGTTGGGGCTTCTTTAGCATGCATCGCTTTGACGATTCCCACGGTGCGATTCTTCCAGTATACCCTTGCGTTCTTCTGGCTCATGGCCTTTAGCTCCGCAACCCATGACATCGCGGCGGACGGTTATTATATGTTGGCCCTTCGTGAGGACCATCAAGCAGCCTTTGCAGGGGTGCGAAGCGCCTTTTACCGTATCATCACGATTGCCACGAAAGGAGGCCTGGTTGTTCTTGCCGGGGTTCTGGAGGAGAGGGGGCACGGTATACCCCGGGCCTGGGCGATCTCCCTTTTTGTGGCAGCGGCTGCGATGGGAGCCCTTTTCCTTTACCATTGGGTTGTCTTGCCCTTTCCTGCTCAAGACGGACCGACGCGGCAGAAAGGGCTCACCTCTTTCAGGGCGGAGTGGGTGGAGGTTTTCAGAGTTTTTTTCAAAAAGAGAGAGATCGGGAGGATCTTGGCCTTCTTGCTCTTCTATCGCTTTGCTGAGACGCAGATCGTGAAGATCCTGGCCCCCTTTCTCCTTGACGGCCGTGAACGAGGAGGGCTCGGTTTGACCACTTCGGAGGTGGGCGTCGTCTACGGCACGGTTGGCGTATTGGCCCTCTTGTTGGGAGGGCTCCTTGGAGGATATGCGATCTACAAGAAAGGGCTTCGATTCTGGATCTGGATCATGGCCTGCGCGGTTCACCTTCCCAATGGGGTCTACGTGTATCTATCTCAGACTCAGCCCACCGGGTTTTGTGTCGTCAATCTTTGCGTAGCCCTTGAGCAGTTTGGTTATGGCTTTGGTTTCACGGCCTATACAATGTTTACGATCATGATCTGCGAAGGGAAACACAAGACCGTTCATTATGCCATCTCAACGGGAATCATGGCCTTGGGCATGATGGTGCCAGCCATGGCGAGTGGGTGGCTCCAGGAACAGATGGGCTATTCCAACTACTTTCTCTGGGTGATGGTGGCAACGATTCCCGGCTTTGTCGTAACGGGCCTTGTCACGATCGACCGGGCCTTTGGGAAAAAAAGGGAGTGAGGCATCAGAAGTGAACGAGGTGGGAGGAGCCGTGAGCAAGGGGCGGCGTTTCAAGACGGCTTTTGTCCTGGGTGCGGGTTTGGGAACTCGGCTTCGGCCCCTCACAGACAGATGCCCCAAACCGCTCCTCGAAATCGGAGGACGGCCGCTGATCACCTATGCCATGGACCACCTTCTGAGAGCAGGCGTCGAGCGTTTTATTGTGAACACCCATCCTTGGCCCGAGGTCTATCTCAAGAAGTTTCCTCAAAGGCGGTGGCGGGGCGTTCCCATTCTCTTTCGCCATGAGCCAAGGCTTCTCGACACCGGAGGGGGATTGAAAAACATCGAAGATCTCTTGGATGACGATGAAGCCATCTTCTGCTACAACGGCGATGTGATCACGGATCTACCGCTTGAGAGACTGGTCCTCTACCATGAGGAGAAGCGACCTGAGGTAACCCTTGTCCTGAGAAGCGCTGGTGGACTCCTGAACGTAGAGATCAACGACAGGGGCGAAGTCTGCGACCTTCGGACGAGGTTGGGAAACCGAGGGGTTCAAAGCTGCCTTTTTACCGGGATCTCGGCTGTTGAAACGTCGATTCTGCGATTTCTCGAACCAGAAAAGGCTGAATCATTGGTCGACCTTTTCCTAAGGAGGATCGTCCGCGCTCCGGGCTCGATCCGGGGGCTCATCGTCGACGAGGGCTACTGGTACGATGTGGGTACCCTCGAGGCCTATGAAGCCCTGAGGGCAACGACGATTCCCCTTTCGGTGGAGGAGACGAGGGGTTAGACGATGGATCGCCCTTCAGACGGGAGCCGTTTAGAGCGGGAAGATCTCATCCGATTCGCTCTGGAGGCTTTGGGTCTTGAGAGATCGGCAAGCGTGGAGGTGAGCGCATTGGATGTGAGGGGGTCGGACCGCACCTTCTATCGGATGAGAACCAGGGAGGGTCAGACGGCTGTCCTGGTCCATTACGATCCAAACCGGATTGAGAATACGTACTACTTCGAGGCGGCCTCTTTCCTAAGAGAGAAGGAGATTGCCGTTCCACGGGTTTTCGGCCATGACAAGGAGCGGTGCTTGATCGTCATGGAGGACCTTGGTGACCAGGACCTCTGGTATTTCAGAAAAGCCCCGTGGGAAATCCGCGAGCCTCTCTATAAGAAGACCCTCAACGTCGCTCAAAGGCTTCACCGGATCAGGAAGGACGATGTTCCGAGCCAGCGCGTCAGGGTGATGGAAGCCTTCGGTCCATCTCTCTACCGCTGGGAGCGCGATTACTTCAAGGAATATTTTGTGAAATCGATCTGTGGAATCGAACTGGACGTACCTTTCCAACAGGAACTCGAGCAAGAGCTTTCTGATTTGGCCGAAAAGCTTTGCGAGAGAGAAGGGGTTCTCATCCACCGGGACCTTCAATCCCAAAACGTGATGGTTCGGGGCGAGGAGGTTTTCCTGATCGATTTTCAAGGAATGCGGTTCGGGAATCCACTTTACGACCTCGGATCCCTTCTCTGTGATCCCTACGTTGAGTTTTCAGATTCTGAACGAGAGGAGCTGCTTGCCTTTTATTATTCGAGCTCGGGCGGAGGGAGCTCGTGGCTCCATTTCAGTAAGGCTTTCTGGGAGGCCTCGGCTCAACGGCTCATGCAGGCTCTGGGGGCTTACGGGTTCCTGGCGAAGAAGAAAGGCCTTTCTGCTTTTCTCCAATATGTTCCTCCGGGCCTATCCCGTCTCGGGCAGGCATCCTCGGCAGCATCCCTTTCGTGTCTTCACGCCCTCTGTCGTCGGTGTCAGAGAAGATGGGAGGAGTTGGGCAAAAGAAGATGAAACCCCTTACAGTCGTCTTTCCTTACCGTCGGGATCCGTTCTGGGAGAGGAGCCTTTTGGCTCTGATTGGCTGCGATCTGGTGGAAAAGGTTTTTGTGATTTGTCCGGAGAGGCTCCCTTTCAAACCTTTTCGAGGAGTGTTGGTCATCGAGGGGTTGGTCACCCAGCAGGAGACCCTCTGTCGGATCCTTACGGAGACCCATACGCCATGGCTCCTTGTGGTGCTCCAGGGAGCTGCCGTTTCGGTCGATCCTTCTCCATTACAGATGGCCCTTCGATTGGCCGAATCGGAGAACGTAGCGCTTCTTTATTCGGACTTTTACGAAGAGTCGGAGGAAGGGCTCCGACTTCATCCCCTTAACGACTATCAGTTTGGTAGCGTTCGGGACGATTTCGACTTCGGTGAGGTTGTACTCATGTCGACATCCGGTGCGAGGAGGGCGTTAGCTCGGTATGGTCCAATCCCCACAGTGCGATTTGCCGGACTTTACGATCTTCGCCTGAAGCTTTCGATCGATCATCGGATAATTCATCTTCGGGAGCCCCTCTACAGGAAGCTGCGCTGCAAAAGCAGTCCCTTCAGGGGCCTCTCCGACGAAGAGCGATTCGCCTACGTCGATCCCCGCAACGAAGTCGCACAGAAGGAAATGGAGGCTGTTTTCACGGAGTACCTGAGGAAGATCGGAGCCTATCTTCCGCCGGAAGCCTTGAAGGATCCGGAGCCAACTCTCGAGCCTTTTCCCGTGGAGGCCTCCGTGGTCATCCCGGTCCGAAACCGGAAAGAAACGATTCGGGACAGTCTCGAAAGCGCCCTTTCCCAGAGGACGGACTTTCCGTTCAACGTGATCGTGGTGGATAATCACTCGACCGACGGAACAACCGATCTCGTTTCGGATTTGGCCCGGCACGATCGACGTCTCATTCATCTGGTACCCCAGCGAAGGGACCTCGGGATTGGGGGTTGCTGGAACGAGGCGTTACGTCTTGCTTCGTGCGGTCGCTTTGCCGTTCAGCTCGACTCCGACGATCTTTATCGCACCGAGGAGACCCTGCAGGTCCTGGTCGACAAGCTCAGGGAAAGCAAGGCTCCGATGGTAGTAGGGTCTTACACTGTGGTCGATTTCGACCTCAACGTGGTGCCACCCGGGCTGATCGACCACCGGGAGTGGACACCCGAAAACGGACACAACAATCTTCTTCGCGTCAACGGAGTGGGAGCCCCGCGGGGTTTTCGCACCGACGTTATGAGAAGGATTGGCTTCCTCAATGTAAGCTACGGGGAGGATTACGCCGCGGCCCTGAGGATCTCCCGTGAGTTTCGAATCGAGAGGATTTACGAGAGTCTCTACCTCTGTCGGCGCTGGCCGGGGAACACAGATCAGAGTCTGACGATCGAGAAGTCAAACCAAAACGACGCCTTCAAAGACCGGATCAGAGGAGAGGAGATCCAAGCCCGGCAAGAAATCGGGAGGGCAATGGGTGTCAGGTCTTGACATGATACATTTCTCGGCGAGGTCGTTTCCCTTAGTCCGGTCTTTGTTCCAATCTTCTTCAACGCCGTGGGACTGTCGCCCAACTTCTTTCAAAGGTTCCCCCTGCCTTTCCGAGGTTACTATTTGGATGCGCCTGGCCTTGCTTCTCCAAGAAGTATGCCGTACAATGGTAAAAGAAAAAATCTTGCTTTTGGGCTGGGATCATTCTTGCAAAGGGGCAAAAGGATAAAGATCTCCACTCTTGAAAAACAAGGAGATCGCTATGCCAGATAAGAAGGCGGACAATCTCACCGTTGAGATTCTTATCAACATCCGCGACGAGATCAGAGGGCTGAGAGAGGACACAAATCGCCGTTTTGAGCAGATGGATCGGCGTTTTGAGCAGATGGATCGGCGTTTTGAAAAGATCGAAGCAGATATCGCCGAAATGAAAAAAGACTTGAAGATCATCGTCGCGCGCTTCGACCGGGACTACCTTCTTCTAGCAAACGAAGTGGGGGAGATTAAGGGAAGAATGGAAGCCTTCGATAGTCGTCTTGAGCGTGTGGAGGCAGGGCGATAATTGGGGGGGGAATTAGTGTCAGGTCTTGACATGATACATTTCTCGGCGAGGTCGTTTCCCTTAGTCCGGTCTTTGTTCCAATCTTCTTCAACGCCGTGTTAAAGCCCTTATCTCGATAGGGCTTCAATTTCGCCCTCCTAAAGGCCGCACTCACTGCCGTATAGTGCCAGTTCCCAAAAACCTTCCCATCTCCTTCAAACAGAGATCAAAAGAATCTTCCTCGCCCCTTGGGGAGAGGATCGAGGTGAGGGGGCAATTCCAAGGGAACACCCTCACCCCATCCCTCTCCCGCCCAGGCTGGAGAGGGAGATGTCTCTCATTTCTATTTTGAGAAGATTAACAAACATAAGGCAACCTGCCTCTCAGGATGCGGCCGCCTCACGTTGCCTCGGGCCGTGATGTTGTAAAAGACTTCCTCGAATTCGATCCTGAGCGCTCGCGCCATGAACTGCCCTCTAACCTGGTGAAATGTATCGAGTCAACACCCAAACCGATTTTCTCTACTGTGGGCGGGCTACGATGAGGCCGGTGGCGGTTTTCCTACGGGAAGAAGTTCAAAAAGGCAGATTCTCTTGACAGAGGAGTCCTCATGGTGAACATTAAAGGTGAGGAATAAAGAGGTGAGGGAGGGAAAGATGAGGTTCAGATTAACGGAGGAATTATGGAAGGAAGGAAATATGTACGTATCCTACTGCCCGGAGCTCGACATAGCATCCTGTGGAGAAACAGTGGATCAGGCAAAAAAGAATTTGAAGGAGGTCATTTTAATTAACTTAGAGGAAGCTCAAAAGCTTGGTACCCTGGATAAGTTATTGCAGGAGGCTGGTTTTGATGAAACAGAAGGAATCCTTGCCGTACGGAAAGAGCTTGTCGGTTTTACTCCCATTGAAGTGGCCCTATAACATCGGGGATCAAGCCCACGCCATATCAACTCCAGGTAAAAATATTTGAGGCAGCCGGGTGCACCTATGTTCGAACTCAGGGAGACCATCTTGTGTATCATTATCCTGGAGCAAAACGACCTGTGGTGATCCCTGAATATAGGGAGGTGCCTCTATTTGTTATCAAGAACAATATGAAAGTTATTGGTATGTCGGTGGAGAAATATCTTTCGCTCCTTGAAAAGATTTGAGCATTCTTACCCCTTTCAAAGAATACCCGGCTGCTCCCTCCCGGAATCAGATTCGGGGTTAGGCAAAGGAAAGACGGTACTTTCTCTTTCTCCCCTCGATCAACTTTCCCCTCACTCCATTGATCGCCTTAGCGAATGAACGATCCCTATGGATGCCATCCTCAACCTTCTTGATCGCCCCGCCAACGGCTACTAGGCTTCGTCGAAATGGGAAGGGAGTCGCTTCTTCCAGCTTTCGGTTCCCACTGGTGGTGACAGGGCACAAGACCCCGGGAAAATGGCTTCGAGGTTTCCGCGCCAAGGCCATCCTTCATCGCAGAGCGATGCCCGTGTCAATACCGAGTTCCCGTTGCCCGATACCTTTTCCTGTGCAATCTCGCCACCATGACGCCAGTGAGGGTTGTTCTCCGAGCAAGATAGCGGTAGAGCGTCTCTCGAGAGAGGGTCACCCTCTTTTCTCGACTTGAGGCGTGAAGAAGGTGGATTCGTCCCTTGATCTTCACGCCGATGCCAACATGTTGAATATCGAGCCCTTCAGTCTCAGTCGTGAGAGCGATAAGATCGCCGTTATTGATCCTGTTTTCGAACCGTGCCAGCTTCCCCTTGGGAACGAGCGAGAGGGATCTTCGGCTGATCGCCCTTTCGATGGACTTCATCCTTTGGAAGGTTGTGGCATCGCTCAAGGCCGGGTAGAGCTCGGGATGAGAGGTCATGAAGGCAAGGGGTTTCGTGTGGGTGTAAGCTTTGCTCCCAATTTGGGCTGTGACGTTCCTTACAAAGCCCTTCTTCTCATTATCGTAGATCCAATCAGAAAAATAGTGGAGCCGGGATGCGTAACCCTTCATGTGTCCCCCTCGGTAGCGGATTTGACGAAGGAGGTCACGAAAAGCCCCAAAAGATCTCTTCCCAGTTAAGAGGAGCCACGTGACGGCCAGAGCGGTTTCAACGAAGGTCAGGCAATCGAATTCCTGAAGGTTGATCACGAGCCTTTCCCGACTTTCGGTCTCAAGGGTATTCGCTTTATAAGGGGCCCCGAGAAAGAAGCGGCCGACCTTGACGAGAAGCTCTCCTGCAGGGGTTGCGGATGGCTTTTGGTTACGGAGAGTACGGATCAGGCTGCGGAAGATGGATAAGTTCCGATGCTCTGGATCAATCCGCTTCTGCTTCCTTGGTCCTTTCTTCATTTCGGGAGAGGTCCGTTGCTATACCAAGGGTTTCCTTCTTTTGGGCGAGCCTTCTCTTACGGAAAGACAGCAAGAGACTGACCGGGCCCGAAAGGGTGTAGGTCAGCATGAAGGCGAAAAGGACGATCACAGGTTCCATGATCACAACAACGAGGGTGAGCACAATGAAGATGAAAAGGCTAAATGGCTTCCGTTTGGCTAAGTCGAACTCCTTGAAGCTGGCGTAGCGGATGTTCGAAACCATGAGAAAAGCGAGGACGTAGATCATCACGAGGATGACCACATCCTTGACCCCTCCTGTCTCGATCAAACGTTGATAGAGGAGAATGGTGAGGGCGATCATGGAGGCTGCGGCAGGGATTGGAAGGCCTTTGAAATATTTCGTATCGCCGGCTGCAGCCATGACGTTGAAACGAGCGAGCCTCAGGGCTCCGCAGGCCACAAAAAGGAAAGCTGCGAGCCACCCGAACCGACCGTATGGCCGGAGAGCCCAGCTATAGCCCAGAAAAGCAGGAGCCAATCCAAACGAGACGAGGTCGGCGAGGGAGTCGTATTGGATTCCGAATTTGCTCATGGAACCGGAGAACCGTGCGACCTTGCCGTCGAGGGCGTCGAAGACACAGGCAACCAGGATGGCCGCCGCCGCATAGAAATAGTTCTCCTGATGGACGGCGATGATGGCCCAGAAGCCGCAGAAGAGGTTCCCGGTGGTGAAGAGGTTGGGTAAGATGTAGACGCCCTTTTTCATTCTGATCGGTGCTCTTCGCTTCTTCATACGCGGTACCCCACGATCGACTCCCCTCCTCGGACGTGTTGGCCCAGGCGCACCGTGGGCTTCACCCCTAACGGAAGGTAGAGGTCGACTCTCGATCCAAAACGGATCAAGCCGAAAATCTCACCCCGTCTCAAACGATCTCCTGGTTTGGTATAACAGACGATCCTCCTTGCAATCAAGCCCGCGATCTGGACAAGAACGATCCGAAGCCCCTCTTCGGTCTCGAGGAGCAGGGCATTTTGCTCGTTATCGAGGGAGGCCTTCTCTGCACTTGCGATTCGAAAACGGCCGGGATGATAAGATTTCTCGACCAGCCGAGCGTTGACAGGTGACCGATTGATGTGGACATCGAAAATGGACATGAAGATGCTGATCTTGAGCGCTGGGCTCTTTAAGAAGCGCCCTTCCTGGGCTTCGCCTACATGGACGATGCGGCCATCTGCAGGCGCGAGGATCACGTTCTCAAGATCAGGAACGTCTCGTTTCGGGTTCCGGAAGAAAAAGGCGATAAAGAGCGACAAGAGGGCGAAGATGGCAAATAGGAGCGTCCAGCCGAGGACGACCATCGCGAGGGCCAAAAGAAGAGAAGGGATGAGGAAGGGAAACCCTTCTTTTGCGAGAGGCCACTGGTTTTCGTCCATGAGCACCCTTCTTTCCCTAAGGGGTTCGCCCTTTCCTGCCTGTTAATCCCCGCTTCAGGCAGGCTCCGTCGAGATCTTGCTGCCCCGAACCATCGCTACCCGGCCCGTTCTCACCAACTCTTTGATGCCAAGAGGTTTGAGAAGGGCAAGGAAGGCATTCACCTTCTTCTCGTCTCCCGTCACCTCCACCGTGTAGGTCTTGGTTCCCACATCGACCACTTTGCCTCTGAAGATATCGACCACGCGAAGGATCTCTTCTCGGGTTTCCGCAGTGGCCGAAACCTTCACCAAGACCATCTCCCTTTCGACGAAATCCTTTTCGATGAGATCGACGACCTTGATCACGGGAATGAGCTTGTTGAGCTGCTTGAGCACCTGTTCGATGATCTGGTCATCTCCCCGGGTGACCAGGGTCATCGTCGATACGGTTGGATCCATAGATTCGGCAACGCAGAGGCTTTCGATATTGAAGCCCCTGCCGCTGAAGAGACCGGCAATTCGAGCCAGGACGCCGAATTCGTTTTCAACTAAGAGGGTAATGACATGCCGCATTCAAGCCTCTGATCTGATGAACCGGGGATGAAAGCACGCCTCAGCGGAGTTCTCTATACGAGCCTCATCTGGTTCAAGGGTTCGCCTGCAGGAACCATGGGATACACATTCTCCTCGGGATCGACCACAAAATCGATGATCACCGGTTTGGGTATGGAAAAGGCTTTTTTCAAGATCGGCACCACCTCCTCGGGCCGGGTAGCCTTTAACCCTACGATCCCATAGGCCTCTGCGAGCTTCACGAAATCAGGAGAAACCCCCTTCAGACACGTTTGAGCGTAGCGTTTACCACAAAAGAACTCCTGCCATTGTCTCACCATTCCGAGGTAGCCGTTGTTCAGGATGGCGATCTTCACCGGGAGTTGGTACTGGGCTACGGTGGCCAGTTCCTGAGAGTTCATCTGGAAGCTTCCGTCACCCGCAATATCGATCACCAGACGATTCGGAAACGCGACCTGCGCTCCCATCGCCGCTGGAAACCCGTAGCCCATGGTTCCCAATCCTCCTGAGGTCAGCAGGGTGCGCGGCTTGGTAAAAGGGTAGTACTGAGCCGTCCACATCTGGTTCTGGCCTACCTCTGTGGCAATGATGGCTTCCCCTTTAGTCAGGTCGTAGATCTTCTCGATCACGTACTGGGGCTTGATCACGGAAGCATTCCGATCATAGTTCATGGTGTAGACCGACTTCCACTTCTCGATCTGCTGATACCAGCGCTCGAGGCCGGCTTTGAACGATTCGATATCTTCCTCCTCGAGAAGAGGGAAAAACTTCGAAAGAACCCGTTTGCAGTCGCCCACGATGGGCAGATCCACTCGAACGTTCTTGCTGATCGAGGTGGGATCGATATCAATGTGGATGATTTGGGCATGGGGCGCAAAGGCCTCGATCATTCCCGTAACGCGATCGTCGAAGCGGGCACCGACAGCAATGAGAAGATCCGATTCCATGACCGCCATATTGGCATGGTACGTGCCGTGCATTCCGAGCATCCCAAGACTGAGGGGATGATTTCCCGGGAACCCCCCCAGACCCATCAGCGTCATGGTCACCGGAATTCCCAGCCGTTCGGCGAGGAGGGTGACCTCCTTCGAGGCGTTGGAAGAGATGATGCCTCCTCCGATGTAAAGAACAGGCCTTCGTGATTTCATCATCAGCTTGACAGCCCGCTGAATCTGGCCTGGATGCCCTTCGTAGGTGGGCCGGTATCCTCGAATCGAAACCTTCTCAGGGTACTTGAATTCCGCCGAGCCCGCAAGAACGTCTTTGGGAAGATCGATCAAGACAGGCCCCGGCCTTCCACTGCGGGCAATGTAAAAGGCCTCTTTCATGATTCGGGGCAGATCGCTCACGTCTTTTGCCAGATAGTTGTGCTTCGTACAGGGTCTTGTGATCCCGACGATGTCCGCCTCCTGAAAGGCATCGTTTCCGATGAGAGCGGTTGGAACCTGCCCTGTAAGCACCACGACGGGCACGGAGTCCATGAAGGCTGTCGCAATGCCCGTGACCGTATTGGTCGCCCCGGGGCCCGATGTGACCAGAGTGACTCCAACCTTCCCCGTCGAGCGGGCATAGCCATCCGCCGCGTGCACCGCAGCCTGTTCATGGCGAACGAGGATCTGGCGGATACCTGAATGGAGCAGTTCGTCGAAAAGGGCTATGACGGCTCCTCCAGGATAGTTGAAAAGCGTGTCGACCCCCTCTTTTTTCAAGCATTCGACAACAATTTGAGCCCCAGTTTTTTTCATTCACAACCCTGAAAAACAAACGTAAATGGTGGTAGTCTCCCCCGGAAAGAGAGTTTATCCGTCCGCTGCATCACGGAGCCCCGGAGAGGACACCTCAAAGGCCTTATCAAGCGGATCTTGTTGACACGTGAGCGGTGATCGCAGATTCCACCAAGGGTGAAATCCAGAAGAGGGAACGGAACTCGGTTCTCACCCTCCTTAAGGTGCCGCGACAAGACCTCTCTGGCGCCCCCACCCAGGGCCCTTGAGCGGGATTTATTGCAACAATAGGGTTTATTAGACCTTTGGCCCTGTTGCTTCGGTCTGTCCCTCGTGTTTTTGGAGAATTCGCTCCATTTGGTCCTTAAAGTACAACTTCTTTTTCTTGAGGGTCTTTAGCTCGACCTCGTCCTGGGGAGTAAGAAAAGGCTTCCTCTCCAGCTCTTCGACCTGCCTCGCAAGCTCACTGTGGGCCTGCTTCGCTTTCGCGAACTCCTCATCCTCCTTCATCAGCCTCTCGATCAACGCCTCTCGACCCGCCATCTTACCCCCCGACACATAACGGATTCGAATCTCTATGGGATTAATAAAAAATGCTAATATATATGCGTAGTTTTGTCAAACCGCCCTTCGGGCTTCAGCCCGAAAACGTGAAGGAGATCGTCCCCACCTGTAGGATCACCCAAATCCCGGTTTAGAAACCGAAAGCCTTTTCCCATCCGCTCCTTGCGAGCACCTGCAAGGGGCGTGGCAATCTCGCCGTAAAAGGGGAGATTGTAAAAGCCGCGATTCCGTCGGCTCCCTCCCAATGACCCTTCTCGAATCGGAATTTGGGGTTATTCGTGTGCTCCTATTAGTCTGGACAAACAAAGGGAAAATGAATCTTCCTCTCCCTTGGGGGAGAGGATTGAGGTGAGGGGGCAATTCCAAAGGAACACCCTCACCCCATCTCTCTCCCGCCAAGGCGGGAGAGA
>Ga0123519_10009155_pt1 | contig 14963 bp, 13 predicted proteins | sample YelNatPaOPRAMG02_FD_87396 | JGI IMG/M metagenome (GOLD analysis project Ga0123519, IMG submission 87396) | Hot spring microbial communities from Yellowstone National Park - Yellowstone National Park OP-RAMG-02 (version 2) | ecosystem: Environmental > Aquatic > Thermal springs > Hot (42-90C) ...
AGTTTCACAGAATAGATTGGGATGTGTCCTGAACGATAGAGATTCTGCCGAACGTTTGAGCGTTTTCATTGGCGAGGTACAACGTGAGGCTGGAACATTCCGTGAGCGGATCATTTCGTGGTGTGAACAGAATCTATCATGGTCGGTTCATTTGCCTGCATTGGTTAATCTGTACGAGTCTGTGTGCGAGTCGCCGGAGGGACGGAATGCTGAGGGAAGGCCGGCAATAGGCTGAGTCGTCCTGGCGAAAGACGTCCCCTTGAAGGCGCATTTTGTGTGGGAAAGATGACAGGGTTATGCAACCTTTCTCCGTGGCCTTGCATTGCTGAACAGGTGCGCCTGCTCTATCGGCAGGTGGCTGACGTGAGCCGGATCGGCTGACCATGGCCCGCAGAATTCTTTTTGTCCTGCCCAGTTTCGGCAGAAACGGCGTCCTGTATGGAGCAGAGAGGATCGCGGCGATCCTTATGCGCGGTGTGGCTGAGACAGGGGCCTGGGAGCCTTCGCTTGTGGCGTTCCGCCGCCCGGATCGGGCAAATCATATGCAGGGACTGGACATCCGGTCAGAGTTTCTTGACTACAGAGGTCCGGACGCTGAGCTTCGGATGACTGCGGCATGTTCATTGGCTTTGCGTCGCATCATTGCAGACCGTCAGCCTGATGTGGTCCACAGCCATCTGTGGCCTGTTTCGTTCGCCGCGGGCGTGGCGCTCATGGGACTGCCGATCCCTCATGTGATCCATGTCCACGATCAGCGCCCATGGGTCCGATCAACCGCCTTGAGGCATTCCGTGAGGCGCTTTCTCCACCGGTTTGTGTTCCGGGTCACCCGGCCTTGTTTTGTGGCCTGCGCTGAAGCTGTCGCCAGATATATGGGAGAACCATTGCGAATTCCCGCCTCACGAATAGCTGTGGTCCGGAATGGTATCGAAATCGAGAGATTCTGTTCTCTGGATATGCAGACCGGACAGGAACTTGTGACGGTCGGATTGGCTGCAAGGCTCGTGACTGAAAAAGGAATCGACAATGCAATTCGGGCGTGTGCCAAACTCCGGCGTGATAATCTTTCAATTACCATGAGAGTTGCCGGAGGAGGCAGCGACCGTGGCGAGTTCGAACATCTCGCAGCGGATCTGGGCATACGTGACCGGGTCGAGTTCTGCGGTGAGATATCCGACATGGCGTCTTTCTTCCGACAGGTGGACATCGCCCTTATGCCAAGCATGGCGGCGGAAGGTCTTCCTCTGTTCGTCCTTGAAGCCATGGCTGCCGGCAGGCCTGTGGTTGCAACGAATATCGCGGGGATTCCTGAGGCAGTGACAAACGGCATCGAGGGATTCCTGGTGCCGGCCGGGGATGTTGATGCCATGGCTGATGCGCTGGGCAGGCTGGCGCGGAGCAGGGAGCTTCGACTGGAGATGGGAGCGCGTGCGCGTATTAGGGCCAGAAAGGACTTTTCGGCTGAGCGAATGATTTCCGAATGCATGGCTGTGTATGAAGCAGCGCTGAAAGCCTGGAATTCGCCGACTGACTTCAGGGTAGAGGCTTGTGGAAGGGAGGTGGAATGTCGCTCGAATTGATTCTGTGGCTGAGCCTCCTGCCTGTTCCGATTGCTATGGCTGTTGCCTGGCTCCGTACTCGCGACCCGCTGCATCCGCTCATGTATCTGGGGCCCATGCTGTTTTATGTGCATGGTATCCTGCCTTTGAGGATTTTTTCCCGAGGCATTGTCGAACGGCTTTTCCCCGAGCTCGCAGACGTGGCCATGGCGCAGACCTACATTATCCTTGGAGTGGCCGCTTTCTGCATGGGTACGCTGCGCCATGCGTTGCCCGCGCAGGCAGTGGCGCGGCGCTGGTTCGCATACGGTCTTTCTCAAAGTGATCGAAAGAGACTGCGCCGCGCCGCCATAATGTTGGGGTGCATGGGACTTGCAGCATATCTTTTCATGCTGGCGACTTCCGGGTGGCTGGCAGGCACCTATGGCCATGCAAAGGGACGAGTCACAGCGGCCAGCGGATACGTGACATCAGCCCCGTTTTTGTGTGTGCTTGCCGTGGTCATGTACTGGATGGCCGAGCAGGATAAAAAGCTCAACGCGCGTTCTGTCTTGATAGTCCTGGCTTTCGCCGCTCCTTTTCTGATCCAGGGGGCATTGGGTGCTTCGCGGGGACCTGCCTTTATCGGCCTGAGCACCATCATATTCTCGCGTTATCTTACTCGGCCGCAGCGGCCGTCTCCTGTTGTGGTTGTCAGCGCTGTGATCCTGATGGGAGCGATTATGATGCTCCTCAAGGCGTATCGGCCGGAGATATACGTGGGCTCGAAGCCTGAATGGGACACACAGAAGGTCATGGAGCACATTCTGCCCGTTTCAGCAAAGACAACGGAGGATATGGCATTTACATGGGGGGCCTTCATCGTTGCGCGGAAGTACCACGCCTACGATTTTGGCCGCCGATTCTTCGTCCACCTTTTCATTCGTCCCATTCCGCGTCAGATCTGGCCGGAGAAATATGAGGCTTTTGGACTTTCCGGACGTGGCGGAGTGTTTGACCGTGCAACGATTCATCGTTGGCGCCAGACCGTGGGATGGGAGCCGAATGCCGGGTCCGCGACCGGCTTTCTCATTGATTTGTTCATGGCGTTTTCATGGGGCGGACTCCTGGGGAGCTATGCGGTAGGCAGGTTTTACGGCGAGCTTTGGCGGAGGTCGGCCCTGGAGGGAGGGCTGTGGACCATTCTTTATTTCGAGGCATGCGTCGTGTCTGTTTATCTGCCCACACAGGGGCTGGCTTCTGCATGGGCATATCGTTGGATTTACATGGCCGTGATAACGACGGTTCTGTGGCGTTTCGGCCTCGGGAGGGAATCTCCGGGTTTGAGAAAGCCCCTCGTCATTGTCGAGGAGGGGACCCCCCCCGCCGGCTGAGCCCTCTGATGCTCTTTCCTGAAATGCCGGATCAGGGCGACAAACGACGAACCATTGGCGCGCAAGGCCCGCGGCAGGCAACTGGCCCGGTAGCGGTGGCCATGCTGGGCGGCCGACGTCATTATGCGGTGGCGCGTGCGCTCCACGCTGCTGGTTTGCTGGACTGCCTCTTCACGGATCTGTGGGCTCATTGCTGGGTGTGCCGGGCTCTGGCGCTCGCGCCTGGTGTCTGCAGCTTGCCGGGAATGCGTCATCTTCTCAATCGCAGGCATGAGGATATTCCTGCGGAGAAGGTCGTTCAATTTCCTCTGTGGGGACTGTGGCGCCTGGCGGCTCGGGCTGGGCGAGTGTCCACTGCCAGCATCTATCGCTTTTATGCCGCTCAGAATTCTCGATTCTGCAGCCGAGTGGCTGCGGCTGCTCGGTCACGGACTCCGGCGGCCTTCTATGCGTTCAACGCCGCAGCACTCGAAATATTCGAAGCCTGCTGTCTGAGAGGCGTCCGCTGTATTCTGGACCAGGCGGCAGCCCCATGGGAATACGATGAACAGCTTCTTGCCGAGGAACGGGACCATTGGCCGGATTGGGAAGCAGGACAGGTCAGGGAAGATGATTGGCGTCCTCTTGCGAAACGCGAACGCCAAGAGTGGGAACTGGCCGATCGGATTGTGTGCGGCTCTGCGCATGTGGTCGAGGCTGTGAAGGCGAGCGGCGGACCTTTCGAAAAATGCGAGGTGGTTCCGTATTTTGCTTTCGGCGGCGGTGACAATCTTGTTGCATCCCGCGGGCCGGATGGAACCCTGATTGACAGAACGCGGCCTGACGGCCGGTGCCGAGTTCTCTTTGTCGGAACGCTTTGTCTGCGGAAAGGCATTCAATATCTGTGGGAAGCGGCTCGGCTGTTGTCGAGCGAGCGGGCTTGTGGGCGTGTGATGCTGAGGGCAATCGGCACGCAGGCCCTTTCGCAGTCCGGCATCCGTGCCCTTCGTGAGGTCATGGAGGTTCTTCCGCCTGTGGCGCGGCCGGATCTGGCCGGTCATTACAGATGGGCCGATGTCCTGGCGCTGCCGAGTTTGTCCGAGGGCTCGGCGAATGTCGGTTACGAAGCGCTCGCGGCAGGACTTCCGCTGATTGTCACGGCACAGTCCGGTCTGCCGGTGCAGGACAGGAGAGAGGCGGTTTTGATTCCGGCTCGGTCAGGCCGCGCAATTGCCGAGGCCATCCGCCATTTTCTGGACAGGCCGCAGGAGCTGGCGGAAATGTCTGCGGCAGCGCTCAGGACAGCGGCCACTCTTTCCGAGTCCTCATATGCGGAGCGTCTTGTTAAGGCCATTGCTCATGGATCAGAATTTCGTGTTCGAGAAATGGCAGGATCGCGTGACCCATCGGAAAAACCGGATGGGACAAGAAGTGTTTGATGGAAAAGCGCAAGATATGCGCAACTGCGCGCCTTATGCCTCTTATATGCCGGAATCGCAAACTTCGTCCTGAAAAAGATGGGCCTGTTTCAGAGCCATGATCGAGGATGCGAAAGTCTCGTTCGTCATTTGCACACGCAATCGCTGTGCTGAAGTCTGCCAGGCGATCGAGTCGTGCCTGGCCCAGACTTGTCGGCCTGCTGAGATCATTGTTCTGGATGACGCCTCAACGGATGACACTGCCCTTCGCGTTCCTGAGTTGTTTCCGGAGGTGCGTTTGATCACCAGTCAGAGCCAGGAAGGGAGTGCAGCGCTTCGAAATAAGGGCTTTCGCGAAGCGCGTGGAGCGATTGTGGCGACCATTGATGACGATGCGTACTTTACCGATTCGGCCACGCTCGGAGGCGTTATGGCCGTCTTTGCGGCTGATGAGAGAACTGCTGTGGTCGCCATGCCATACCTGGAGGCAAACAGGTCTCCCGCTTGTCTGATGAAAACCTCACGGATCGGGACGCCATTGAATCTGAGAAGTTTTGTAAGCTGCGCTTATGCCGTCAGACGCGAAGTGGCCCTGTCAGTTGGGGGGTACCGCGATTTCTTTTTCTATCGTGGAGAAGAACGGGATCTGAGCATTCGCCTGCTGGAGGCCGGGTACCGTATCGTGCTTGCGCCAGTGCCTCCTGTGATGCATCTGTATCATCCTGTTCGCGCGGTGGATCAGATGTTCACACTCGGCATCCGCAACAATCTGCTCTTTGACATGCTGAATATACCTCAGCCGTATGTTTTGCCACGCATGCTGCTGGACAGTTTGCAACTGCTGTTTTACAGGGCTTCAGCCGGCCAGATTCCAACCCGCATTCGCGACATTCTGGCTGGGTTCCGGGCGTGCATCCAGTATCTCTCCCTGAGAAAGCCGGTTCGCCGTCAGACATACCGTCTCTACCGGTCTATGCCCAGACACGGCGCCTGGCCTGTGACTGGTTCCCTGCCACCCCCGCTTCGTCGTCAGAACAGCGATAAGCGGCCATGACAAGGCAAGCCGGCATGGATGTGTGGGTTCTGAGCAACATACCAAGCCCCTATCAGGTGGATTTGCTCAGAGCCGTGCATAAGGATGGCCGCTGCCGCCTGGATGTCCGGTGGATGCGGAAAGGGAACCATGAGCAGGATTTTCAAAGTAATGCGGCTTGTTTCCCCTCTGCTGTCATGAAGGGTTGGGGACCGAAACTTTGGGCCGGCGCGTTTCAATTTCATCCTCAGGCTGTCAGAGAATGCAGGGCTGGAAAGATGGATGTGGTCGTGCTTTCAGGCCAGTACACCAGTTTGACGTTTCTCGCATGCGCCGTGAGTCTGGCCGGCATGCGAAAGGGCAGGAAGAGGGGACCACGCGTGCTCTACTGGCTGGAACCGCCATGGCCTGAGACCTTCCGACCTGCATGGAGCGGTCGTGTGTCGAGCCGATTGGCGTGCGCTGCATTTGTCCGTCACTCTGCGCTTCGCTGGCTTCTCCGTCGCGCGGACGGACTGATGGCTATCGGCCAGCGTGCTGTGGAGGCTTATTGTGCCCTGGGAGTTCCTCGTGAACGGGTGTGGGATGTGCCTTACCACATAGAAGTATCGCGGTTCCGTCAGGTTGATCAGGCCGTAGTTCGACAGGCGCGCGCGGAGCGCGGCTGGGAGAAAGCGTGTGTCTTTCTTTTCTCAGGCCAACTCATCCCGCGAAAAGGTGTGGACCTGCTCCTCAGCGCTTTTTCGCGGGTGGCTGGCCGCAGGGATGACGTGGCACTGCTCGTGCTTGGCGATGGCCCCATGAGAAGGGGTCTGGAGGGCATGGCGCGCAAACTTGGCGTCGGTTCCAAGGTGAAATTTGAGGGACATGTGAGGCAGGCTGATTTGCCCCTGAAATACGCGATGGCCGACGTTTTTGTGTTTCCAACGCGTTACGACGGCTGGGGTGTTGTGTTGAACGAGGCCTGCGCCTCAGGTCTGCCCATCATTGCAACAGAGGCGGCTGGCGCTGCTGCAGAGTTGGTCCGCGAAGGGGAAAATGGTTTTGTGGTGAAGCGCGATGACGAGGACGCGATTGCCGGGAAAATGCTGTTTTTCGCTGACAGACCGGATGTCATGGCCGGAATGCGACAGGCTTCGCTTGCGATTGCAGAAGAGTACAGCGTGAAGAAGGGTGTGGAACGGTTCGTGGCCGCCTGCAATAAAGTTCTTGATCTTCCTCTCCTGAGTTGATTCCGGATTTCTGGCGAATCATACAATACGGCAGTTTCCCTGTCGCAAAACAGGGATGAACCAGTGAAGCTCCTGCACGTCATAAATTCAACAAGTCCGGCCGGCGGAGGGCCAATAGAATCCATACTTCAGGCGCACAGAGAACTGTCTCGGCGGGGTCACATGTTCGAAGTGCTCTGTGGCGATTCGCCTGCCGCGCCGTGGCTGGCTCATCTGCCATTTCCTGTCACAGCGCTGGGCCCGGCGCGCACTTCGTATCGCTATGTTCCGGCCGCTGTGACATGGCTTGGCGGACACGTTAACGCGTTCGATGCTGTCATACTGCACGGCATCTGGTCATATCTTGGGTACGCAGTGTGGCGGGTCCGGCAGATCAGGCCGTATTTTGTGTATGCGCACGGCATGCTTGATCCTGCGCTGGCGCGGGTTTTTCCGGCTAAACATATCGCCAAGACAATTCTGTGGAAAATGTTCGAACACCGCCTTCTTCACGACGCTGCGGCTGTCTTCTTCACGGGAGAGGAGGAGTTGCAGCTTGCGGCATCCGGGTTTCGGCCCTACGATGTCAGGCCGGAGATTGTGCCTTACTGTGTGGGAGAGCCGCCTGGCGATCCGGAACGCCAGGTCGAGCTTTTCGAAGCTCAATTTCCCGCTGTGCGAGGCCGCCGCGTGATGCTCTTTCTCAGCCGGCTTCATCCCAAGAAGGGCGCGGACCTGGTGCTCGGTGCGCTGGCGGCTTTGGCCTCCCGGATGGAGGATTGGCATCTGGTCCTGGCCGGACCGGATACAGGAAGCTACAGGTCCAGCCTCGAGAAAGCCGCTTCGCGGTTCGGTCTCAGCGGCATGATCACATGGACAGGGTTTCTGAGCGGGGACCTGAAATGGGGAGCATTTCGCCGTGCGGAGGCATTCATTCTGCCCAGCCATCAGGAGAACTACGGCATTGCCGTTGTAGAGGCCATGGCATGCGGAACTCCTGTGCTGATTTCCCGCAGGGTAAACATCTGGCGGGAGGCGGTCGGAGAGGGCGGCGGTTTTGCAGAGGATGACACAGAAGAAGGGACGGAACGGCTGATCATGAGATGGCTGTCGCTGTCTGATGTTCAACGCGCTGAACACAGGCGCATGGCGCGTCGGGCATTCGAGAGACATTTTGCAGCTTCCAGCGCAGCCGACAGATTGATTGAAGTTCTGCGCGGCCACGGGGTGAAGGAATGACTCCTGTCCGGCGATATCCTTTGACAGCCATTGTGCTGACCCAGGACGAGGAGATCAACATTCGGGACTGTCTGAAGACACTCGCATGGGCGGACGATGTGGTTGTGGTGGATTCGGGAAGCCGGGATCGAACCATCGAGATTGCCAGACACGAGCGGCCGGACGTCCGGATCTTCTCTCATGGTTTCAAGGATTTTGGAGACCAGCGAAATTGGGCGCTGGACAATGCTCAGTCCCCTCATGAATGGATTCTTTTTGTTGATGCTGACGAACGCATTCCGGCTGACTGCGCCGAGGCGATTCAGCACGCGGTCGGCGGGGCAGGCGGTCTGGTCGGATTTTTCCTCTGCGCCCGAACCTGTTTTCTCGGCCGATGGATTCGGCATTCAACGATGTTTCCATCCTGGCAGTTGCGGTTGCTGCGGCGCGGGGCGGTGCGTTTCCAGAAGGAGGGACATGGCCAGCGGGAAGTTGCCGCGGGTCCTCTTGGCTATATAGAGACGCCATATGACCACTTCGGGTTCAGCAAGGGCCTGGAGGCATGGATCGCCCGGCACAACAGATACTCGACCGAAGAAATAGAACTGATTCACCGTTTGCGGACAGAGCCTCTGAACATTCTGGATGCCTTCGGACCGCCAGTGGCCCGCCGCCGTTTCCTGAAAAGGTTGGCTGCAAGGATCGGCGGACGGCCGGTTATGAGGTTTGTCTATTTGTATTTTCTCCGGGGGGGCTGGCTTGATGGACGGCCTGGCCTTCTCTATTGCCTGCTGCGGATGGCGCATGAAATTCACATTGTCGCCAAGATGGAGGAACGCCGCTGCAGGCTGACTGATGAGCGGGCACTCCATTGACGCGGACCGGTTCGCCACAGCCCAGAAGGCGGAAGCCGAGAGGTGGGATCGTGTGGCGGAGGATGACGAGGCGGTCCTCCATGAAATTGCAGAACACTCGGAGATCCTGGGCCCGCTGGAAAGGTTGTTCGGTGAGCGGGTGTTTAACCGGGGGCTGGAGGTGTTGGCATAGGGCCATTGGGCATGGGATTCCTTGCCCCTCATTTTGGGCATCGTGTGTGCTGCATTGATGGTTTGGATCCGCTTCCGCGTGTTCGTCTGCGACTGAAAGATCCCAATCTCGCTGGCCGCGTGGAGGCATGCAGAGCCAGAGTGCGCTACATCCAGGCATGCGCAGAAGCCATGCCCCTGCCGTCTGAGAGTTACGACATCGTTTCCTGTGTGAATGTGCTGGATCATGCGCAGTGTCCCATCTCCATCATGAGAGAAATTGGGAGAGTCCTGCGCCGGGGAGGGATTCTGGTGTTTGGCGTCAGCGTGCTGTCGCTGGCGGGAAAATGGGCATGGCGCCTCCGGCGGAGACTGGCTCCAGACTCATTCTTGTTCATGGCTCATCCTCATGTGTTTCGATGGGACGAGGCGAACTCGATGCTCGAAACCATTTCAGGCAGCACACTCTGGTGTGACCAACCCGGGTTCGCTGAAAGATTGTGCGGGCACGGACGCATGGCTTTCTGGATCCGGGAGAAAGAGGAGGCAGAGTTGTGATCCTCTGGCGCGAGCGTCTCAGGTGGTGGCTCTTTCCGGGCCTGAATCTTCATGCCAGGCTGCGGTTCAGGGTGCTCCCGCTTTTTTTCGCTTCGCCGAAAAGTCAGGACTCTGTGTTTCTTGACGCGGGCTGTGGAAATGGAATGTTATCCTATGCAGCCTGGCGGCTGGGATATCGCGTGGTGGCGGTGAGCCTGAAGCAGGACGAAATCACGAAGTGCCGCAGTTTGTTCAACGATTTGCTGGGGATTTCAGAACAACGACTGGAGTTCCGCCTGCACGATCTGTATGCGATCCAGGGGCTGGGGATGTTGTTCGATGAAATTGTGTGCTCGGAGGTTCTCGAACACATCGAGAGGGATGGTGAGGTGTGCCGAAGCTTCTGGAATATTCTGAAGGTTGGCGGCGCGCTGCACCTGTGCGTGCCTTTCGCGGATCATCCCGACCACCGCGCCGAAATCCTGGATCGTTGCGAAAGCGGAGGACATGTCCGCCCCGGGTACACGGAGTCAACCCTTCGCGCACTTCTGGAGCCAATTGGTTTTCGCATTACGACGACTTTTGGTTTGGGTGGACCGATGAGGCAATGGGTCAACAAACGCATGATAACTCTGCAGCAGAGAGGAGCAGTTGCCAGCTCGGCCCTCCTTGCAATTGTTACCTGGCCCTTCTGGGAGTGGAGCGAGCCGGCGGATTTAGAGTCCCATATTCTCTCTATGTGAGGGCTGAAAAGCCCCAATGCGGCAAAGGTAGCGAGACGAGTTCACGATGAGATGGCAACATCGGTATATGGAACGATTCTATCGTTCCAGGCCGGGATGGCTGGACGGAAACCAGGAATTCCTTGCCCTGTGTGATCGCGTGTTCTCGCCGGGGTCGCGGGTGCTGGAAATAGGGCCTGGTTCAGGTTCTGCGATCACGGCGCATTTGAAGGCGCGCGGGATCAGAGTGGTCGGTCTGGATGTTGACGGTGCTGCTGCGGCGAACCCTTATCTGCATGAATTCCGCGCTTACGACGGCCGAAAGTTTCCTTTCGAAGATGCGAGCTTTGACGGGGCCCTGGCGGATTACGTCATTGAGCATCTGGAGGATCCTTCGTCAGTTCTGAGAGAAGTGGCGCGGGTTCTCAGACCGGGAGCTCCTTTTGTGTTCCGGACTCCCAATCGGTATCACTATGTGGCTCTCGCCAGTCGAGTGCTGCCCGACAGGCTCTCAGTGTGGGCCCGGCGCAGGGATAGCGGCCATCGCACTTACAAAAAGTATTTTCGCTGCAACACGTCGTTGGTGTGCAGCCGGACGTTGGTTCAGGCTGGGCTCCGTGTGGGTGAAATCAGATTGATCGAAAAAGAGCCCTCTTACGGTTTCCGCAGCCGTCTCCTTTTCCTTCCGATGCTGGCCTATGAGAGAATAGTGAACCGGTTCGAATGTCTCAGATATTTTCGGGCCAACATTCTGGGTCTTGCATGGAAGTAGGGCCGGAATGACGACTCAGCTTCCCCTCCAACTGTGCACCGACAGAGCTTTGATTGAGTTTGAGTTGGAGGCGCAGAACTGGGAGTATTGACAGATGGATGAGGCATCGGTGGAGCGGGAAAAATGAACCAGGTAATTTGCAATGTTCGTACAGGCCAGCTCGCTGTGGTGACCGTGCCGCCGCCCACGGTTCAGCGAGGCTGTGTTCTGGTGGCAAACGCGGCTTCCGTGATTTCGCCCGGCACTGAAAAGGCCACGCTGGCTCTGGCGCGGCGCACGCTTCTTGGCAAAGCCCGTGAACGCCGGGACCTTCTTCAGCGCACTATTCAGAAGCTTCAGCAGGAGGGATTGGTGGCGACGTGGTCTCAGATACAGGAGACTCTCGACCGTCCGCTGGCGCTCGGCTACTCTTCTGCCGGCACGGTTCTGGCCTGCGGGGACGATGTGCGGGAATTCAAACCCGGCGACCGGGTGGCGGTTCATGGTCCCCATGCAGGAGTGGTCTGTGTGCCGCGTCACCTTTGCGCCCGCGTTCCTGACAATGTGCCTCTCGAAGACGCATCACTGGCGGTGATCGGGGCAATCGGACTGCACGGTTTGCGCCTGGCAGGGGCAGGACTTGGTGAGACCGTATTCGTCATCGGTTTGGGGCTGGTCGGTCAAATGGCTGTTGCTCTGGCGCGGGCCCAGGGGTGCAGGGTCATTGCCAGTGACCCTGACGCCTGGCGCTGCGGCAGGGCGAAGGATCAGGGTGCGCACGTTGTCGGGCCGGATATCGGCCCGGAGGATGTGTGCCGCGAGACACGCGGACTGGGTGCCGATGCGGTTCTGATCACGGCAGCGGCAGCGTCCCGCGAACCCCTTGATCGGGCCGTGGCGTCTGTGCGCAAGAAGGGGCGCATTGTTCTGACTGGAGTTGCAGATGTGGCGTTCGATCGCCGGGCGCTCTATTTCAAGGAGGCCGAATTCGTTGTCTCCTGTTCTTACGGACCCGGCCGGTACGATCCTGTCTATGAACAGCAGGGGTGCGATTATCCTCCGGCATATGTCCGGTGGACTGAACAGCGCAACGTGGAGGCGGTTCTGGAGCTCATGGGACGGGGGGCGCTTTCTGTTGCGCCGCTTCTGACGCATCGTTTTCCTGTCAGCGAGGCGCAGGCGGCGTACGACCTTGTCGAGGAAGGCCGGCAACCGTATCTGGCCGTTCTTCTGACGTACGAACAGGCTGACCATGATTTGAATGCTTCGCCGCGTTGCGTGGAATCAGGCGCTAAATATGGACGTCGGCCGGACCAGGGAAAGCTCGGCATTGGCGTGCTCGGCGCCGGCCAGCATGCCCGCCGGACTGTTCTTCCGATTCTTCGCCGCCTTTCGGGGTTCAGGCGTGTGATCGTGGGGTCTGCCGGAGGCGTGTCCGCGGTGAACGCAGCCGACAAGTTCGGATTCGAGCTCGCCACAACTGACGAGGCGGCTGTCTGCAGCCATCCTGAGGTCCATGCCGTTTTCATACTGACCAGGCACGGGGATCATGCCAGGCAGGTGATCAGGGCTCTTCGAGCCGGCAAGGATGTGTTCGTCGAGAAACCGATGTGTCTGACGATCGAAGAGCTGCAGGAGATCGAAAGGTGTCTGAATGACTGCGGCGGCGAACGGACCGGTGGGCAGCCTCTGCTGTGGGTGGGATTCAATCGCCGCTTCGCTCCGCTGGTGCGTATCATGAAAGAGTTTTTTGGCCGGCCGGCAGGACCCATGACCATCTCGATCCGCTTCAATGCAGGTGCTGTGCCTCCGGATCACTGGATTCATGACGAGATGGTCGGCGGGGACCGTATCAGAGGAGAAGCGTGCCATGGGGTGGATCTGGCCGCATTTCTTTGCGGGGCCCCGCCGGTACGTGTGTATGCGGAGTCAGCGGGCGGACGATCCGCCGGAGCTTCACGGGACGATGAGTCGTTCATTCTGCTCCGCCACGCGGACGGCTCGGTTTCCACCATTGCGTACTGGGCCGGCGGGGATCGGGCCTTGCCAAAGGAGCGGATCGAGGTTGCGGGCGGAGGGGCGATGGCAATCCTCGACGATTACCGGACGCTGACCCTGGCCAGAGAGGGGCGAGTGCGCACCCATCGGTCGCGGTGGGACAAGGGGCACAGGGGCATTCTGGAAGCTTTCGACCGCGCATTGCACGGTGACCAGGCAGCGCGCGGCATGATGACATGGAATGAAATGCGGAGTGTCACGCTGGCCTCGATACTTGCCGTGAGAAGTTTGAGGGAAGGCCTTCCCTTCGATATTCCCTGAGGGTTTCAGTTCGGCATGATCAACAGCCGGGCATTTTCATATCAGCGCCGCGTGCTTGGCGCCTATACATTTGGCCGGCATCACAGCGCCCTGAGCTTCTGGCACGAACGGCCCTGCGTCAATCCGACAGCATTCAGGCCAGGTTCCTGGGCATACTACATGACGTTTCATGATAAGGCGGAGTACCAGGGGCCCTTCGATGCCATGGGAGTGCCGCGGCTCGACTACATGGGCGATACAGGGATCCAGTACAACCCGATTGCCGTGGCGCAATACGGTCTGGCCTGGTGGAACAGAACTGACGGCAAAATGGGGCCGGACAGTGACGCTGCCCAAAAGGTGAAAGCCTGCGCCGATTGGCTGGTTGAGAATCTGGAGACTGTCGGGAATGGGAACAGGGCATGGACGCACAGGTTCGACTGGAGATATTACCGCACGCTCAAGGCTCCATGGTATTCCGGGCTTGCGCAGGGGCAGGGCATTTCGCTGCTTGTCAGAGCTTTCCTGATGACAGGGGACTTCCGTTATTTCGAATCGGCCATGGAAGCGTGGAAGTTGTTCATGGTTCCATGGACGGACGGCGGCGTTGTGTTCCCTGACAGTGACACCGGAGATCTGTGGATCGAGGAATACCTGACCCGGCCGCCCACTCATATTCTGAATGGAATGATCTGGGCTCTGTGGGGCGTGCGGGACTGGAAGCGATTGTTGGATGATATCCTGGAAGGAGGGATCATCAGCGCACACACAGTGAATATCAGAAAGGACGGCCCAATACTTCGTTCATGCCGGGATGCTGCTGCCGATCTTTGGGAGAAAGGAATCCGTACTCTGGAGAGGAATCTCAGGCGCTATGACACGGGTTATTGGTCTGTGTACGATTTGGCGCCGCTTCCCATGAAGAATCCTGCGAGCGCTTTTTATCATTCTCTGCATATCGTCCAGCTCGATGTCATGCATCGGCTGACAGGCAGTGGAGTCTTCGCGCAATACAGGGACAGATGGACGCTCTTCTCGAAAAAGTTTGTCAATCGTCTTGCCGCTGTGGCGACGAAGCTGCTCTTCAAGGCGCTTTTCTATTAGGCGTCAGGCATGAGGATACTCTTTTTTTCCCACTATTTCTGGCCGGAGGGGAACGCGCCGGCAACAAGGGTCTATGAACTGACCAGGAGATGGGCGCGTTCGGGGCATGATGTGACCGTTGTGACCGGCGTGCCGAACGTGCCCTCAGGAGTGCCGTACGAAGGATACCGTAATCTGCTGCTTCAGGAGGAGCGTGTGGAGGGCGTCAGGACGATCAGAGTGTGGACATACCTGGCGCCCAACAAAGGCACTTTCCGCCGCACGTTGAACTACCTGTCCTATGTGCCGTTCTCGCTTTGGGCTTCGGCGAAAGCACCGTTTCCAGATGTTGTGATCGCAACTTCGCCTCAGTTTTTCTGTGGATGGGCCGGTGCTTTCGCCTCCCGGCTCCGGCGGAGGCATTTCGTGCTTGAAGTGAGGGACATATGGCCTGACTCGATACTTGCTGTCGGGGCGTTGCGTTCCAGGCCGATCATAAGGCGGCTGGAATCGCTCGAAATGAGACTTTATCGCCGAACAGACAGAATCGTGACGGTCGGCGAGGGCTACGCCGAGTCGCTCGCCGGGAAAGGCGTGCCCAGGGAACATGTTTCCATTTTGCCGAACGGCGTGGATCTTGAGAAGTTCTCGCCGGGAGACGACGCCTGGTTCAGGAGAAGATATGGACTGGGCGATTGCTTTGTGTGCATATACGCCGGCACGATCGGCATGGCAGCGGGTCTGGAAGTCGTCATA
>Ga0123519_10009158_pt1 | contig 14960 bp, 10 predicted proteins | sample YelNatPaOPRAMG02_FD_87396 | JGI IMG/M metagenome (GOLD analysis project Ga0123519, IMG submission 87396) | Hot spring microbial communities from Yellowstone National Park - Yellowstone National Park OP-RAMG-02 (version 2) | ecosystem: Environmental > Aquatic > Thermal springs > Hot (42-90C) ...
CCCCCTTGACCAATTTGAGGCCTTTGTTCCCCACTTCACCACGATGCTTCAATCCTACAAGATCAACGACCGATTTGCCCAAGAGTACATTGCCAGGGGAATGGCACACCTTCTTGAGATGCAACGGCAGACCTCTCAGATGGTCGCCCGAAATGCCCAAGAGATCCGGCAGATGATGCAGGCGGCCTACGACGAGAGACAGAAGAGCATGGACTATATCGATTATCAGCGGTCGAATTACATCCGAGGGACCTCGGACTGGATTTCCCAGATGGAAGGCGGAACGATCTACCATTCCGACCGCTGGGGCACCCAGAATACAGCAACGGGAGAGTATTATCAGGGGCAGGCCTATAACTACTTCAACTTCACCGGTCGAAACCCCAAGTACAACGAACAGATGCAGGAGATCAACAGCCGCGAGCTCTTTGAACGGTATATGAGAAAATAACAGGCCTCAGCGTCGCCCTTTTAACTCAGCGATCTCTCGCGAAGACGCATGTTGTATCCACGCCCTGGCCAAGAAGATGATCCCCCTTCTGGAAGAAAAAAAGCGTAAGATGTGGGATTGCAAGACCTGATCCCTCCGGTTCAGGTCCCCAGGACGGTGGAGACGATTTCGAAGGCGGCTCGGGGGCGACCGAGTGTGAGGGCGTTTCGTTTCATTGTGTAGAAACGTTCTCGATCACTCAGAAGGGTGTCGATTTTGTAGGCGAGGGCTGGAAGGTTGTTACACCGGATGGCCACACCCTCTTCAAGGAAGTGGTCGCAATTTCGTTCCTCTTGGCCGGGAACCGGATTGACGATGACGAGGACAAGGCCACAGGCAAGGGCTTCAGAACAGGTGAGACCTCCGGCCTTGCCCACCAACAAGTCCGATGCAGACATCCAAAGGTTCATCTCTGTCGTATATCCGACGATTCTCGTCGGGTGGCGGAAAAACGAAGCGCCCTTCAGCCGCTCTTCGAGGCGAGGGTTTCGACCGCAGATGACCACGATCTGGATCGGATGCTTCACCTCTTGGAGTGTCGTAACGAGGGATTCGACAGGCCCCACTCCGAATCCGCCCGCAGACACGAGCAAGGTGATTCGATCAGGGTCGAGACCGAGATGGAGACGGGTCTCCCGCTTCGGCTTCTTTTCTGAGAAAACGGGATGGATGGGAATCCCCGTGACGAAAATGGTCTCGGCAGGAATGCCCAAAGCGGAGAGATAGACCTTGGTCTCCTCTCTCGCAACGAAATACCAGTCCAAGCCGTGAAAAAGCCACATGGCATGGGCATCGAGATCGGTCACCACCATGCCAATCGGCACATCAAGGTCCCCTTTCCTTCTCAAATGGAGGAGGATCTCGGCGGGCAGGAAGTGGGTACACAAGGCGACATGAGGCCTCTCTTTGGCTAATCGCTTCACCAGGGGAGCGGTGTTGAGCCGATCGAGGGCCAGGCGGCGTTTCTGAAATTTCCAGGGGTGATCCAGAACCTTGTAAAAGAGGCCAAGGAGATCGGGTTGGCGGGTCATGAGCTCAACGTAGAGATCGGAATAGATCTTTCTAAAGAGAGGATTGGTGTAGCGAAGCACTTCCAGGTGGTAAGCCGAAACCCCGCGGGCCTCAAAAGCAGCCACAAGGGCCTCTGCAGCCCTCAGATGGCCCGCTGCTGCAGCAGCCGAGAGGATCAACACCCTCTGGGTTCCCTTTATGGTCAAGGCCTCCATGGCCTTACTCTGCTAAGAAAAAGGGGGTTTGTCAAGCCCCACCATCCCTTCTTTGTTCCGGAAACCATAGGGAGGAGTTCACCCGGTCACAGCTTTTTCTCGTAGAGGCTGTAGGGGCCCATTGCAACGCGCCTCTACCTTAAAATGCCGCAAGCCCTTTGGAAGCAGCCTCCCCCATAGGAGGGAAACCGAAGGAATCTCGCCTTTTCAAGCGAGATTTCCGCGGACCTTGCAGGTGCTTCCAATGACCGGTTGGAAAAGGCTTCCGGTTCTGAATCGGGATATGGGTGGAGGGGTTTACTTTGGGTTTCTTTCCTGTTACATTGCAACATTGCGATGGGTCAAGAGGAGGGCGTCTTGAAAGAAGGAAAGAGCTCGGAAACCGTATCGGTGAAAGCAAGAAACTACTTCGAACAGGGCTTCAACTGAGCCGAGTCGGTCACCCTGAGTTTCAGGGATTCTCTTGGAATCGAAAGCTCGATGCTTCCCAACATGGCCACGGGCTTCGGTGCCGGGGTTGGGCGGAAGGGTTCTCTCTGTGGGGCGCTGACCGGTTCCGTGATGGTGATCGGGATGATAAGGGGGAGGGCCGACGCCAACGATCAAGACCGGAAAGAGGATACCTACTCGAAGTGCGCTCAATTTTGGGAGGCCTTCGAGAAGGAGTTTGGAAGTAACGAGTGTTACGGGCTTAGCCAGTGCCGTTTCGACGATCCGGCCGATCGGGAGCGGTGGCTCCGATCGGGAGGCATGGCGAAATGCGCACGGATCGTTGAAAGAGCGGTCGAACTTCTATCGGGGGTTCTTCAAGAGCCCTGATCGATAGACAAGAGAGGGGGATGTTGAAGATCGAGCCGGTTTTGGATAAAATAGCGTAGGAACAGAGAATTCACGAGACGAGAGGAGCAGAAAACCATGCCAGAATTTAACCCTTTCAAGATTGCGCAGAGGCAGCTCGATGATGCGGCCGAGAGGTTGGGCTTGGACACGGCGACCCACGAACTTCTTCGCTGGCCTCAGAGAGAGATGGTGGTCACGTTCCCTGTTCAGATGGATGACGGCACCTTTAAGATCCTCCACGGATATCGGGTGCAATACAACACGGCAAGGGGACCCGGCAAAGGAGGCATCCGCTGGCATCCGGAAGAGACGATCGATACGGTCCGGGCTCTGGCCGCTTGGATGACCTGGAAGACCGCAGTCGTCGACATCCCCCTCGGAGGAGCCAAGGGCGGGGTGACCTGCAACCCCAAGGAGATGTCCGAGGCGGAGAAGCAACGTCTGGCCCGAGCCTATATCCGTGCCGTGGCTCCCATGCTTTCTGCAGCCCGCGATGTGCCCGCTCCCGATGTCTACACGACGCCACAGATCATGGCCTGGATGATGGACGAGTATGAGTCGCTGGTAGGAGAACATCAACCCGGTGTGATCACAGGAAAACCTCTTCCTCTCGGAGGATCGGAAGGAAGGGGCGACGCCACCGCGCGAGGCGGGATCTATGTGACCGGAGAAGCGGCACGTACCCTTGGCATCGATCTCCAGGGCAAGACCATGGCCGTCCAGGGCTTTGGCAACGCGGGGCAGTACGCGGCCCTCTTGGGAAGCGAAATCCTTGGCCTGAAGCTCGTTGCTGCTTCGGATTCCAAGGGAGGGATCTTCAACCCAAAGGGCCTCGATCCCAAGAAGGTGGTGGAGTATAAGCTCAGGACCGGCTCCCTTCAAGACTTCCCCGAAGCCGATGGGATCAGCAATGAGGAGCTTCTTGAAATGGATGTCACGGTCCTCTTCCCGGCTGCCCTCGAAAATGTGATCACGGCGTCCAACGCCGATAAGATCCGCTGCAAGATCTCGTGTGAGCTGGCCAACGGGCCCACTACGCCGGAAGCCGATGAGATCCTGCATCAGAACAAGGTTTTTGTCCTGCCCGATTTCCTGGCCAATGCCGGAGGCGTGACAGTCTCCTATTTTGAGCAGGTTCAGAACAACTACAATTTCTACTGGCCTCTCGAGGAGGTCCATCAGCGGCTGAACGAGAAGATGACTCGAGCCTTCCACGGCGTCTATCAGATGTACCTCCGCGAGAAGGTGAACATGCGGCAGGCTGCCTATCTCGTAGCCGTTGCGCGGGTCGCAGAGGCCTGCAAACTTCGCGGGTGGGTTTAGGCCGACTTTCCCCGCTCGTCGCATTGTGGAGCTCCGGAGAGGACGCCAAAGAGGCCTTGCAGCGGTACCTTGAGGAAGCGAAATACCCGCCTTGGCAAACTCTCAGGAACTCCACTGTCGATGGAGCCTATGATGACGCTCGGGATGTCAGAAAGGCCCGCCTGACAAGGCCTCCAGGGCGTATTCACCGGGGCCTTTTGTACAGGGATTTTTGTAACGCCAGGTTTTTTCGCGATAGCCTCAAGTTCGGCGTGGCCTCCGATGCGGAGATCTGAAAAGGATCGGCGCACGGAGGCTTATTGTTTTGTGATGGGCGCCCAGTTAAAATAATTTCCGGGTGAGGTTTTCGAGACGATGGGCTTTCAAGACGAAAAACTCCGTATAGATTTCATTAAGACCTACCGCCTTTACCAGAAGATGAACCAGTATCCAAACTTGATCGGGCTCATGCGGACCATCTTCATGGAGGTCCTGGAGCAGCGGGGCGTCGTCACCCGGGAAAAGCTTCATCAACAGGCCATGGAGGCCCTTCGAGCCGACGGGCTCCCGGAGACCGAGGAGAATCGTCAAGAGTACGTGGATGCATTGACGGATTACTACTTTGCCACGCACCTAAGCCCTGGAGAGATCGAGAACTATATCAACCTTGCCCGTAAGAGAGACAAGTGCCAAACCTTGAGCATGGTGGTCAATCGAGACCAAGCGACCTCCATGGAGATTTACCGGGCCCTTCGAGAATTCTGCGAGATCCCGAAGGGCGAGGTCTATATCTCTCCGGAGGAGGCCATTGGCATTCGGGTGGCCTTAACCTCCCGTTTCATCTCGAGCCAGCTTCCCTTCATCAGCCTTGCCAAGAACCATATCACCATTCGGGACATCGATGATGTTCTTCAGCGAAGCCTCTGGAGCCGCAAACGACCCGGACGCCTGGGAGGGAAGGCCGCGGGGATGATCCTGGCCCATAAAATTCTTCTTCCTGCCCTCGAGAAATGGGACCCCGAGCTGGAGCAGTACATCCGCGTTCCTGAGACCTGGTACCTTAACTCCGGGGTATTCTCTGAGTTCTTGGATCGTAACAACCTCTATCTCTTTCACACGTTCAAGTATAAGGATCGGGAGACCATCGAAAAGGAGTTCCTCCGTATCGAGGAGCGGTTCAGCTACGCGAGCTTTGCCCCGGAGGTGGTAGAGGATTTCAAAAGAATCCTTCAAGAGATTGGCGAGCATCCGATCATCATTCGGTCATCGAGTCTGTTGGAGGACAGTTTCGGCTTGGCTTTCTCCGGCAAGTATCTCTCCCTTTTCCTGACGAATCAGGGAGACCTTGAGACCCGATTGACCCGATTCATCGCCGGCCTCAAAAAGGTCTTTGCCAGCATCTTTGGGCCCGATCCGATCCTTTATCGCCGGGACCACGGCCTGCTCGACTACGACGAAAGAATGGCCATGGTCGTGCAGAAAGTCGTAGGACGCCGTTTCGGCGACTATTTCTTCCCCTTTGCCTCGGGAGTGATGTTTTCGCGAAACGTCTACGCCTGGAACCCGAAGATCAAGAAAGAGGAGGGTTTGATCCGGCTCGTTTTCGGCTTGGGGACTCGTGCGGTGGACCGGGTGGGTTCGGATTATCCGAGAATGGTCCCCCTGAGCCATCCCCTTCTTCGGCCAGAGGTGACCGCGGAACAGATTAAGAAATACTCCCAAAAACAGGTCGACGTGCTCAATCTCAGGAAAGGGGTGATGGAGACCGTCGACTTTCGAACCCTCAGCTCTGAAATCGACCACCCGGATCTTTTCTATGCCGTTTCCGTTGACCGAGAGGGCCATCTTTCCGCGCCCATGTTCAAAACCCAAGATCTTCGAACGGGAGAGCTTTGCCTGACCTTTGAAAATCTCCTGACAAAAAGCCCTTTTGTCCCTCTCGCGAAGAAGGTCCTCTCGAAGGTGGAAGCCGCCTATGGAAGGCCGGTGGACATCGAATTTGCCTGGGATGAAAACAAGCTCTACATTTTACAGTGCCGCTCTCTGTCGACCCGAAAGGAGACTGAAAGAGTGGTTCTCCCGGAGGACATCCCACCCGAGCGGGTGCTCTTCACGACCCACATGGGCCTTTCGAACTCAGTCGTTCAGGACCTGGAATATATCGTCTATGTCAACCCCCGAGCTTATGACGCTTTAAGCACCTATCAGGCGAAGCTTGAGATCGCGAGCGTCGTCAACATCCTGAACAAGCAGCTTGCCGACAAGCGGTTTGCCTTGATGGGGCCGGGACGTTGGGGGAGCAACGACATCAACCTGGGCGTCAAGGTGACCTATGCCAATATCAACAAGGCAAAAGTGATCATGGAGATCGCCTTTGCCAAGGAGGGGTATACCCCTGAAGTTTCTTATGGAACCCATTTTTTTCAAGATCTGGTGGAAGCCGATATTGTCATCATCCCGTTGCTGCCGGATGATCCGGGGTCGGTCTTCAACGAAGACTTTTTGCTCCATGCTCCAAATCGGTTAAGAGAGATCGCCCCCGAGGTGAAGGACTGTGAACAGGTCGTCCACGTCATCCACGTGCCTTCGGTTCGCAAGGGCGAGCTTCTCCAGGTTTATCTCGATTCGAACCAACAGAAGGGGATCGGTTTCTTTGGACCGCCTGAGATCAAGAGCGAGGTGAACGAAGCAGGAGGTGGCAGTTGGAAATGAAGCGCATTTTCAGCGGGATTCAGCCCTCTGGAGAGATCCACATCGGGAACTATGTGGGCGCGATCCGGAATTGGGTTCGCCTGGTGGACGAGTACGATTGCATCTATTGTGTGGTGGACTATCATGCCATCACCATCGAATACGACGTCTCGGCCATGCAGCGAAGGATCCTCGAAACAGCAACGATTCTCGTGGCCTGTGGGCTGACTCCGGAGCGTGCTCGCGTTTTCGTTCAATCCCACGTGCCGGAGCATACGGAGCTCGCCTGGATCTTCAACTGTGTCACACCCGTGGGCGAACTCGAGCGAATGACCCAGTTCAAAGAGAAAGGTCGCCAACATCGGCACAATGTCAACGTGGGCCTTCTTGATTATCCCGTTCTTCAGGCGGCTGATATCTTGATCTACAAAGCCGGCTACGTGCCTGTGGGAGAGGATCAGATTCAGCACGTCGAATTTTCAAGGGAGGTGGCCCGGAAGTTCAACGCACGTTTTGGCGAAACGTTTCCCGAGCCCCAGGTCATCCTCTCCTCCGCGCCCCGCATCCTCGGAACCGACGGACAGGCCAAGATGTCGAAGTCGATGAACAACGCCATCGCCCTTCTCGACCCACCCGAGGTGATTTGGGAAAAGCTCAGGCCCGCGATGACCTGTGAACACCGACAGCGCCGGACGGATCCCGGTCACCCGGAACACTGCAATATCTTCACCATGCACACGGCCTTCTCGAAGCCCGATCGGATCGACTTTGTGGAGAAAGCGTGTCGTGAAGCGGGGATTGGATGCATTGAGTGCAAGCGGATGCTCTTCGAGGCCATGGTCGAAGAGATCGCTCCCATTCAGGACCGGGTGAGGGATATCCACAACAGCCCCGGCTACATCATCGATGTATTACGAACGGGAGCCGAGCGGTGTCGGGCCATGGCCCAGGAGGTCATGGACGAGGTCAGGACGAAACTGGGAATCAAACCGAACTGGTAGCCCTCGCGCCCTCCACCTCAAAGAGACAGAAAGAATCGCCTTTGGCAAGACAGAGAGGCTCTTCCGAGCGAACGGGCTCGCCGAAGATCACAGCCCCTAACCCCGCCATCACGCCTCGGATGAAATGGCAGACGGATCGAGGGGAAGAACCATAGGCCTCGGCAAAAGGAGAGTGGAAGACCTTCACGCGGATCGTTTTTTGAGGAGGGTTGAATTGCTCCACCTCGAATCGTCCCCAACCGATCTGGCTTCCCATGTTCATCATGAAACGTGCGGTCTCCTCGTCGGAGAGGCCCAGGACTTCTCGGTATTGTTCTGCAGAAAGAGTGCCACCGCGAAACCCTGCCTCGAAAAGTATCTGAACCCCCTTCTCGTCCAGAGCCCTTTCGATGGCCCTCTGGAACGATGCGAGGGTCTCAGGTCGAATGAGAAGATAGCGGACGTCTCGGTAAAAAAGACCCCCTCTTTGGGAATCGAAACGGAGTTGTCTCAGGATCTCGTTTCCCATGTGCAACCCTCCCAAATCATCGGGGGACTTTCTCATGGGAACGAAGGAGGTTGGTTCTCTCTTCGTCCACGGTCAGATCGTCCCGGAAGACAACGAGGTAATCTTTTTGGGCCGACTCCAAGCTCACCTTGCCGTTGATCACATCGAGTCGAACCTTTTCAGGGTCTCGCTCCGAGGGAGGGCCGTAGCCCCCGCTGCCGGGGAGCCGAATGCTCAAAAGGTCGCCCGCTCGAAGCCTGCTTAACCCTTTCGATTTCTCTTTTCGTTCCTCCGGCGTGTCAGGATTGAGAACGAACGCCCCTCGGGTTCCCTCCTTTCCTCCAAAGAGGCCTTGGGGAGAGAATTTCTGACGATCCGCATAGCGGGCCCACGTCACATCGGTCAAAAACCGAATGTCCCTCCGTAGAGAGAGCCCTCCTCGAAACTTTCCCGGCCCACCGGAGTCGGGGATAAAGGCGTAGCGTTCGATCATGACCGGATATTCGAGCTCGACCGCCTCGACCGGTGTGTTCATGAACCGCCCGAGATGAAGATCCTGGCCATCAGGACCATCCTTCCCGGGCCGTGCTCCGGCACCGCCTCCCTGGATTTCGATGTAGCTGAACCTTCTGCCCGTTTCGGGATGGATGCCGTTGAAACTGCACGTGCAGGCCTGACCGTGGCTTCCAGCGACGACACGATCGGGCACGACCGTACTCATCGCCTTGAGCATCGCCTCGGTGATCTTGGTCATGGTTTGACTTCGCGCCGTGACTGCAGCGGGAGGACGAGGGTTGGTGATGAGCCCCTCCGCGCTCTCGACGTGGATCGGCCGAAAAGTGCCGGAATTGACGACCATATAGGGATCGATGATTCCTACCATCGTATAATAGACCCCGGCCTGCGTGCAGGAAAAGGGACAGTTGATGTTGCCAGGGGTTTGGGCGCTCGTTCCGTCGAAATCGACCTCCATACAGTCGCCTCGAATGTGGACGTTGACCTGGATTTTCAAGGAATCCTCGGAAAAACCGTCGTCATCCACATAGTCGATGCCGTGGTATTCGCCATCGGGCATGCCTTGGATGGCTCGACGGACGATCCGTTCTCCATAGTCCTGAAGCATCTGTGTGCATTGGAGAAACGTCTCGGGGCCGTACTTGGCCACAAGCTCCTTCACCCGGCGAACGCCTCCCACGGTGGTGGCGGCCTGAGCCCTGAAATCCTCGAGCGTTTTTTCGGGAAATCGAATATTACGGGAGAGGATATCGAAGATCTGACGATCCTCTTCGCCCCTCCGGTAAAGCTTGACAAAGGGAAGCCTCAATCCCTCCTGAAAGATTTCTGTCAGCCCTCCAGCCACGCCACCCGGCACAGCGCCTCCCATATCGAGCTGGTGGGCGATGTTGGCCACGAAGGCGATCAAGCGGCCATCGAAGAAGACCGGCGAGAAGAATTGCATATCCAGAAGATGCTGGCCTCCCAGGTAGGGATCGTTGCAAATGATGACGTCCCCCTCTTCAAACGTGAGCCCATAGGGAATCATGTGGCCTGCCGTGGCAGGAAGACTGAACATCATGAGAGGACAGAGATGGGCCTGAGCAAGAATGCCGCCTGTGGAATCGAGGACCGCGCAGTTAATGTCCATGATCTCCTTCACAATCGTCGTCCGGCCCATGCGAACAAGGTTATGACCCATATCGTCGGCGATCGCCTCCAGTCCATAACGGATCACTTGCATCGTTACGGGATCTCCTCGATCCGTCATTCGCCCACCCCCTTCCTTGGAATGCGTCTTCTCCTTAAGCTCTTGATGCCTGCGGCGTGATCACAATATTCCTGTATTCGTCAATCCTGCCCGTATATCCCTCCGGGATCAGCCCCGTAGAGATGGGTTCCTCGATCACGGAAGGCCCGAAAATCACCGTTCCCGCTCCCAAAGCCCCGCGTTCATAGACCGAGACTTCGACAAAGCCTCTTCCCCTGAAATAGACGGGACGTCTTTCCTTGAGGGCCTTTGCTAAAGGGGTTGGAGCCGCTTCTACTTTCGGCAAAGAAAGGTTGGGGTTTCTTCCTATGGCCTTGACCCGGAGGTTGATGACTTCGAGAGGGGCACGGGGATCGCAGTAAGAATAGACTCTTTGGTGAAGGTCGTGAAAGGTCCTCCAAATCCGTTCCAGTTCCTTCGGTCCCCATTTCGTGCTCCTCTGAACGGGGATATTGAGTTCCCAGGATTGGCCCTCGTATCGAAGATCCGCAGACCACTCGATCTCCATGTCCTCGACCCGGACCCCTTCCTGCCTGAGCCTTTCGATACCCTCCTGTTCGAGGCGAAGATAAGGGGCTAAGAGGCTCTCGGGCTCGATGGCATCCTTTTTCTTCGCGATCGTCCTCACGTAATCATGCTCGATGTTCGCCACGGCCAAGCCCAGTGCGGAGAAGTTTCCTGCCATCGGCGGGATGACGATCTTTCCGATGCCCAAGGCTTCCGCGATCTCAACGGCATGATTGGCCGCAGCGCCACCAAAGGGAACGAGGATAAACTCCCTCAGATCGTATCCCTTCTGAATCGAGACGGCGCTAATCCCCTTGGCCATGTTGGCATTGACGATTCGAAGGATGCTTAAGGCCCCTTCTTCCAGGGACAGACCACTCGGCTTGGCCACGAAACGCTCGATCGCCTCTTTGGCCCGATCGGGAACGAGGGGAAGCTTGCCGCCGAGAAAGTAATCCGGGTTGAGTCGTCCCAGGACCAGGTTGGCGTCCGTCACCGTTGGAAGCGTTCCTCCCCAGCCATAACAGGCCGGCCCCGGGTTCGACCCTGCGCTTTGGGGCCCCACCTGAAGAACGCCAGCTTGATCGACCCAGGCGATACTCCCTCCGCCAGCGCCGATCGTCTTAAGATCGACCATGGGAAGCTTGATCGGGTACTCGGTCACCCCTCCCCAGGTCGTGGTTTTCGGCATCCCCCGATCGATGATGGAGATGTCAAAGGTCGTTCCTCCCATGTCCGCACCTACGGCCATCTCGTGGCCGATCAACCGACAGATGAAGGCCGTCGCCATCGCTCCACCGGCCGGGCCGGAATTGATCAAATGGGCCGCGTAATCGCCTGCCACCTCAGCAGTCATCGAGCCGCCATTGCTCTGCATGATATGGAGACGAATCTCCCCATACCTTTCACGAAGCCGCCTCAGAAGGTTCTCCATGTACCCCTTGATCACGGGGCCGAGATAGCTGTTCATCACCGTCGTGCAGGTCCGCTCGTATTCGCGAAACTCGGGACAAATCTCTGAGGATAGAGAAACCAGGACCTCGGGAAACATCGCTTTGCAAATCTCACCGACCTTTTTCTCGTGGCATGGATTCAGAAAGGAGAAAAGAAGCGAGACGGCAATGGCCTCCACCTGTTCCTTCTTGAACGTTTCGACCGCTTCTCGAACAGTGGCCTCCTCGAGAGGAATGAAGACTTGACCACGACTGTTGATGCGCTCGATGACCCCTTTCCTCAAGGAGCGGGGAACGAGGGGCGGCGGATTATCGACCTCAAAATCGAAGGCCGCTTCCTTGGGTCTTGCCACCCGCCGAATCTCCAAAACGTCCTCGAATCCCCGGGTGGTGATCAGCCCGACCTTCGCTCCCTTGCCCTCCACGATGGCATTCGTTCCGATCGTCGTGCCGTGGATGAGATAGTCCACCTCTTTCATTGACCTTCGAGAGAGGGAAAGGATTTCTTCGAGACCCGATAGGACGCCGGTCGCCAAGTCGTGATGGGTGGTCGGAGTCTTGGTATACCAAAAGCTTCCCTCCTTCTCATCGACCATCACGACATCCGTAAAGGTGCCACCGACGTCAATCGAAACCCGCATCGACTCCCTCCCCATCGTTACGAAAAAAAGGAACAAAAAAAGATTGACAAACCGAGAGGAACTGGTATAAAATACAGCCCATTGTATACTGTATACCGAAACTTTCCTGAAAAGTAAAGCCCAAAAGAAGGATCGAACGGAGGCCTCTGTTTCGCGCGGGGCAACGTTTCCCTCGAACCCTTGCTGGCGGAGATGAGCCCGGCCGTAGCATGAGTGAAAAGAATCGCTTAGACCGCTGGCCCGGGATGGAAACCCGAAAGAAAGGAGGTGAAGAGCTTCAAAGAAGTTACAATCCTGGGGGGATGGAAAGGAGGAGCATGTATGAAGTGGGTCGTTGTCTTCATGGTTGGTCTTTTTTTCGTCTTTGGAGGAACCCTTTTTAGTTTTGATGCAGCGTCAGCCCAGATCGTCGAATTGAAGGCGGTCTCATTCTTACCCAAGGATCACCGTCTCTGCGCCATGATACCGGTCTGGATCCATCGGGTCAATACGGAACTGAAGGAATCTCTTAAGGTGACCTGGCTTGGAGGGCCGGAGGTGATGCCCGCCTTCGAGCAACCCGAAGCCGTTCGGAAGAACATGTTCCAGATGGGTTTTATGCCGGCTGCTTACTACGGAGGGCTCCTTCCGGAGGGAGATGCGATTTCGTTGTCGAAGGACGATTTCAAAAAGGAGCGCGAAAAGGGAGGAGTGTGGGACTACTTTGTCGAACGTCACAAGAAGATCAACATGATGCCTCTCGGCACCTGGCTTTACGATCCCTTTTACCTTTACGTGAAGAAGGCGGTCAAGGGCATCGAGGATCTCAAAGGGCTGAAGATGCGGACCGCGGCCAAGTACGATAAGATGATGCTCAAGTTGGGGATGGTCCCGGTCACGGTCCAGTTCGGGGAAACCTACACGGCCCTCCAGCGCGGGGTTGTCGATGGCTTCGGTTGGCCTACTATCGGGCCCCGGGAAAACGGCTGGCTCGAATACTGCAAGCATGTGATCGACATCCCTTTCTACACCAGACAGAACACCTTCTTCCTGATGAACCTCGATGTGTGGAACAAGCTTCCTCAGGCCGTGCAGGCCAAGTTGCTCGACATCACCGTCAAGTTCGAACCTGAGATGAAGGCCTATTTCGAAAAAGAGATCGAGAAGGAAAAACGGGAGATGGAGAAGATCGGGGTCAGGCGGATCGCCTTCTCTCCGGAGGACACGAAGAAGTATCTCGACGCGGCAAGCGATGCCTTCTGGGAAGATCTCGAGAAGAAAGTGCCGGCTGAGGTGAAGGTCCTCAAGAAATTGATGGGCTATTGAGGGAGCGACCCTTTCGGGGAAAGCCTGTCCTCCCTTGCGAGGGGGGCAGGCTTTTCCCGTTCAAAAAGGAAGCCGCTCGTTCACTCCCTGGGAGGAGGAATGGATCGTTTCTTTGAAGGCCTCGAGCGTCTTGTCCGATCGATCAACAGGCTCTTCGTTGGGATCGCCTGTCTCATGATGGCTGCCCTTGTGTCCATTGTGTGTGTTGACCTGAGCCTGAGATACCTCCTGAACGCTCCCTTGCTCTGGGGGACAGAGGTGACCGAGATTCTCATCCTCTACATCACGTTTCTTGGGACAGCATGGGTTTTTCAAGAACAGGGCCATGTGGTCATCGATGTGGTCACATCGAAGGTCTTGGGCCGGACCAAAAAAGCGTTGAACCTCACGAGCTACGCTGTCGTTGGAATCGTCGCCGCCGTGCTCGTCTACTACGGTTTTTACACAACCTACGATCACTGGGTTCGAAAGGTCTTTAATCCCACCATCCTTGAAACACCCATCGCCCTGATCATCGGGATCATCCCTGTGGGAAGCGTTCCCCTTCTGTTGGAGGTTTTCGTCAAGGCGTGGAAGCTCTTCCGACAGTAGGACAGGGGGGCAACCTTTCGTCGGAGCGGCCCGCTCAGGGTGCTTCGGGGCTTGGAAGATAAGGTTATAGGCCAATGGATTGGGTTTTCTTTTTGATCGTCATCCTTCTCTCTCTGATCGTTCTTTTTTTCTTAGGGGTTCCCGTCGCCTTTTCGTTTCTCTTTGTCAATGTCCTTTTCGGTTATATCTTCTGGGGAGGGGAAGTCGGGCTGACCCAGTTGATCCTGAGCATCTTCCGCTCGGTCGCCTCCTTTTCCCTTCTTCCTGTGCCCCTTTTCCTTCTCATGGGTGAGATCATGTTCCTTTTCGAAATCGCCCGTCACATGATGGAGAGCCTCGAAAAGTGGATGGGCGGGATACCCGGCCGCCTGAGCCTCCTTGCCGTGGTGGGTGGGGTTCTTTTCGCCACCCTTTCGGGATCATCGATGGCAGGCTGCGCCATGTTGGGGCAAACCCTCCTGCCCGAAATGGAGAGGAGGGGATATAAATCCCAGATGACTCTGGGGCCGATCATGGGCTGCGGGACCTTGGCTGCCATGATTCCTCCCAGCGCCCTTGGCGTGTTACTGGCTTGCCTGGCCCAGATCTCGGTCGGTGACTTTCTTCTTTCCATCATCGGCCCCGGGCTTCTCATGGCCGCTTTATTCGCTCTTTACATCATCTTTCGATGTACGCTTCAACCTGAACTCGCTCCCCGCTACGATGTGGCCAAAACATCCTTCCAGGAGAAGCTCATTTTGAGCGTGAAATACATCCTTCCCCTCGGCCTTGTCATCTTTTCGGTCATCGGTCTGATCGTTTTGGGAATCGCAACACCCACCGAATCGGCGGCGGTCGGAGCCCTTGTCTGTTTCATCTTGGCCTTCTTCTACAAGGGCTTCAGAAAGGATATCCTCAGCAGGGCGATCCTCCAGAGCGTCAAGATCACCGTGATGATGTTCATGATCCTCACGGGTGCCACCGCTTTCGGTCAACTCCTTGCCTACACCGGAGCAAGCTCGAACCTCGTAGCCCTTGCCACCCAGATGCCCGTTCCGCCCATCGTGATGATCATCATCATGCAATTCATTCTGATCCTGTGCGGCTGCTTCATGGAACCGCTCTCCATCCTCATGGTGGCCCTTCCCATCTACATGCCCATCATCCGACATCTCGGAGTGA
>Ga0123519_10009159_pt1 | contig 14959 bp, 10 predicted proteins | sample YelNatPaOPRAMG02_FD_87396 | JGI IMG/M metagenome (GOLD analysis project Ga0123519, IMG submission 87396) | Hot spring microbial communities from Yellowstone National Park - Yellowstone National Park OP-RAMG-02 (version 2) | ecosystem: Environmental > Aquatic > Thermal springs > Hot (42-90C) ...
CTATAATTTATTCATAATCATCTGCACTCCGCGGGTGTGCCCTGCCAGGCGGTGGTAATTGAACAGTGAGCTGTTCCCCGGGATATCCCGTAGCAAAAGCTACGGGATATCCCGCTATGGCGGGACGTAGGCAGGGATGAAGCTTAGGGGGAGACTTCCCCCACCTAAAATAATTAAAAATCAATAATTAATAATTAAACCATTTGACGTTTGACAAAGTAAAAAAAATATAACGTAGTTTAAATAAACAATTTTATTTCTAATTGAAAATAATTTGAGAGATTTTTTATTTATAATTTGTCAATTATTAAAAATGATAATTTACCTATTTAAGAATTGCTATTTTATTAATATATTTACATCATTCATTAACCTTATTTTTAACTCTTATTGTATCAAAATTCATTAATTTAGGCTCGGTTAAAACAAATACGATACGATTTGTAAGGGCAACATTTAATTTTTCGCCTTCAATATTTTTTATTTCCAAAATCTTAGCATCAAAAGACATTATTTCTTTTCTTGCAGGCATTATATTTAATGTTTCATTAATTCCAAATGGATTTTTTACATCTACAACAGCATAACCATTTGATAATATTTCTCTAACATATCCTACAATTTTTGTTTGTGCAGGAGGCCTTTTGTTTAAAACATCTTGAAGCTCATATTCACCACAATAAAATCCTGTTGTATAAGGTCGGTGGTCTAATTTTTCTAATTCATCTATCCATTCTTTTTTAATCTTATATTTTTCTCCCGATAAGATGTAATCTAATGCTTCACGATAAATTTTAACACAAGTGGCAACATAATTTATGCTTCTATTTCTCCCTTCTATTTTTAAAGAAGAAACACCACTGGAAACAATCTTGTCAAGTATTGGCAGACAGCACAAATCTTTTGAATTTAAAATGTATGCAATATTTTTTATTCCGTTTTCGTTTTTTTCTTCTTCTACCGTTAAAATTTCTTTATTTTCTTTATCATCTTTTATTGGCATAATTTGATATTTAAGCCTGCATGGTTGAACACAGTCTCCATAATTAGCATGTCTTTTAGACATATATGCACTTAACAAACATCTGCCCGAAATAGAAACACACATCGCTCCATGAATAAAAATTTCTGTTTCTGCTTTTATGCTTTTGCTAATTTTTGTAATTTGTTCCAAATTTAATTCTCTTGGCAATATAAATCTTTTTACTCCATTTTTTATCCAAAATTCTGCTGATTTACTGTTAAAAGTTCCAAATTGAGTACTTAAATGCAATTTTATATCTGGAACAAATTGTTTACAAATTTCAATAACCCCGGGATCGCCTACAATAAAGGCATTTGGGAAGAGTTTATTTTTGGCAATATATTCAAATGTTTTTACGATATTATTAATTGTATTGTCATCTGGGAAAATATTAATCGCCAGATACACTTTTTTTTTCTTTTTTGCAGATAACAAAAGAAGTTCTGATAGCTCTTTTTCTAAAATGTTTTTAGAATTTGCTCGTAGATTATATATTCCTAAGCCTATATAAATAGCATCGGCACCAAATTCAAAAGCACTTTCTCCGCTAATCAAATCTGAAGCTGGCGCTAAAAGCTCTGGTACTCTCATTTTATTTGTTTTGTTGAGTTTCAGAAGATTTTTTAGATGTAATATTATCTGTTTTTTTCTTTTGAGATGTATCTGCAGGAATTGACTTTTGCGAAATTACTGCTTTTATCGCCTTTTCATATTCATCTTTTGGCTGAAGCCCTGGTAAATAATTAACCACTGTTTTGTCTTTAACTAAAAAAATAGCTGGAATTGCAGAAACCCTAAAGTATGCAGCAATTCTTCGGTGAACGTCTACATTTATTTTTAAAACTTTTATTTTGCCAGCGTATTTTTTTGACAATTCTTCTATTGTAGGGCTTAATATTCTGCAGGGTCCACACCATGAAGCCCAAAAATCTACAAGAACGGGTATCTTTGATTTAATAATTATATCTGCCATAATATCAGAAGAATCAAACGCATTAATGGCTTGCTGAGAACCCATATAAGGAAATTGGGCAAAAGAAATTTTAAAATAAAGTAAAATTAATGTAACAATTATTTTTTTCATTTTTATCCTTTTTATTTAGCTACCGAAATATTTTTTAATCGTTTTTCGTTGTTTTGCCTTATTTTAATTTTTTTTATTGTATGCTCTTGATTGGTTTTTGAAAAATCGTGTCTGCCAGAACCATCCCACTTTGCTACAAAATAAAGCATATCTGTTTTTTGAGGAGAAAAAGCGGCTTTTAATGATGCTAAACCGGGTGAACAAATAGGAGTGGGCGGTAATCCTTTATATAGTCTGGTATTATATGGTGATTTTATTGACAAATCAGAAACATATAATGGTCCCGCAAATTTATTAAGTATGTATCTTATAGTTGGATCGGCACCAAGAGGTATGCCTTTTTTTAGCCTGTTATAAAAAACCCCAGATATTAAAGGTCTTTCGTCTGCAACTGCAGCCTCTTTTTCTATTATTGATGCGAGAATAACTATCTGATGATTTGATAAATCTAATTCCATATTAGATGGTTTTGATATTGTATCAAAATTTATCTTAAAATTCTCAACCATTTTTTTTATAATAAGTTCTTCTGAAATGTCTGGAGGAAACCTGTAAGTATTCGGAAAAAGATATCCTTCTAAGGAAGGAATATTTAGTAAAAAATTTTGTTTTATAAAAAGAGTATCTTTGCATAACTCAATAAAACGATCATAATTTATGTTTAATTTTTTTTGAATTGTTTCTGCAGTTTGTTCTATTGTTAACCCTTCTGGTATAGTAACAATAACTTCTATAGGCTTTGCCAATAATAATTTTTTGGATACAGAAAAAATGCTTTCCTTTTCTCCAAAAACCACCCTACCGGCTTGAATCTTTTTATCTTTATTGGTTAGTCTCATCCAGAATATAAAAACATTCTTTGAATAAATGATATTGTTTTTCTTTAATATTTGTGCGACCTCTTTTAAGCTGGTGCCCTTTTGTATAACAATTTCAATAGATTGGTTACTTTTTTGTAATGGCAAAAAAACAAAAGACGAAATCGTTATTAAAATTATTAAAATACTAAAGAAAAAAAATAAAAAAAATTTTTTGTATATCATTACAAATCTATATGCCCATACTATTCCATAAAAAACATATCCCAACCCTGCAAATATTACGATTAATCCAGTAAACCATGTGCGAAATATTTTACTCTTAAAAATATTTTTCATAGGTTATTAATTATTTCGCACATGTTGTAAACTATTTTGTTTTTGAATTAACTCCCCCACTAGATGTTTTTTGTAAAACATAATTATAAAGTGCCTTAATCTTTTCGTTGTTTGGATCCAGCTTTTCTGCTTTTTCTAAAAGAGGAACAGCTTCCTGCATTTTATCGGCTTTAATATATCCACGAGCCAGTTGATACATATATTCGGGGGTATTGGGTTTAAGTGCATTTGCCATTTCTAAATACACCATAGCTTCATTTACCAAACGTTTATTCATTAGATTTATGCCTATTTCTATACAAGCTTCTGGATTGGAAGGATCGCGCTGGATATAATTCTGATAAGCCGAAAGTTCTTCTTGAGTTTTGTTTAATTTATTATAAATTTTACCAAGCTCAAGCCAAAGAACAGGCAATGTATCTTTTAAAGACAATGCCTTTTTTAAAAGCGCAGCCGCTTTTTCTAATTGGCCCTGCTGCTTTGCATAAAACATTCCCGCCCCAAAATAATTTCTGTAATCTTTGGGATATTTTTGAGCATTTTCTTCGTAATATTTTGCTGCCAATGCAGGAGAAACCGATTCTGCCAATAATGCTTTTTTGTAACAGGCTTCGGGATCATTAACCTGAGGCAATTTTGTATATTCTTCATAAATACTAACGGCTTTTTGATTGTTACCATTATTTTCGTATGATTCTGCAAGCATTTTAAGTGACAGGGGTGCAATGGTTGTTTTCTTTTCTAAAGCCAGAAGTCGCATTCGTTCTAATATTTCCTGAGATTTTCTGTAATTTTTTGAATAATAATAGCACCTTCCTAAAAGATTTAAATATTCTATGTCGTTTGTTTTTTGCTTTTGAGCTTTGTTTAAATAAAGTATTGTTTCTTCATAATTTTTCTTATTATAAGATTCTTCTGCTAAAAGCATTGCTATTTCTGCATCATCTGGACCTTTAGCTAAATATTTTTTATAAGCATCTAATGCAGAGCTTCTTTTATTTTGCTTCATATAAAGGTCACCTAAAATTTTATATTCTTCTACTGCATCGGGATTTAAAGTAACAACTTGCTGATATGTAATCAAAGCATCAGCATGTTTCCCGCTTTTAAGCTGACATCTAGCAAGAGCAGAGAGCACTTTTGTGTTTTTTTGATCCATTTCCAGAGATTTTTGATAATTAGATATCGCCTGTTGATATATTTCCTTTTTTTCATATATAGAACCAAGCGCCGCATAGGTTTGGGCATCTGCCTCACCTAATTTTATTGCATTTGTTAAAACCTTTAACACTTCATCGGGTGTTCCTCTAGAAATAACAAGTTCAGAATATCTTTTATATACTCCCTTTATAGTTGGATCTGCCATTAAGGCAGCGCGGTAAGCAAAAAAAGCTGGGCTAAGCTCTTTTTTTTCGTAATAATAATCTCCAAGAGCCTTTTGCGCCTCGGCATCTTGTGGTTTTAAAGATAAATATTTTTTAAGATTGGAAATTGCAGACTCACTATCATTATTTTTTAAATTAATATCACAAAGAGCTTTATAAATTGTTGGATCAGCTGGTTCTAAAGTAGCTAGCTTTTTATATAACTCTTCTGCTTTTTTATAATTTTTTGTTTCTAAACAGGCAGAAGCATACATACTAATATAAGAAGTCTTTCTTGAATATTCGCTTTCTATCATTTCAAAATATTTTATAGCATCAGAATATTTTTTATTATTGTATGAAGTTTCACCAAGCCAATATGCAACTGCAAAATCTTTTGGTTCTTTATCTAAATATTTTTTATAAACAGAAAAAGCCTGATCTGTTTTTTTATCTTTAAGATATAATTCTGCAAGTATCTTGTATATTCTTGTATCTTGCGGATTAATTGCAATAATCTGTTCGTAGGTAATACAAGCCTCTGCTGTGTTTCCTGATTTTACCTGACAATCAGCCAAAGCATTAAGAACAGCAGCATTGCGAGGTTCCATTGATAATGCTTTACTAAACATTTCTATTGCCTGTTGATACTTTCCAGCCTTCTGGTATCTTATACCCTGAATGTTATACATACTGGCATCTGCTTCACCTGTGGCAATTGCGCCTTTAAGTGCAACTGGTACATCTTCCGAAAGCCCTAATTGAGAAGCAATTTCAAAATATTTTTTATATACTCCTTTTACTGACGGATTAAGAGAAACGCATTTTTTATAGGCAACAATAGCCCCATTAAAATCTTTCTTATCATAAAGTAAATCCCCTAATTCTTTTTGAGCATCTGCATCATTTGGCTTTAAGGCTACATATTTTTTAAGGTAAGATATTGCCTCTTCTTTTTGTTTAGGGTCTTTTGAAGCAATTGTATATAATATTTTTGCTATTTCTGCATCCTGTGGTTTTAAAACCAAAAGCTTTAAATAAAGTTCTTTGGCTTTATCAAAATCTTTTTTTTCTAAACTCGCCTTTGCATACATAGATAAAAATGAAGTAGTCTTTGATTTTTCCCCAGAAATCATGCCAAAATATTTTATGGCTTCATTGTAATCATTTTTATTGAAGGCATATTCTCCAACCAGATATGCAATGTTTTCGTCTGATTGTTTTTCTAAATACTTTTTATATGTGTTTACTGCTTGATCCTTTTTATTAATACTTAAATACATATCACCAAGTTTTTTATAAACCGACGCATCTTTAGGACTTAACGCAATCACCTGTTCATAGGTAATTGTTGCATCTGCAATATTGTTTGTTTTTGTTTGACATTCTGCAAGATTAAAAAGTACTACTGTATTTTTTGGATCAAAAGATAATGCTTTTTGATACATTGGAATGGCTTTATCACAAAGTCCTTTTTTGCTATATATATTCCCTTGAACCGTATACATCCCGGCATCTGCTTCACCTGCTGCAATTGCTCCTTTTAAAGCAGCATTTATATCGTCTTGACTATTTTGCGATGTTGCCAGTTCAAAATATCTTTTGTAAATTCCTTTTATAGAAGGATCTGCAGCAATTGTTTTTCTGTAGTATAAAAGTGCACCATTCACATCCTTTTTATTGTAAAGCAGTTCTGCAAGATTTTTTAATGCTTCTACATCGTTTGGTTTTATGGCTGTATATTTTTTTAAATATTCTATAGAATTTTCTCTTTTACTAGAATCTGGAGCAGATATCGCATAAAGCATTTTTAATATCTCTGCGTTATTTGGCATTTTTATTGAAACATCTTTTAGAATTATCTCGGCTTTATCATATTTCTTTTCATTAAAATAGGCAGTTCCCAAACATAATTGTAGGTTTGTATTTTTTGCTTCTTCTCCAGTAATTAATTCGTAATATTTTATAGCTTCACTATATTTTTTATTTTTATAGGCATAATCACCCACGAATAATGCAATTTGATTATCTGTTTTTACTTTGTCTAAATATTTCTTAAATACTTCGCTAGCTTCTGCATTTTTATTCTTTTTTACATATAATTCACCAAGTTCTTTATATTCTTTTGTAACATCGGGATTAAATGCAAGAGCCTGTTCGTAAGATATGATTGCGTCATCAATATTCCCAAGTTGTGCCTGACATTTTGCAAGGCCAAAAATAACAGGAAGATTTTTTGGATCTTTAGAAAGAGCCTTTTGATATAAATCTATAGCGCCTTTGCAATTTCCCTTTCTCTGATAAATTCCTCCAAGAAGTGAATACATGTTGCCATCTGCTTCTTGAGCATTAACAGCGCCCAAAAGAGCACTTTCCAGTTCTTCTTTGGGACCTTTTGCTATTATTATTTCTGCAAGAGGTTTATATACGCCTTTTATTTTTGGATCTATTTTTATAGCTGTTTTAAATGCCGATAATGCTCCTTCAAAATTCTTAACTTCATAATATAGATTTCCTAAATTTTTATATGCCTCGGCATCTGTTGGATTAAAAGACAAATACTTTTTTAAGTAATTTGCAGCCATTGCCTTATCACCACTTGAAGCAGCGATTTCATATAAGTTTTTGAATACTTCTGGATTTTGTGGCGTAAGTTCGGAAAGCTCTTTGTAGATATCAAAAGCCTGTTTATATTCTCTTTTAGAAAGCAAATAGGCACCTAACCTGAGCCTAGATTCAACATTTGTTTTATCAAGCTCTATTACTTTCTTATCTGCATAAGCCATATTAACAGGATCATTAAGCTGCTTATAACAATATGCAAGTAGCTTCCAGTATTCTAAATCAAAAGGCTTTTTGCCTACCAAGAAATCTAAATTATCTTTTGCTTCTTTATAGCGATCGGTTTTAAAATAAGCCTTTGCCAAAATTTCTCTGGCTTCAACAATTGAAGGATCTAATCTAATAGCAGATTCTGCTGCATCAATTGCCTTATCTATTTGTTCTAATGTAAAGGCACATAAAGCCATTCCAACAGCTGCTTTAGCAGACTTATTTAAAAGGTAACTCTTTTCGTAATTTTTTAATGCTTCCGAATATTTTTTAGATTTATATCCATAGTCTCCCAGAGTTAGAAAAATAGCAGGGTCATTTGGATTTATTGCTATCATTTTTTCGTAAATTTGTTTTGCCTTATCTGTATTACCCGATTTTTGATATAAATCTGCAAGTCTGGCATAAGCTTCTACATTTTTATCGTTTTTTGCCAAAGCCTTTTCTAAACAGGAAATTGCCTTTTGATTATTTTGAAGACCATAATAAGCATCTGCGAGTAAAAATTGTATATCGGGGACTTTGCTTTCATCTGGATCTGCCGATACAATTATCTGAAAGTGAGCAAGAGCAGATTCATAATTCTTTTTTTCTAAATCTGCTTTTCCGGCTTTCAAGTGAGAATTTATTGATTCAATAGAATTGTCTTTGCCAAACTCTTTTGCAGCAGACTGATAGGCGTTAATTGCCAAATCGGGGCTGCCGGTTTTTTCATGACAAATTGCGCGGTAATAATGATCTAACCCGCTCATTTTTACTTTACCAACAACCTTTTCAAATTCATTTGCAGCAGCAAGAAATTTATCTTTAAAATAATATGCCTTGGCTAAATCTAAATTAGCAGAGTATAAAGACGGATTTCTTGTAATTGCCTCTTTTAAATAATATATTGCAGAATCATAGCGATTTTCTTCAAGTAATGATTTTCCAATTTTATAGGCATCGTCTGCATTTGGATTAGATGCATAAGCAACTTTTAACAAAGGAATTGCTTTTTTATATTCTTTTTGTTGCCAGTAAATTTCTGCAAGGCCTTTGTTTGCAGCGGCATTTGTTGGGTCTGTTTGAACAACTTTTTCTAATGCCTCTTTAGCATCCTGAAGTTTATTTTGTGCCATACACGCCTTTGCATATTCCCACGATGCCTCCCCCGTTGATTTAATATCAAGAGCCTTTTTAGCAAAATTTAATGCATTATCATATTGATTTAATTTATTATAAACTCGTGCAATTCCAAGCAAGGCATCATAGTTTTTTGGATCAACACGCGATGCTACAAGATAACATGCAAGAGCTTTTTCTGTTGTTCCCAGTTCTTCGTTTGCTATTCCAAGTTTTACCCATACATCTGCGGTTCTTTGATTTGTAGGAATACTTGCGTCTGCATAATTTATTGCATCAGAATATTTTTTTGACCTTATTAGCTGATCCAGAGTTGCATCTGAATTCGCACCTGTTACAATTAATAAAAAAATCAAAATTGACTTAGACAATAAAAAAATTTTAAATATCTTTAAATTCATACTTTCTCCTTTAAACTCTTAAATAAATTTTCCATTACTAAAATAAATAATTTTTTAATGATTTTTTTAATAAAAAAATTAATAAATATAAATATATTTTATTACTTTATATAATTAAAAGAGGAATATTATATTATGCGATACAACTATTCATGGGTCATATTTTAATTATTTATCAAATAATAAAAAATTATTAACAAACAAAAACCTTTTCTCCTGCTTCCCTTTTCTCTCCCCTTTTCTTTTTCCACTAAATATAATTTGGAGGCATCTCACATAAAAGCTGAAAAAGTTTTTTAGGACAAGGCACACACAAAAAAGGCGCAGATAGAGCAAAGGAACGACTTTCCTCACCCCCCCTAAATAATCTTTTTATATTGTCTATTGTTAATTAATAAAAATTTAATAATTAAATATTCCTTTATTTAAAAAAGTAACATAAAAAATTAAAATCAATTTAAACTAAAAAAATAATTATCTTATCTAAAAATACATGTCCAAATATAAATAATAAGATGGCACAGGATAAAATTTTGTACCATAAGGATCGGTTAAACCGGGAATATTCCATATAATATCAATACATCCGCTACGTCTTATTGTTGGAGCTATTATTCTTATCCCAGTACCAGCACCTGCACCATTTTCTCTGTTTGCAAAAGGCGATTTAATATCATGCCATATATGGCCCGCATTTGCAATTAATGCCCCATCAATTTTTAAGTAAAAACTTTTAAAAATATCACTAAAATATGATAATATCCATACATCAAAACCAGGAGAAGTCAGCATAGGGAATCTATATTCCAAAGAAAGTACAACATAATTATTCATAATGTTTGATCTACCAAAGTAGTTTGCAGGATAACCTTCTACACTACCTTCTCCACCCATATATAAATTTCTGTATGGGCCTGCATCATTTGTTCTTAAAATCCCATGTAATCTACAAGCAAAAACGTCTGATGTAAAAAATCCGTTATGATATAATCTGACATCATTATAAATTTGCAAAAATTTTAGGTATTGTGAATATATTGTGTTTGTATATGCCTGAGATAAAAGATAAAAACCATTTTTAGGATCAAACATGCTATTTCTTTTGTCTATTATAATTCCTAAACCCAATAAAAGTTCTGAATATGATTTAATTTTTATATTATTATATAGCGTGTCTATTCTTGAATAAGAGCCGCCTAAAAAAGAAAAAAGCTTTATTTTTGAATTTATTCTTCTAATACCAGAAATTCTTGCAGTTGTTATGCTTCTCCTTCGTGGTTTTCCTAAATCGGGCGCATTATTGTAATCTGCACTTAATCCAATAGAGTATGGAGTTCTAATTAATGGTTTTGCCCACGAAAATCCTATTCCCCTTTCCTCCCAAAAAACTCCTCGTATTGCAAATGTTTCTAGCTGGCCCCTAAAGTTATAGATCGCAAGTCCGGCTCTTAATTTCCACCATAAAGAACTAGTGTCTCCATAAATTCCAAAAGTGTAATAAAGTGTGCCTTCGGGATAAAGATAAAAAAGCTCTTTTATTATTATATATAAATGCACTCCGTCGGATTTTTGAATATGTAAAATATCTATCTTAGAAAACAATTCTGTGCTTAAAAGTGTTTTTTTCCCTTCGTTAATTCTTACAGAATCAAATTGAACACCCGTATCTATTCCTAAATAAGATTTAATTATTTCTGGACTTGTTACACGATTCCCCACAATGTTAATAACAGCTATTTTGTTGTTTGTATATTCTGTTGAAGTATCTGACTCTTTCGTCTCCAAAAGGTTATTGCAAAAAACATTATGTGTGTTAGAAAAAAACAAAAATAAAAAAACAATTATCAATAAAAAAAAATTTTTTTTCATTAAGATATTATTAAATTTTAATTAAAATTAAAAAAATAATAAGGAAAAGAAGATCCGTAAGCCGGGTTCTGTTTTAGGCAATCATTTATCTGGCTCAAAGGCTTTTAACCTTTAAGCATTTAGCGACCCACCCGAAGAAAATTAAGCAGCGGACCACTGCCGTACCTAAATAAGGTACATTCTTCATACTTGGTCTTGCACCGGATAGGGTTTGTCTGCCACTTAGCGTTACCGCCTTGTGCGGTGGGCTCTTACCCCACCTTTTCACTTCTCACTCCATTTAAATTTATTAAATGAAGCGGACTATTCTCTGTGACACTTTCCGTGTTCTGGATTCTCCAAAACCCCTTACTTATCGTAAGGTATCCTGTCCTATGGTGCCCGGACTTTCCTCTCCAGCAAATCAATGCTAGAGCGATTGCCCAATCTTCTTTTCCTTATATTAAAAAATATAATAACTTTTTTAAGCAGATTTAATTTTTTAAATAATTCTATTTTTTTTCTATTCTGAGCTTAGATACGTTAGCAAGATTTATACTAAAATCACCATTGTGAGAAGTACCTGTAACAAAATTATTGGTACAAATAAAAGTAAGAGGAGTTCCATCTTTTTTTCGTGCTTTCATCAAAGTACCATCTGCAAGTTCAACAGAAGCAAGAAAATAAAGTTTACCTGCAATTGTTTTAAATTCTTCGTTTGATATTTCTATCTGACGGATTGAAGTAATTGGAATATTCTTATATGATTCCCCGCTTACAATAGAAAAAAACTTTTCTTGCGACAGAGTCAGATTATCAATCTTTGTTTCTACACCATAATTATCTGTAATATAGGCAATATAGTCGCATCCTGTAAAAAATATAAGAAAAAAAGCAATTAAATAATTACTTTGTTTTATTCTCATTTATTTGTTCCTTAATAAAATCGGTTTCGGTATTATAAGTTTTTATTAGTCGGCTTATTCCAACCATATCAAGAACCCTTCTAGCCTGATTTTCTTTGGCTATAATAAAAACAGAGCCTTTATTCTCCTGCACATCACATAAACAATGTATAAATATGCTTATACCCGCACTATCCAGATAGGTTGTATTTTCAAGATCAAAAACAAAATTATGAAAACCATTTTTCATACAATTAAAAATTTCTTCATCTAACTTTTTCATATCTTCTTCGGTATCTATGTTGCCACTAATATGGATCATTTTAAAATTTCCTAAATCTGTTAAATAATATTTCATTAGTTAATTCCTTTCTTAAAGCATTTTTTAAAGACTGCCCGTTTATCTATTATCATCTTTTATATTATTTATCTGCCGTTCAAAAAACAAGTGAATTTTTTCTAAAGTCTCTTCCATTATTGTTTCTTTAAGTGTCCATCCATCTCTGATCATCTGGGCTGTAATTGCTTCTATTTCATCAAAAACCTTTTTTGAGTTTTTTTTAAATCCAACCTTTACAATTCTTTCTGCACATTCTTTCATTTTTTTATTTTATCACCACCTTTGTTCATTATTACCAGGAAAATAAGATGGAATTTTTTCTAAAGACAAGCTAATTGCTTTTAGCAAAAAATCGGAATCTAAAATATTTTTGTCTAAAGAACTACATATTGTTTCTATTCTTAATACTGTTTCCGGTCTGTTTATTTTCCAAAGCTCTGTTTCTAAAATCATTTTACGTTTTATGACATTATTAATGCTTTTTATTTTTACAGCATTTTTAATGCGCATAACAAGGCAATAATCACATTCTGTTTCTTGCCAAATAGAATCGCTGTTTTGAAGAGCTATTATATCTGAATTGTAAAGGTTTTTATAAAATGAAATTAAAATAGTTGAATCATACTTAGCTTTTATTCTTAGCTCAAAATCTTTTTTATCTATTGGAGTCAAATCTTTTCTTACATTAAGAAGCATTTTTGTAATTTCTTTTATATCTAAATATTTTAAAGTTCCCGATTCTTCACCAACAAGAACAGGCAAAATTAAAACCCCAGAATTTGTAAGCATTTTGGGGCTAAAACTTTTTAATTGATATAATATTTCCGATGTACAATCACAACATTTATAATTTGAAGGCGGAATACAAAAGAAAAATAAAAAAATAAACACAATATATTTTTGCATGATCTGTCTCTTTTATATAGATAAAATATAAAATTTTGTTTATTATTAAAAATATTTTAAATTTATAACTAGCTTTTAGGTATAGCTTTTTTATTTAATTCTTTTCAATTTTGCACCAAACATTCCATCTAGATTATGCTCATAAGGTGCAATATTAACACAGCCTTTAATGTCTAAATATTTTTCTGGAATATTTGTAATATTTTTTTCTAGAATAAAATTTTTATTTCTTTCCAAAAACCATTCAATAACATCTTCATTTTCTTCTTTTTCAATTGAGCAAGTAGAATATATGAGTGTCCCTCCAACGCTAACAAATTTTGAAACAGATTCAATGAGTTTCTTCTGGTTTTGTGAAAGCTGAATAATATCTTCTTCTTTTTTTATCCATCTGGCTTCTGGATGTCTGTGTATCACCCCAGTACCAGAGCAAGGTGCATCTAAAATAATCTTATTAAAATAACATTTAAAAGGAAGATAAAAGCCATTACAAACTAATGGAGATATTGTTGTTAATCTCATTCTATCAAATGATTCAATAGCAGTTTTAAGCCTTTTTTCTTGCAAATCACATGCAATTACTTTTCCATATTCGCCGGCAAGCTCTGCAATAAGTGAGGTTTTACCTCCAGGTGCACTACATACATCAACTACCTTATCTCCTGATTTTACATCAAGCAAAGCAACTATCCATCCCGACGAGGGAGACTGAACAATGCACTTGCCTTCTTTAAATGGAATCAAAGATTCGGGTTGAACATTTTTTTTTAGTTTATAATACAAACTATAATATCCACCAAAATTCTCACAATATTTCTTTGTTTCCAATTCAAACTGCTGTTTTGATATTCCTTTAAGTTTTCTTCTGATAAAAATATCGGGTCTTTGATTATTAAAAAGCAACAGCTTTTGGGTTTTTTCTAAACCAAATCTATAAAGCCATCTTTTTACCAGCCATTCGGGATGAGAATATTCTATAGAAAGTCTCTTAACTAATTCCATATTAGAATCAAAACGTTTCAATTGATTTTTATTTTTTATTATTGCTCTTAAGACCGCATTTATAAGTCCTGTATATTTGTATGTTTTTTTATATTTTTGTGCTATTTTTACCGATTCGTTTACACTCGCATAATCTGGAACGCGGTCCATAAATAAAATTTGATATGTCCCTATTTCTAGAATACGCTTGAGATAGGTATTTTCAAGCAATTTGGGATTACTAATGAATTGCGTAATAATATAATCTAAACTTAATGCTTGCCGCATAATACCATAAACAAGTTCAAATACAAATCTTTTATCTCTATGATCAATAGAACCCTTTGAAAATTCATTATCAATTATAGAATCTAAAAAATTGGGTTTTTGATCCCATAAGATAAGAATTTTAAATGCTATTGCCCTTGCACTCATGAAAATCTGTCTCCAATTTTTATATTTCTTCCATTAACAAAATCAATAAAAGACATTTCTCTTTTACCTTCTGGCTTTACTTTTAAAATTCTTAAGATTCCTTTCCCACATTTTACATTTATTCCATTAGAATTTATTTCTAATACAGTTCCTGCATTAACATTTTTATTTTTTTCGCAATCTTGCGGCAAAGCCCATTCAATATTTATTCTTGAATTATTTAAATAAGAATAAGTTCCGGGAAAAGGCTTGTATGCCCTTATTTTATTAAAAATTTTTATCGCATCTTCTTCCCAGCAGATTTTTCCTTCATACTTTTTGAGTTTTGGAGCAGGACTTGCCAACGCTTTATTTTGAGGGAAAAATCTTGCTTTTCCACTTTCTATAAGTTTTATAGCTTCAATTATACCATCCGCACCCAATACAGATAGCCTTTTTGATAATTCTATTGATGTTTCATATTCACCAATATTGGTTTTTTTTATAAGAATAATATCACCTGTATCTATTCCTGCATCAATACGAAAGATTGTAATACCTGTTTCTTTTTCGCCATTTTC
>Ga0123519_10009160_pt1 | contig 14959 bp, 13 predicted proteins | sample YelNatPaOPRAMG02_FD_87396 | JGI IMG/M metagenome (GOLD analysis project Ga0123519, IMG submission 87396) | Hot spring microbial communities from Yellowstone National Park - Yellowstone National Park OP-RAMG-02 (version 2) | ecosystem: Environmental > Aquatic > Thermal springs > Hot (42-90C) ...
ATCTTGACTTCCATGCCATTTGCATTGGTGAGCGTATACTCGTCGACAGCGATGCCATCTGCCGTGGTACCGTATGGCTTCTTTTCGATCTTGCCCCCGGCCCCTACGGCCGTTGGTCCAGGTAATACCATAGACAGCGCCAGAGCCACCAAAACAGCTACCGAAACGATGAGACTGACCCCTTTCATAGTGTTACCCCTCCTTTATTTTATTAAAGATTGGATTATTGCCACGGCAATCAATGCCGGGCATAACAGCGCCCTTCGAGGGCTAATGGGCCATCTACGTTCCGATTTGGGACCACCTTCTATCGGGTACTCACTACCAGACCATGTCCGCTGGACTCAGCTTTCGGTGTGTAAAGTGGGGTTCAGTGGCACTTCGGAGAGTGGCACGCGCTGAGACCGGTCTGCCAACTCTTTTCCTGAAACTATCTGCCGAGGGTCTCATAATCTCCCGTGAACAAGTTCGATTTTTGGAATGGAAATCTTTTCACATCCTCAGATCGGTAGCGTTACCGTTACCGTTATCGTTCCCGTTACCGTAAACAGTGTAACACAGATTGGGCAAGATGTCAAGGGGGAAAGTAGGACAAAAAGCTTAAAATTAGCATACAAAGGCTTTCCAACCATATTGCTGAGACCATCAGGATGTGTTACTATGATCCTATTAGCGTCATGCTCTGTCAGCAGGCTGGTCGCAATATGATCTTGTGCTCAGCTCAAGCTATGGAGACCAGATAATGACCTGTGAAGAAGTCCTACAGATGCTGGAGCAGCTGCGCAATCCTAAAGCGTTGGAAGGCATGGCACGCTTTGGCATCGCCACCACCCACGCCTATGGTATTTCCATACCGAAGTTGCGCGCTATCGCCAGACGTATTGGTCGCAACCACGCGCTGGTGTTGCACCTTTGGGACTCCGGAATTCATGAAGCGCGCATCCTCGCCAGCATGATAGCTGATCCCCACGTGCTTACCGAAGAACAAATGGAACAGTGGTGCGGCCATTTCGATTCCTGGGATTTATGCGACCAGTGTTGCAACAACCTCTTCCGCAAGACGGCTTTCGCTTGGCGGAAGGCAGTGGAATGGAGCGCACGCGAGGAGGAATACGTCAAGAGGGCGGGTTTCGTACTGATGGCATCTCTGGCAGCCGGCGATAAAACAAGCGCAGACGCGCTTTTCTTGGAATTTCTGCCCATCATCCTGCGGGAAGCAACGGATTGCCGCAACATAGTCAAGAAGGCGGTCAACTGGGCTTTGCGTCAAATTGGCAAGCGCAGCCAAATGCTCAACGCCGCAGCCATTCAGACTGCCCTGCAGCTGCAACAGATGGATTCCAGGGCGGCTAGATGGATCGCAGCGGATGCTTTGCGTGAGCTGCGCAGTGCAGCAGTTCAACGGCGCCTGGAGATGCGAGCATCTACCTGATGGAACAATGTCAGATCGAGAAGGTGGTTGCCTTAGCGCTTGTTCCTGCCCACAACGAGGCAGGGCGCATTGGAACCGTGGTTGCGGGCGCCCGGCTGAGCATACCCGTGCTGGTGGTGGACGATGGCTCGACAGATACCACCGCGGATGAAGCTTCGGCATACGGCGCGACAGTGCTACGGCAGTCACCTAATCGGGGCAAAGGCGCTGCCTTGCAGGCTGGTTTCCGCTGGGCGTTGCAGCAGGGCTATCCCTTGGTAGTGACACTGGACGGTGATGGCCAGCATGACCCTCTCGAAATTCCCCATTTCCTGGATTGTTATGGATCTACCCATGCCGATCTGATCATCGGCGCGCGCGATTTTGCCGGCATGCCCTTCGGGCGCCGTCTGGCCAACTCATTGGGACGTATGCTCTTCTCTTGGGCATTAGACTGCTATATAGCCGACAATCAATCCGGTTATCGCCTGGTGAGCTCCCAGCTGATGCAGGCGGTGTTAACCTGCCCCGAGCATGGATTCGAGTTCGAGGTGGAAATGGTCATCACCGCGGTGTACAACAACTATCACCTGGAGTGGATCCCGGTGCGCACTATTTACACCGGTCAGTCGAGCCATATCCACGCTCTATCCCATGTGCTTCGCTTCTTGCGGATGGTGCGGCAAGCACGGTGCCGCCGAAAACTTCGCTACAAGCATGGGGTTCACTGCGGGTAGGCATGCATCGAATCCGGCGTCCCCCTTCTATGACTTGCCATATTATCAATTGTGAATATACTGGCATCCACCTATATGATTATTCTCCCGATCAGGAGGTTTGCACGTGACTAGAGTTTTTGTCACTGGCCTGGGTGCCATCACATCCATCGGCAATGACGTACCTACTTTCTGGAACAACCTGGTCAACGGGGTGTCGGGGGCGGATTATATCACCGCCTTCGATGCCAGCGACTTCCCAGTGCGCATTGCATGCGAGGTAAAGGGGTTTGATCCCTCTCAATGGATGGATTTCAAGACAATCAAGCGCACCGCGACCGTGACACAATATGCGATTGCGGCCAGCCGTCAGGCGCTAGAGGATGCTGGGTTGACTGTCGACGGGAACAATGCTGAGCGTGTTGGGGTGGTGATTGCGACTGGTGGAGGGGGCATCGGGATGATGGAGGAGGCAACCCTCACCCTGACAGAGAAAGGGCCACGCGCCATCAATCCCTTATTGCTCCCCATCATTATGCCCAACGCAGTGTCGTGCTTGGTGTCCATCGAGACTGGTGCCAGGGGGCCTGTTCTGACTAGCACCCTCGCTTGCGCCAGCGGTAGCTATGCCCTGATCGAGGCATATCATTTCATCCAGCGCGGTGAGGCCGATTTTGTTATCACCGGTGGGTGTGAATCGGTAAACACCAAGCTTGCTTTTGCCTCCCTCGCGCGTATGGGAGCGCTATCGTGTCGTAATGATGATCCCCAACGTGCCAGCAGGCCTTTTGACAAGAACCGCGATGGGTTTGTATACGGTGAAGGGGCCACGGTGCTGGTTTTGGAAAGTGAGGAGCACGCCCGTGCGCGTGGTGCGAAGAACATCTACGCTGAGGTGCTGGGTGGGCGGTTGACAGGCGATGCCTATCACATTACCGCACCGGATCCCAGCGGGGATGGTGCGGTGCGCGCGATGCGTGGGGCACTAGAGGTGAGCGGATTGCAACCCACCGACGTGGATGTGATATTCGCGCACGGCACTAGCACCCCTCTGAATGACGTGACGGAGACGAAGGCGATCAAGCGGGTTTTCGGTGAGCACGCTTATAAACTCGCGATCACGGCAACCAAATCAATGGTGGGCCATATTATGGGAGGTGCTGGTAGCATCTCGGCAGTGGCTGCTGCTCTCTGTCTGAAGAATGGGATTATCCCACCTACTATCAACTACGAGACGCCAGATCCAGAGTGTGACCTGGACTATGTGCCCAATCAAGCACGTCGGGCTGATGTCAGAGTAGCGATTGTCAATGCCTTTGGCTTCGGAGGACAAAACGTGGTTGTGGCGATGAGGCGCTACGATGGGTAGTAGACGCACCGTCGAAGTGGTAAAGCCGATGTTGTGCTAGGTCAGATACCACCTCCACGCGATTGGCCAAGGATTTCTCAGACGCTCAGGTTTTCGCGGTTGGAAACGGGCCGATAGAAGCAGGCATCTCGGTGTTCTTTCAACACACTCACGCTTCATCAGGTTTGGCCAACCCCAAAAGGAGTGCTATAATCATTGTTTAGTGACTTCCGCCCCGCCATGTCGAGGCGGTTTTTATGGGAGAACAGAATCATCCCAATGCAGGTAATCCTACACTAGGAGAGAGTGGGCCAAAAACGATGCCACGCAAGCTGAAAATCCTCTTGGCCGTCCTTGGTGTGATCGCTCTGATGATACTGGGGAATATGTTCCTGCGTTTTCATCTACCCCCGGTGATGGTCAGGGCGGAACCACTCCCCGGCCTTGCGATTGGCGGTGTGCGCATCACCAATTCGCTGATTACCGCCTTATTGGTGGATATCATTCTGATCGTGCTGGCCATTATCGCCACCCGGCGCATGCAATTGGTGCCCTGCGGACTCCAGAACTTCGTGGAGTTTCTGGTTGAAACCCTCTACAACATGACGCACTCGATCGCCGGTAGCAAATGGACGCCGCGTTTCTTTGCTATCGTCGCGACCATTTTCTTCTATGTGTTGGTTTCCAATTGGTTCGGGTTGCTGCCGGGTTTGGCAGCCGTGGGCTTCTGCGAATCGCGCGCCGAAATGGCAGCATTGCGTCAGCCCACTATCTGGGATCGGGTGCACGAGCGCACTGTGGCACGTTTGGCCGCACCGCTACCAGCCGAAGCGGACAAAGACGATACCCACAGCAGCCATGTATATTGGGGCTGTCAGCCAGGCGAGATTATCGTCCCTCTTTTTCGCTCGCCCAGCACAGACCTGAGTAGCAATTTGGCATTGGCATTGGTCTCGGTGGGCATGACCCAGGTGTTTGGCGTGATGGCACTGGGTGGGCGCTATTTTACCAAATTTTTCAACATATCGGGTATGCTGCGCGCCTTCAGGCCGGACGCCAGTGGACAGCGGCGTGGCTGTGCCGGCATGTTGGGTGTCTTCCTGTTCGGCTGTATTGAGTTCTTCGTGAGCATCCTGGAAGCTGTCACCGAGATGGCTAAGCTCCTCTCGTTCTCTTTCCGACTTTTCGGCAATATCTTCGCCGGTGAGGTTATGCTGTTGGTGTTGGCTTCGTTGATGCCCTTGGTGTTGACGTTGCCCTTCATCGGGTTGGAGCTCTTCGTGGGCTTAATCCAAGCGTTCATTTTCTACGTGCTGACGCTGGCATTCTTCACAATCGCTACGGTAACCCATGAAAGCCATGGTGCTCATGTTTGATATCCGGATCTTTCGCTCCCATATCGACTTTCGAAGAAGGGGCATCTGAGATTTAAACGGCATGGAATAAGCATGTATCATCTCGAGGAGGACTGAGATATGGAGCCCGCAACTTTTAAGCTATTGGCGGCTGGACTGGCAATCGGTTTAGGGGCACTGGGCCCGGGGATCGGCATCGGCATCGTCGCCTTGGGTGCCCTCTCGGCGATTGGACGCAACCCCGAGGCGGCAAGCCAGGTTCAGACCAATATGTTTATCGGTATCGCTTTCGCCGAGGCAGTAGCCATTTACGCGTTGGTGGTGGCGCTCATCCTGCTATTTGTGGTCTGACTCGTCGCGCTGGGGTCCCTTACCCAGGGGAGGATTAGAGATTGGATGCCTTGAGACCATTGGGTATTGACCCTGCCTTGCTGGCAGCATACCTGATAAATTTTGTCTTGCTGTTGTTCCTGCTGCGCGTGTTCCTGTATAAACCTGTGCTCACCATGCTGGAGGAACGGCGGCGCAAGATCCAGGAAGCGTTGGCTCAGGCGGATAAGGTGCGCCAGGAGACAGAAATCCAGCGCGCGGAGTTCCAACGAGAACTGGAGGAGACGCGTCGCAGCTCCCAAGAGGTGGCGAACCGCATTGCGCAAGAAACGGAGAAGATGCGCGCTTCCATTCTCGAAGCCGCTCAGCGCGAAGCGGAGATGATCAGGGCGCAAGCGCGGCAACAAATCGAGCTGGAACGCCAGCAGGTAGCTTCTGAACTGCAACGACAGGTGGCGGAATTGGCCATTGAGGTCGCGCGCAAAGTGATCGGGCAAACGGTGACATTGGATGAACAGGTACAGCGCCAGCTGATCCGTCAGTTCTTGCAAGAGACGGGGAAATTCTCGTAATGGCTGCTTCTAAGCTTGAGAGTCTGGTATGCCAGTATGCACGCGCCGCTTATCAGCATACCACCGAAGGGTGGTTGGACCAGTTGCGCCGAGTATGGGAACGATTGGTCGAGCCAGACAAGCTGAAAACTTTAGATGATATTGGCAAACCCTTCTCTGTACGTAAAGCACAGCTGGACGCTCTGCTACCCACCGACATTCGCGACGATGTGCGCAATTTCCTTTACGTATTGCTCAAGGATGGTCAGCTGGGGTTATTGGATGAAATTATCGCCGAGCTGACACGTATGAGCGAACATGGGCCGGAAGTGCTGGCTGCGCGCGTCACCACTACGGTGCCTCTTACCAGTGAGGAACAGACAGCCTTTCGGGAGCGCATCCGGGCAGCATACGGTGACCGAGTGGACATTGAGTTTCGCGTGGACACGAGCATTCTGGGAGGCGTGGTGGTGCAGATAGGCGATAAAGTCGTAGACGGTAGCATAGCGGGTAAGCTTCAGGCGCTCCGCGATCGGCTGGTAACAGCACGGTAATAGTGTTCGCCGGGCTGCGGGATTATCGGCCCTTCGTATCCTGTCAGTGACGAGGAGTTTGGGAGTATGGCTTTGCGGCTGGAAGAGATAACAGCACGTATTCGACGCGAAATCGAGGCATTTGAGGCGCCCATCGAGGCAGTCGATGTCGGTTATGTGCTCGAGGTGGGCGATGGGATCGCGCGTGTGAGCGGCCTCGCTGGTGTGATGGCGAATGAGCTTTTGGAGTTCCCTGGTGGTGTGATGGGGATGGCGCTTAACCTGGAACAAAATAATGTTGGCGCCGTGATCATGGGGGAGTATTCGCATATCCAGGAAGGGGACATCGTGCGGGGCACCGGTCGTATTGCCTCAGTGCCGGTGGGTGAAACGCTCATCGGACGGGTGCTCAACGCGCTGGGACAACCGGTGGACGGCAAAGGGCCGTTACAGGCGGAGCAGTACTACCCGATTGAGCGCATTGCGCCTGGAGTAATTTATCGCCAAAACGTAGATACGCCGGTGCAGACCGGAATCAAAGCGATCGATTCGATGATCCCTATCGGACGTGGTCAACGTGAGCTTGTCATTGGCGACCGCCAGACAGGCAAGACAGCCCTGGCGATTGACACGATCATTAACCAGAAGGATAAAAATCTCATTTGTATCTATGTGGCGATCGGGCAGAAGCTGTCCCAGGTGGCACAAGTGGTGGCGACGTTGGAACGCTATGGTGCCATGCAACATACGATCGTTGTTGTGGCGAGCGCATCGGAGCCTGCTGCATTGCAGTACATTGCTCCCTATGCAGGCTGCGCGATGGGTGAGTATTTCATGCATCAGGGGCGCGATGCCTTGGTCGTCTATGATGATTTGTCCAAGCACGCTTGGGCCTATCGGCAGATCTCGTTATTGTTGCGGCGACCACCCGGCCGCGAGGCGTATCCGGGTGACATTTTCTACTTGCATTCGCGCCTGTTAGAGCGTGCTGCGCGTATGCATATAGACTATGGTGGTGGCTCACTGACAGCCTTGCCCATCATCGAGACCCAAGCAGGGGACGTAAGTGCCTATATCCCCACTAATGTAATTTCCATCACGGATGGGCAAATCTACTTGGAGAGTGATCTCTTCTATGCCGGTATTCGCCCGGCGGTCAATGCTGGCTTGTCAGTGTCGCGTGTGGGAGGCGATGCCCAAACCAAAGCAATGAAAAAGGTGGCGGGCAAATTGCGGCTGGAACTCGCCTCATACCGCGAGCTAGCCGCTTTTGCTCAATTTGGCTCCGATCTCGATAAGGCCACGCGTGCCCAACTGGAACGGGGTCAGCGCCTGACTGAAATCTTGAAACAGCCCCAATATGCACCGGTGCCCCTCGATGAACAAGTGATTATTATCTTCGCCGTCACTAATGGCTTCGCTGATGACATCCCGGTGAGCAAGGTGCGCGATTTTGAGGCCGGTTTGTTGCAATATATGCGCACAGCTCATCCGGAGATCGGACAGGCCATTATGACCCTGAAGGATCTTACTGAACCATTGGTCGAGCAGCTCAAAGCAGCCATCCAGGAGTATAGGCAAACGGCACATTTCTAGGTGTGCGAGCGATATTCCTCAAGGGTTCTGAGTTTCTCGAAACAGCGCATCGGGGTGTCGCGGGCAGGAAAACATGGCAAGAGTTCGTGAGATAAGACGTCGCATCAGAAGTGTCAAGAGCATCGCTCAGGTAACACGAGCGATGCAAATGGTGGCTACCAGCAAGATGCGGCGTGCTCAGGAACAAGCGCTTGCCACGCGCCCATATGCCGCCAAGTCATGGCAGATTTTGACCCATCTGGCATCCCAGAGCATTAATGTTGAAATACTGCATCCTTTATTGGCGCGGCGTGCACCGGTGCGCCATACGGGCATCCTGCTTATCACTTCGGACAAAGGGTTGTGCGGTGCGTACAATACCAGCGTTTTGCGCACTGCAGTGCATTTCATTGCCGGTTTGGGGCATCCGGTAAAGCTGATCACGGTGGGACGCCGTGGCAGAGATTTTATGCTGCGCTATGGATGGCATATCGTGGCCGACTTTTCTGAGACACTGCCCCCACGTCCTACCTCTCTGGATGTGGCGTCCATTGCTCGTGCTGTCATCGACGATTTCCAGAGTGGTCAGTATGATGAGGTCTATTTGATCTACACCGAGTTTCTCAATACACTCAGACAGCGACCGATTGTGCGCCCTTTGTTGCCCATCCGGCCGTTTGAGCTCAAGGTGGACTCCGTAATGGCAAAGTATCTTTCACCGGAAGTGGCGCGTATTACTGGCGAGTATATTTATGAGCCGGATGTCACAGCGATCCTTGGACAAATGCTCCCTCGTTTCACTGAGTTGCAAATTTACCAGGCCGTTCTCGAGGCATTTGCTAGCGAGCACAGCGCCCGTATGGTGGCAATGCGCAATGCCACGGACAACGCGAATGCATTTCTCGAACGTCTGACGCTCAGCTACAATCGCGCGCGCCAGGAGGCAATCACCAAGGAAATGCTTGACATCGCTGGTGGAGCGGAAGCATTGCGCAAGAGCATCCAATCGGTCACGGCAGGGCGGTAGGGTGGGCCAGACAGGTAGGAGGAAAAGCATCTCATGGCAAGAGGTAGTATAGGTCAGATTGTCCAGATTACAGGTGCAGTGGTGGATGTGGCTTTTCCACCCGGAGAGCTGCCGGAAATTTACAATGCCCTGGAAGTGATCCGCGACGGTGACGGGGCCGGTGGCAAGGAATCCTTGGTGCTTGAAGTGCAGCAGGATCTGGGCAATGACTGGTTGCGTTGCATCGCAATGGACTCCACCGAAGGGCTTAGGCGGGGTATGGAGGTGGTGGACACGGGTGGGCCGATCACTGTGCCGGTAGGTGAATGCACCTTAGGGCGTATATTTAATGTGCTAGGACGTCCCATTGACAATAAGGGTCCCGTAGAGGCGAAGGAGTATCGCCCCATTCATCGCTCTGCACCACCTTTCGAAGAACAAGTCACCCATGTAGAGGTCTTCGAGACTGGACTCAAGGTGATTGATCTGATTGCGCCCTTTACGAAAGGTGGCAAAACAGGGGTTTTCGGCGGCGCCGGTGTGGGGAAAACGGTGATCATTATGGAGCTGATCTACACCTTGGCGGCTGAGCATGGTGGCTATTCGGTCTTCGCAGGTGTGGGGGAACGCACACGCGAAGGCACCCAGCTGTGGAACGAGATGCGAGAATCGGGCGTCATCGACAAAACCGTTATGGTGTTTGGGCAGATGAATGAGCCGCCGGGAGTGCGATTACGTGTAGGGCTTACCGGCTTGACAATGGCGGAATACTTCCGCGACCAAGGACGCGATGTGCTGTTATTCATTGACAACATTTTCCGCTTTGTGATGAGTGGCTCGGAGGTATCCGCACTCCTGGGTCGTATGCCCAGCGCGGTGGGATACCAACCGACGTTGGGCACCGAGATGGGTGCTTTGCAGGAACGTATTACCTCTACTCGGCGCGGGTCTATTACGTCGATGCAAGCGGTCTATGTTCCTGCAGATGACTACACAGATCCCGCTCCGGTAACCACCTTTGCCCACCTTGATGCAACTATCTCCCTCGAGCGCTCTATCGCTGAACAAGGCCTTTATCCGGCAGTAGATCCGTTGGCCTCCACCAGTCGCATCTTGGATCCGCGCATCGTGGGAGAGGAACATTATCGCGTTGCGCGCGGCGTGCAACAAGTTTTGCAGCGTTATCGCGACCTGCAAGATATCATTGCCATCTTGGGCATCGACGAGCTGAGTGAAGAGGACAAGCTTACCGTTGCACGAGCACGCAAGATCCAGCGTTTCTTCTCCCAGCCCATGTTCGTCGCAGCACAATTTACCGGCCGCGAGGGACGTTACGTGCCGGTGCGCGAGACGGTTCGCGGCTTTAAGATGATCCTGGATGGTGAATTGGACGACATTCCCGAGCAAGCCTTCTATATGAGGGGCGGTATCGATGAGGTGATTAAGGAAGGACGCGAAATTAACCTGTAGCTGCCTGAAGTTATCTAAAGTCAAGCGAAAGGTGTGTGGATCACTATGCCGTTGAGGTTGGATATCGTAACAATGGAAGGGATTGTTTTCTCCGGCGATGTTGACATGGTGGTGGCGCCGGGTGGTGCCGGCGAATTGGGCATTCTGCCACGCCATGCCCCGCTGATGACAACCCTGTCCTATGGGGAGTTGCATGCAAGGCGGGGAGATGAAACGCTGTACTTTGCCATTGGTGGTGGTTTTATGGAAGTACTGCCCCACCAAGTGACGGTAATGGCCAACAGTGCGGAGCGTGCTGAGGAGATCGATTTGGAACGTGCTGAGGCGGCGCGACGACGCGCTGAAGAACGCCTGCGCGATCGCTCAAAGAGCGCCGAAGAGCTTGCCAGAGCGCAAGCTGCTTTGCGCCGCTCTATGGCTCGCATCAAGGTCGCGCGGGAACGTACAAGACGACAAAAACCCGGTCCATCCGCACAATAGTGACGAACGTGCTCTATGTTTGAGAAGAAGATCGGGATTGATCTGGGTACTTCCAATGTGCTCGTGTACGTCAAAGGACGTGGCATTGTCATCCAGGAACCGTCCATCGTAGCGGTATCGATCAGTGATAACAAGATCGTAGCAGTGGGCGAAGAGGCGCGCACAATGTTGGGTCGCGTGCCGGAGGCGATTGAAGTGTTGCACCCATTGCGCGATGGTGTTATCGCAGATTATATCGTAACCGAGGCGTTGTTGCGTTACTTTATTGAGCACATCACAGGTCGCTTCCGATTGTTCCGTCCCATCGTTATGGTGAGCGTGCCGGTCGGGGTGACCAGTGTGGAGGAGCGTGCTGTACGCGATGCAGCGCGCCAAGCTGCCGGTCGAGAAGCTTTTGTGATCCCCGAGCCACTTGCGGCGGCCATCGGCGCTGGCCTGCCCATCGACACACCAACCGGCAGCATGGTGGTGGACATTGGCGGCGGCACCAGCGAAGCGGCGGTTGTCTCGATGTATGGCATTGTCGTGTCCAGCTCCGTACGCGTGGGCGGCCTCAAGTTCGACGAGGCGATCGGCGCCTATTTGCGTCGTAAATATAATCTCGTCATTGGAGAGCAGACGGCGGAGGAAATCAAAATTGCTATCGGGAGCGCACTGCCATTAGAGGATAATCTTGAAATGGAAGTGCGCGGGCGTGACCAGGTAGCTGGTTTGCCCCGCACAATTCGCGTCACCTCGCACGAGATCACTGAGGCATTGGCTGAACCACTGAGCGCAGTAGTTGGCGTGGTCAAGAGTGTTCTGGAGCAAACACCCCCTGAGCTGGCCTCTGACATTATTGACCGAGGTATTATGCTAACAGGTGGGGGGGCTTTGTTGCGCAATATAGACCGTTTGCTAGCACAACATACCAATGTGCCATGTTATGTGGCCGATAATCCCATTGCGTGCGTGGCACTCGGTGCCGGTCGTGCGATCGATTTCTACGATGCTATCCATCGCAGCTTGGCGACGTGGTAGCTCCTCATCAGGACCAGCAACTTTTTCTTTCGCCCTCTGTCGCAGCTGCCCTAACAACTTACAGATGCCAATGACGCTTGCCCTGGGCATAGGAAGCCACAACGTCGTGGCGCATGAGGGTTATGAGAGTATATACCCCAATGGCGGTGCCTAGCGGCAAGAAAGGCAATGCCAGCACGCCGCAGACCAGCGAAAAGAGACGCCATTTATGTGCATCGATGGCTCGACTGGATCCCATCAGAGCAACGGCTAGGATCAGGACGAAAAGGAAGCCTAGCAGTGTGAGGGTGCCTCCCCAGGGTTCATCGGGTGAGACATACATGGAAAACAGGAAAATCAGCGGGAAGCTGGCAAACATCAGCGCACCCAGCCCAAAATGCAAGATGGACAGTTTTCTCAGCTGCATCTCCTCACACATAGGAAACTATTCGTGTCCCCTTCACGCAGGAGAATTTGTCACTTCAATCGCTCTCGCAACGCAGCCAGGCCACACCCGCTGCCACTGAGGAAGCGGAGACGGCTGCACCCAGTGCCAGTGTAACTGGACGTAAACCATCCATAGCTTCCAGAGCAGTTCCAGGTACACTGCCCTTCACGCCGATGATCGCATGGCTCCAGCGGAAGCGCCCGCGTATATCCCCGGTCGCACCCAGGGTGCGTAAGGCGGCAACTCCGAGCTCATCTAGGCGCATCGAAGCTTCGTCCGCTGCCGCTACTGCCACCAATGTATTCGGTGGCACCTGATCCAGAAACTGCACCAGCTGATGTGTAGCGGCATTGTCCAAATGGGTGTCAAAGGCAGCAACGCGTACATCTCCCGTCTGTTCCAGGACTGCCACATCATAACCGCGTGCGTTCAAAGCGACATCGCGCCCGCCAATGTAAATATGCGCGAAGTCACCCACCTCTTCTCCCGCACTTTGGACTACCACAGGTACCTTGCCGTAGGTGGTGTACCACAGGTCGGACAACACCGATGGCGACGCCTGGGCTAGTGCAGCGAGGCTGTCCACAGGGTATAGTCTTTCGAAGTGTAACCATATCTCGTTGAGACCAGTCCGCACATGTTCTGCTGACACCTTTACGTCGTATTCATTCCAGCCTGATGCAAGAGTAGACCACTCGGAGCGCCAGTTACCCCACTGTATGGCGACGCGTTGACCTTCACCAGGTACATAAAGGCGCATCGCCAAACGGACCCGGCCGCTTTCAAGCGGAAGCAAAAGGCGTGCACGAGTGCGCTGAGCCCACAGGATAGGCTCGCTGCCGATCTGTTGATCGGGTAGCGGACCCCAGCCCTCGCCTAGATACAAGCGTGCCAGCGGCGCGGAAGGGCTTGCTTCGATCATACGTGGCAGCGGTGGAAGATTGACACGGTAGAGCTGCATTCCTTCCCCCGTATGAACGCGCTCGACGGGAAACACAGACTCGATATAGGGTATGGTCGCCTCGGGGGTGACGGACGGATTACTCGATCTGCTGTGGGAAGGCCGCACTACAATATGCTGAATGTCGAAGAAACGCAGCACATCACCTGCCAGAAGGCGGTCCGCCTCCCAACGCCCCGGTGGCAGCGTGTGTCCTGTTTCAAGGGCTAAAAGGGAGTTCAAAACGGGTGCTTCGGTGAAGTATTGGAACTTGAAGGTGGGATTACGGCTGGTGTTACCCTGAAGCAGTCGCCGATGATGCACGGTCTGATAGAATTGGCCGAACATGAAGCCGGGATCTATAGGACCGGTGATGCGGAACCCGTTGCGCCAAGCAAAAGGGATGTCGAGTAAGCTCCCGGTCGAGCCATCCGCCAGCAAAGTGTAGATTTCAGGCACTCGCATATCCGATTGAGGTAATGGCAACGACAGGTGCTCGGCCAAAAAGACAACAGCTGCGATCAGGCTGATCACGTTGCCGGCCCTTATGCCCATTGTACGGCCCTGACTCAGCCATCTCGCTATCGCGACGATGCCCCAGGCTGCCAGCACAATCAGCGACAACATCAGGAATGCGCTGTAGCGGCTGGGATACCGATTGCCCTTGAAGAAGGGGAGTGTCTGCAAGATGACAAATGGTCCCCCGATCCCGGTGGAAGCGCCATTAATGTGCACAATTGGGCCAAGTGTTAGCCAGGCAAAGAAAAGCGCGGCTATGGCCCAGAACAAGAGAACGCGCTGCTTCTTGCTCCACAGGACACCCACCGTTGCCAGCACGATTAGGGTGATCCCGATGTAGATGTGTTGTCCTTTGTCAAAAGCGACGATGTTGGTGTGATGGATCAGCTCTCCTAAGAAGGGGTGATGCATGGTTGGCACCAGGAATCCCAGAAGGTCGGCTGAGAAAACCTCGGCGAAACCGCTGCCCTGAACCCAGAAGTCACCCTCGTCCAGCAAATCAGGCAACATAGCGGCCAATAGTGGCGCAGCAAGGGCGAAGAAGAGTATGCCGGCTGTTGACATACTGCGGATGATAGGCCAAATGTTGCGCCTCCATTCACCCCTATATCCGCGCCGATGTCCCGAGAGCATGGTTTTAGCCAGATATACTGCCATCTCATAGACCACGTACAGGACGATGAAAACAATGCTAAAGGAGACATACGTCATCTCAGCCCACAGCTGCAGGGCTAGGAAAAGCGCCGCCAATAGCGGCCAACGCGCAGAGTGCAGAGCATGGCGCGAGCGGTAAATGCATAACACGAGGTAAGGCACCCAATGGTTGCTGGCAATGTTAAATTGCCCCAGTGCTAAATAGAACAACTGGCTGCTGCAAAATGCGTAACAAAGGCCGGCGAAAATGGCTACGCCCCAAGCAAGATCCCCATGCTGCTGTGTTGTCTCCCCTGATGGAACAGGCGTTATCATAGGGTACAGCTGGCGCACCAACAGGAAGACGCCATAGGCCCCTGCAGTCATTGTGAACCACATGTGCAAGTTGCTGGCTGCTACTACTCCCAGATTGAGGGTCAGTGGTAATGCAGTCAACGCATTGAGCACGGTAAGAGTATAAAAGGCCAAGTTGATGCCGATAGGGTAAAACAAAAAATCGCTGTAGAGTGGGGAGGTTTTCAGCACGATCAGCGCGTGTTTGACCCACCACAAATTCCAGGCGATCGCCGGATCATCTCCTCCATCGCCGGGTAGATGGGTATCCAGATGGATCACGGTGGGCCA
>Ga0123519_10009161_pt1 | contig 14957 bp, 12 predicted proteins | sample YelNatPaOPRAMG02_FD_87396 | JGI IMG/M metagenome (GOLD analysis project Ga0123519, IMG submission 87396) | Hot spring microbial communities from Yellowstone National Park - Yellowstone National Park OP-RAMG-02 (version 2) | ecosystem: Environmental > Aquatic > Thermal springs > Hot (42-90C) ...
GTAGCTATCGGCACTGAAAAAATTCCTACCCTTGAAATAATATTATGTATTCTTTCTTGCGGCACATAATTATGAATAAAAGCTCCTATTGCAACGGCGACAATAATCCATAAATAAAGTTTTTTTATTATCTCTATAGACTCTTCAATTCCAAACTTTATTCTTTCAATAAATCTATTATATACTCTTTCTTCATTATCAATATTTTGTTCGTCTGCCTCTATATCCTCGACAATATATTTCTCTAACTTCATTTTTGAAATAATAATACCAGAAAATATCCCCAAAAACATTCCAAATAAGATATATAAGAATGTTATCTTCATCCCAAAAAATCCAGCCATCATAACTGCAAGATACTCATTTACAAGCGGAGAAGTTATCAAAAAAGCAAATGTTACTCCAAGAGGTAATCTTAATTTTATAAAACTTATAAAAAACGGGATAGAAGAACAGGAACAAAATGGAGTTAAAGCGCCAAAAGCTGAAGCGAAAAAATAAGGCAGAATGCCTTTGCCGCTTAATTTGCTTTCTATTGTCTTTCTTGAAATATAAGTTCTTAAAATTCCTATAACTGCGATAAAAACAAAAAGAAGAAGAAATATTTTAAGAGTATCATAAATAAAAAAACTAATAATATTTCTAACATCACAACTACAGAGAATTTTTCCTAACCCCATTAGCAACAACCTTTACCCTTGCAACACCCTGAATTTTTTGATTTCTCTTCAATTTTTTTATCAATTTTCTCAATCCATCTTTTAAGTAAATTTTTTTTAGAGGTGTTCTCCTGAGTATTCTTATTATTTTCCTTTTTATTTTCATTTTCTTTCATATCTCTCTCCTTTATATAACTAAATAACCTTTTGGTTATATAATTTATTATACAAAATTTAAAATTTAGTATTTGCTAAAATATTCTTATGTTCAGCGTAATATTCAAAACCGAAAAACTTCCCCCGGTTCAAACCGTTTCTAAAATAATATCTGAATTTAAACAAATCCTTATATATGACGCCGCTCGAATTTCAAACAAGAATTATGGATTTGCTGGTGAAAACCTGACCGAACCAGATGCAGACAGATTAATTTCCATCTGCTCCAAAAACGGGATTGAAGCAATGAAAGTGGAAAACGAAAAAATTAAAAAATTTAATAACCCGACGACAATAACAAACTTAAGTTTTGAAAATCAGAATCTAAATTATAAACTAAATGACGCTATTTCTTCACATAAATTAGAGGATATCTCGGTTCTCGCCTGCGCTCAGATAGAATACAACGTTTCAAAAACAATAACCACAAAAGAAGGCCCATCAGCCGGGGAAAAAGCCATAAGAATAGGAATAATGATGACCACCGGGCTGCCGATAGGAACTGGAAAGGGAAAGGAAGTCAAAAAGGAGATAAAAAACACTGAAACCACTTCTTATCTTGACATTGTCTTTATAAACGAAGTTCATTTAAGAATCAACTCCGACCATTTCGATTACTCCTGTTTAAAAGAAAAGAAGACCTATTCCACAAATATGAATTTTAAACTTCTATCTGCTCAAATATCATCCCTCTGCCCAAAAGCGCTTAAAAACTCGCCACTCTTTGATTTAATAGAAAACAAACCGCTTTCAATCCGCTACGAATCCATAACCGATATGGAAAAAGACCTCTCCCGCCTTGTATACTTAAGATCTGCCAGGATTTTGTGAATTTCACCCAAGAAATTATTATTGAAATATGTAAGCACTTAAAGTTTTTATATTAGTACTAATCTTATGTTTATTGAGACACTTCTTTTCGTCCTTTAGCCCTTTTTCTTTTAAGACTCTGCTTTAATAAATCACTGTGTTTTTCCTTGACTTCATTTGGCCAATCTCCAGCCTGCTCTTGGACATTCCAATCAGGATACTTTCCTTTATTTGCTTTAAGATAATCATTCATACAACAATTCTCTAAAAGTTTATAACTATAACTTGCATTATCTATTTTATGATAACCAAAAAGTCCTTTAATATTCGCTTTAACATTATCTTGAAAAATCATATAAAACTCTACTTTACTTTTCTTTAATAACGCGGAATATAGAAAATACCAAATTCCGAAATTACGTATACTTGGTCTACCTTTTACACCTCCATCTCAATAAATTTCAAGTGTTTGCTTAATTCCTCCCTCTGCCTGTGAACTTCCAATTTTTTTTATTTCTCCATCTACAACTATTAGATATACACGTGCATAATTTTTTCGCAGAATACTTTGAGGTAATTTTTTTCCATTTTCATCTTTTATTTCTTTTAAATACTTAAAATTTAACTTTGTGCTATTTGGTATTATTTTTGCCTCTGCAATTTTAAAAGCAGTTTTAACCTTTTCAATATTCATACCTGTCCTCCAATTATTAACAATTCATGTGAATGCTTTATATTATTATTGTCAAAATTCCTTTCCTTTCTATTTTTCCCAATTCTCTTTTCTCCCTGACCCATAGTATATTGCCACGAAACTTCAATGATTTTAAAATCTTTATAATTTTCTCTGACCCAAGAACAATCATTATAAGACAAAATAAATCCACCTTTATGTTTTTTTAAGAGTTCAAGCAAAAGTTGATGATTAAAATTATTATGGTGAATTGGAAAATTTCTCATTGGATAAATTCCTATAAACATTTTACTATCACCATCTAAATAATAAGGTGGATCTAAATAAAGGAAGTCTTGATTATGTTTAGAAATTATTTCTTCGAAACTTTTACAGAATACCTTTAAGTTTTTAACTTCGAAATCTCTGACTTTCTCAATCATAGATAAATATCTTTTCTTATCTTTGTAAATAGAAGACATCCATCCCAAGAATCCTGGGCCATAACTTAAATTATGATTAAAAAAATAATAAGTTGCGCATTCTAATTTTGTTAATTTACCATCAAAACCATAATCCTTACTCCAATGTTGTTTTAAAATATCTTTTATTTTATTATAATTATCTTCTGTAGGTTCAATTTTTAACAATTCTTCATATAATTCTTGTGGTTGAGAAATTTGAACTTGCCAATAGTTAACTAACATTTCAAATATATCATAGCCAATAACTTCAATACCTAATTCTTTGGCAATAGCAATTTCGACTGAAGCACCACCTATAAAAGGGCTAACAACTCTTTTGATATTAGATGATAGTAATTCAACAATATATCCCACTGCCAAGCTTTTACCCCCAGCATATCTTAACGGAGAACCCAAATATCTATTATACTTTCTTGTTGGGGATTTAGATTTTAATTTTTTTAGAAAATAATCCTTTTTTTCTTCAGTACTTTCAAATATAAATAAATTTTCTTGTTTAAATCTCATCTTTGATTTAATCTACAATAAATATTTCTAAAAAATATTATACATAAATAATTTATTTTTTTCACTCTTCTCCTTATCTTACTTATCCTCTCCAGTTTTGTGTGTTTAAAGCCCCAGGATTTGATGGAATTTTCATTACAATCCGGGACAAGAACAAAAAGAAGCTCTGATCTGGATTTTATGCTCCTGAATTCAGGATTGTAACATTCAAACACCCCATCAGTGATTATTATCGTTTTCTATGGTTTGTTTTATATGTTTAAAAACAGGTATTAAAAATCCCCGACGACTGCCTGTCCCGCTCCGACGTCACCTGCCTACCGTCAGGCAGGCAATGACTTCGTCAGATTGCTTCGGGAGAACCAGCAAGATGTTTACTCGCAATGACTATGTCGGATTGCTTCAGTAGTTACAGCAAGAAGTAAATTCGCTTGCCTGACGGCAGGTAAAGTATGTTTTGCCCCTCATATTCGTAGCCGCAAAGTTTACTTTGCCTTTGCAGAGCTATCGCTCTGCTGCTACTACTCGAGAGCTACGCTCTGCCGCTACAAGGCGATTAGTAAATCGCCCGCTACCTTTCACTTTTCACTAATTACTTCTCACTTTCTTACTCACGGACACTTCCTTTAAAATTGCCAGACAATAATTTCAAAGGTGTTATCGTTCTTTAAGAACAATCCAGTTCTCAGTCCATTTTGAAATTATTTCTTTAAAAGACTTGTAATCCAGATAACCAGATGCTGGAATATCGGTAAGAAGTCGCCTGTAATCTTCGTTAAAAATCAATTTCGCATTATCTGTTCTATAATTTGCCGAATATCTATGCCCGCCCTTTTCTATATTTATTTCAGGCGGAATATAATAAAGTTCAAAGCCAGACGGTATTTCGATTTCAGAAATTCTCGCATTTTTATTAAGGGTATACCAGAAAAGCGGGAATTCCCTCTGAATCTGTCCGACATCATATGATGTCTCTTCAATATCCGGCACTCTGAATATCATATACTTACCCGCTTTCATCGCATAATCGCTGACTGAATAAGAAACGCTTATTACCATATCCTTCGATAAATCGGATAGATTTTCTATTTTATAATCCTTTAATTTCGCCTGCGGATGAATAGAATGAATATATCGTTCAAAAAAATTATCTATATCCTGCTTTTTTTCATCCTTAAATTGGCGCCATCCTGCCTGAGTCACTCCATGTAATAAAAGTTTAAAATTCCCATAAAGATTTCCGTCTTTATCTAATTTTATCGCCTCTGTCTGTATAGAAAATTCCTGTTCGGGTTCTAATATCGGGTTTTGAAACATTATGCCTTGTTGATTCTCAGAAAGAATTTTAAAGCCATAAGAACCCTGGATATCGCCTGGCATTTCATTAAACCTGTAATAATCCGAAAGAGGTATCAGGTTATAAGTTTTTCCATTTAAATTTAAAATCACCTCTCCTTTTGAAAACTGCCTGATATTTGGCAGTTCTTCCTGAAACAACATCGTCCTGTCTTGAGTATAGCCAAATTCAGGATTAAAACCTGCCGCTTTAAGCATAGCGTAAAGGAGAAATGGTTTATCCAGAGAATTAGCAATCTTAGAATTAAAAATTTCAGATGTTTTCTTGGGAATAAAACTGTAATCTCCCATCTTAACGGGAACATACTTGATTTCTTTAGCCACCCAGTTATACAGCGCCTCAACTTTCTCCGTATCCGAACTTAAACCGACAGTAATCTCCTGCGCCTTTTTTTTCATCTCATCCGTTATCTCAAGTTTTGAATTAATCATAGGGGATAGGATTTCTTTAATGTTTTGCCAGGTGTCTTGAAGCGATAAGAAAATCTGCGGCGAGTATCTATGAAATGGAGGCATATTTGATTCTTTTTTTATAGAAGGGACATTTTCAATTTCCCAGATGTAGCGGAAATTGTCGCCATCATCCTTCTTCGAAAAAACCATATTTTGCGGCGTATTAAACTCTTTATAGATTAATTGAAATTTTTTTGGAACGGTAACAGAAATTCTCTGTTTTTTAACTGGTTCATTAAACCTGAGGGCAATATCGGAAAAGAAAGGATGTGTGGAAAAATTCAAAGATTCCTTTTTAATTTTATAATCTATTATCGAACCTATCTGAACATTCGGAACGGCGAATTTCATGCTTTTTAAAAAATCATATTCAGGATAATTAGAATATTCAGAACCCTCCTGAACGGAGATATCATTTAAATAAGTCAGAGTAGAGTTAGTTATTGAAAAAGCGTAATCTATTTTTACCTTATCTATTCCCGGAAGATAAGAATTATAGGCCAGAGCGGCATCGCTCTTTCCTCTCTCCCTCAATACATAACGCACCGAACGAACCTCGCTTGAGACATTTCTGTTCTCATCTATTTTTATATTTATTTCGTTGAGCCAGGTAATAAAGCCATCATCAGGATAATCCTTGGGGTTTGGCGGGTTTGCCATTAATTCTTTTATAACGGAATCTGAGGATAAATCTTCTCCATTTCCTCTGTATTCATTTACAAACTGTATCTTTAAAACATCGGTTAAAGGATAACTCTGATGCCTATCATTGAGTGAAATCTTAACCGTATTTTCAACTATACCCTCTATTTTCCCGTTTATTTCTTCACCGGAGTTAAGATAGAGTATATCAGCGTATGCTGGAAGTAACAAGGAAAAAAGAAAAGATGAAATTATCAATTTTTGTATTTTCATAATTTTTCTCCTAATTCTTAATTGAGAGAGTTAAATCTCTTAAGAATATCTGTTTTTTTGTGTAATTCGCTGTTTTTTCAAGAAACATTTTGTATTCAGAATAATCCTCGGCAGGAATCCTGGCTGAAGAAATCTCAAATTTCGCCCTGCATACAATTTGACTTTTTTCCTGCCTGCATTCTGAATCAAAAGACCCTTGTTTTAAAGATATTTTTGTCTTTTCGGGAAGCGAGATAACCTCATAATTATCCGGTATGTTTATCTTATAAGTATAGTATTTTCCATAGGTAACATCATACTTAATTGGATATTTTCGCTTCATTAGAGAGACCTCAGTAAAATTTTTTTCGAAATCGGGAAGTTTAAATATCAGAATATCTCCAGCCCTTTCTGCGAAGTCCTTTATAGCGTAATTAAGAGAGATACTAAATGGAGCGTCAAGGGTTTCTGCATTGTTGACCTCATAATTTAAGAGTTTGGCGGAGGGGGAGATCTCTTTTATCATATTCTCAAACCCTCGTTTTTGTTCTTCTTTTTTAACGCTCCTGTAGTATCCTCTGATCATTCCTTCTTTTGGACCTGTATATCTCCATCTGGTTGTTACTTTTGTATAACCATCGGATGATATGTCAATTGAATAATCATAATAACTTCCATTTTCGTCTGGCTTTGGCTCCGGGACGGAATCTATGGATTTATTGAATATATTAAGCGCTTTCACGCCGTAATCGAACGGCGCTATTTCTGGATACCTGAAATCATAGCCGGTTGAATCAAGAATTATTTTTTTGCCATTTAATTCAACCGCTGATATGGCATGATTGAATCCTATCTGCGGAATGCTAAAATCGGTCTCCTTTGAGTTATTTGTGTTTAAAATTATTGGCGAGGATTTTATCCCGATAGCGTTAAACATCGCTGTTAAAAGAAGCGCCTTATCTATGCAGCATCCATACCTTCGCTTCCAGGTGAGGTTTGCGTCATATCCGCCCCACCCCGAAGCGACTCCAACTTTAACGGCAATGTATCTTATTTCTTTCTGAACATAATGATATATTTTTGCAACCTTTTCTTCAGGAGTTTTACAGTCCTTCACAAGTTCCTGAGTGAATTTTATCAGTTCCTCGGATGGCTTTGAACGCTCCCTGTGCATCTGCCCCATCCAATCAAAAATTCTGTTCCAGTCATTAAAAATCGCTCCCTGCACAGCAGGAACTATATCCGCCACCGAAGGCATCATTGGCTCTGAGGCGATCGCCGGTATATCCTCCAGTTGCCATTTATATGTTTTTTCCCCAGCCACCCTGCTTACTTGTGGATTTTCTTTCCCCTTCGGGAAATTCCGAACTGAATAATAAAAATCAGTATTTTTAGGCACGCTTATTTTAACGCTGGAAAGTTTCACTGGCACAAAATCCTGGAAACTCCACGAAGGAAAGAAAAAATCTTTTCTGAATGGATTGTATGTTTCCTCCTCAACTTCATAATCTATAATCGCTCCAACGCTTAGTTTTGGCAATGGATAAGTTAAAAGAGTATATCCGCCTATAAAAAATTCTCCGGAGGTCTGTGGCTTAGAAGTTTTTATTTTAGAAGAATCAAGCGTATATATGCTCCCGTCAGGCAGATAGACATCCGCCTTTATTATCCTTCCCCTCTCCCTTCCGTCTTCAGTATAAAGAGAAACCTCGCCCCACTCATCTTTCAATCCTTCTTTTAATATTTGTTTTACCATCCTGCTTTTAAGAACCCAGGTTCCATCTGGCTTAAGAAAATACTCTCCTTCATCAAGCAAAATCAGTCCATTTGCTCCTGGATTTTTTTTGCTAAATTCATCAGCAAGAGCGAAAAAATATTCTGAATCCTTTTTATCCGATTCTGAAGGTGCCAAAACAATTTCTAATGTCTTTGTTGATTTTTCTTTATTAAACTGGATTTCGTTAATCTCTTTCAGAGAAAAGGACTTAGAATTTTTAAGATAAACCTTTTCTAAATCCATTGATGTTATCTCGCCTGTAATTTCCCTACCATCGCGGAATTTAATTATTTCAGAAAATCCGGCGGCAAAAAAAACAGAAAAACAAAAAATTAAGTTTATTATTTTTTTCATATTCTCTCCAGAAACTTTAATTTCCTTTCATTCAGTATAATCTCATTGTATTAAAATTATATTACAATGTCAAAATACACAGGATAATTAAAAATGTCACCGAAAATCCCCCTTTATTCCCTTCCGACGTGACGTCGGAGGGGATTAAGGGGAATTTCACATTCTTACTATTCAATTTAAATTTATGATTAGTCAAAGTTACAGGAGCCGGCGATGGTAAGGTAAGCGTTTAAAACGCCTTTAACGCCTTTAAGCGAATTGAAAAGTTCCTCTATCTCGCTGTCCTTTCCTTTCACAATGACTATCTCAAAGCATCTCTCCTGGCTCATATGTATATGCTGTGAGGAGATTATTAGATGATGATATTTATGCTGAATATCCGTAAGCGTTTCGGAAATAAGTCGCCTTTCATGGTCGTAGATTAGAGATATCACTCCGGCGACATACTCGCCCTTGACTTTTATTTTATGGAGAAGAAAATTATTTATCAAATCGGAGATGGCTTTTGATCTTGTGGGATAGCCCTCTTTTTCTATCTCTCTATCGAATTCTTCAAGCAATTCGTTTTCTAATGAAACTCCAAATCTCGTAATCTTAGCCATAAATCAATTATATAAAATTTCAGACAGCGGGAATTTTTCGCTCAATCGCCCATTTCCTTATAGACAAAAACTCATCCTTCTTTATCTTTGAAAGCGGGGTCGTCTTTTTTATCTCATTAACTAAATCATTCATCTGCGGATTGCCCGATGAGGAAATAGGGTTCACTGAAAAATTCTATTTGAGCAAAAAACAAAGGATTTTATGAGCGAGACGAGGAGCGAGGAAGGAGCACACTCCGAAGGGGTTTGTAACTGACGAGCGACAAAGTCGCAGCCAAAAAGCCGAAGTTTTTTGCCAAAAGAAATGTAGTGACACTCCGACGTGACGTCGGAGCAGGAAGCTTGCTTTGCCTTTTCAGAGCAAGCTCTGAAACTACAATAAAAAAATTATTTCGTTAGGGTTTTTCAGCGAACCCTAAATAGCTGAGATAACAGATTGCTCTATCTCGGAACCTGAAAAGTCCTCGGTTAATTTAGAGAGTTCATCTAAATTAAAATTATCTGCATTTATATTCCTTTTGCCGAGATGTATCTTAAATATTTTTTTTCTTTCTTCTATATTCGGAAGATCAACAAAGAATATCTCGTCAAATCTCCCCTTTCTTATAAATTCAGGCGGAAGTTTGGTTATATCGTTTGAGGTGGCTACGACAAATGTAGAGTTTTTCCGCTCGGAAAACCATATAAGAAACAAAGAAAAAATTCTTCTTGAAACTCCGCCATCAGCGTCCGAACTCTCAAAAGAAAATATCTTTTCTATCTCGTCTATCCAGAGACACACAGGGGAAAGCATATCCACTATATCAAAGACCTTTCTCACATTTTCTTCGCTCTCGCCTATATATTTAGAATAAAGCATGGAAGGGTCAAATCTGTATACAGGATAATCAAGCATCTTCCCAACAATCCTTGCGGATAAACTCTTTCCGCAACCGGGAATTCCGGTAAGAAGAATTCCCCTTGGAGCGCTAACGCTTAAAGAATTTGACTCCATAACCCTTTTTCTGTCCAAAACCCATTTTTTAAGGTTATCAAACCCGCCGATTCTATCCTCAAACTCGCCTTCGTAATACTCTAAAAATCCGTATTTATCAAATATCTCCTTTTTAGCAAGTTCTATTTTTGTTATATCGTTTAAATCAAGCGTTGAATCCTCAACAATGGCTCTTAAAACAAGATTACTTATCTGTTTTTCTGTAAGCCCTCTGAGCGCTCTTACAAATCTTTTGACATCCTTTTTTTCTATCGCGATGTTTAACTTGGAAGTTTTGGAAAAGTTCGCTATCTCCGAGTTTACAATGTTTATTATCTCATCTTCATCAGGGAAAGCGCCGGTTATTCTATAAACATAATTGTCAAAATCTTTTATATTGAGCGGATTTGGAGAAACGCCTATTAAAGTTATTGAGTTGGTCTTTATTTTGGATAGAATATCCTTTATATATCTGACAACGACCGGCTTATCAAAATATTTATCTATATCGTAAAGTATAAAAACTGATTTTGAGTCCTGGGAACTGGCGATTATATCATCCACAAGTTTAAGCGCCTTAACCGGCTCGTTTGAATCATAAAAACTATCGTTTGAGCCGTAAACGCTTAAACCCCGGGTTAAAGACCATCTGTATATTTTATAATCGCTGTAAAGGGCTTCTATAATGTTCGAGGTTATGTAATCCTCGTCGTTTGTTTCAATCCATATAAACGAGTATTTTGATTTGATTAAAAGATTCAGTTCTTCTTTAAATTTCATTTTTTATCAAGGGGAAATTTCTTCCGAGCAAGCTCAAAACTCCATAATCCACAATCAACATCCATAATTCGCCATCAACCATTTTAAAATCCCCCTTTTCTTCCCCCTTTATCAAAGGGGGAGCAAGGGGGATTTACTTCTTGTATCCTGTATCTGTCAGCCGTCAGCGGTGAACCGTGAGCTATATTTTGTAAGCCGCGAGCCGTCTGCTCACTTCTTACGTCTCACTTTCTCACTTTTTTAAGCGAACTTATCTCAGTTTAGCCCCGAATTGAGAATTCAACGCCTTAAATATATTTTCTATTTTTTTGTTTAATTCTTCGTCGGTAAATGTTTTTTCCATAGAGGAAAATATAAATCTGAAAGTAAAACTTTTTTTTCCGCTTTCTATTCTCTCGCCCTGATAAACATCTATCAAGCGAATATCCTTTATATCAGAATCGGATTTTGAAATCAGGTTATAAATATCTTCGTATCTGTGTTTTTTATCTACTATAAAAGATAGGTCCCTTAGCGAATACTGAAACTGCGAAACCGGCTCGGGTCTTTTAACAGAAAGCGCGAAATCGGTTTTAAAATTATTTACAAGCAAATCAAAATCAATCTCAAAATAGAAAATCTCGTTTTCCTTTATATCGAATATCCTTGGTATATCGGGATTTAAAAGCCCGAAGAAGCCAATTTTTTTGTCTTCGAGGTATATATCGGCTGAAAGATCATTTACCATAAAATCGTTATCCTTTCTATCCCTAAATTTCATTTCACTAAAATCGCAAAGTATATATGAAATAAGGGTTTTTAAATAAAAGAAATCTATCTTTTCTTCCTTTTCTTTCCAGTACTCATATTCATTTATATAGCCGCATAAAAGCCCGCCTATTTTCCTAAATTCAGCTATCTTATATTCATTTTTAGAAAAGACGGAGCCAAACTCAATTATCTTTACGCTTTTAATTCCTCTGTTTAAATTATATCTGAGATTTTTAAGAAGAGAAGGAAGAACCGATGTCCTTAAATACTCAAACTCCCTGGATAGGGGATTTGAAAGTTTAACTGAGTTTTGGATATCAAAACCTAAAGATGATATCTCTTTTGCGGAAACGAGATCATAATTTATGACTTCATTAAACTCAAAAACTGCCGTTTTTGAAAGAATCTTCTTTTTAAGAAGATAATACGGATTTGAGTTTGATTTTGAAACCTGCATAGAGGTATGGGATTCTATAACATCATACCCTATATATCTCGCAACTTCCTCGGATATATCCCACACGCTCTCTATATCAGACCTGTACGATGGAACATCAAAATTAACCCCGTCGAATGAAGGATCAAATTTTTTAAGTATCTCAGAGATTTTGTTTTCTTCTATCTGAGTTCCGAGTATAGAATTTATCTTTTTAGAATTTATCTTTATTATTCGTTTGGTATCGCTATAATTTTTGACATCTCCCGCAAATTCTATGACCGACTCAGGGTTATGAGCCCTTATCATATCTACCATTCTATCTGCGGCAAGATTAACGAGCTTTATATCCACCCCTCTTTCAAATCTATAAGACGAATCCGTCTTTATGTTTAAAAATTTTGAAGAGATTCTAACGCTAGACGGCTTGAAATTCGCTATCTCTATAAGTATATCTCTTGTCTGGGAGTTTATTGAACTGTAATATCCGCCTATCACCCCCGCAACCGCAAGAGGTTTCTTGTAATCCGCTATAACCATTATATTTTCATTAAGTTCGTATTCATTTGAATCAAGAGTTTTTATCTTTTCGGATTTTTGAGCCATTCTAACCTTAATCCCCCCCTCAATATTATTCAAATCAAAACAGTGTGTCGGCTGTCCCAGTTCAAACATCACATAATTGGATGCATCTATTAAGATATTCCCTTTGGGATTTAGCCCTATTTTTTTAAGACGCTCATATATATAATCCGGGGTATTAGTATCTGCAATATTTTTTATAATCACCGCCTGATATCTGAAGCAGTCAGGCGTTTCTATCTTTATATCAAAATTATTTTTCGCTGGCTTGAAATTTTTAAACTCTATGTCTTTTAATTTATAACCGTAAAATAAAGAAAGTTCTCTCGCGACTCCATAATGGGAAAGACAGTAGGCAAGATTAGGAGTTATCTCAAGTTCGAAAACGAAGTCCTGTTTAAAGATTTCCTTAATATCGGTTCCTGCTTTATAATCCGGGCTTAAAACCATTATCCCATCGGATTTTTCCGAAAGTCCAAGCTCCTCTTCGGAACATATCATCCCGTTTGACTCAACTCCCCTTATTTTGGCTTTTTTAAGGACCTCTTTCCCGAGTCGAGCCCCGACCCTGGCAAAAGCAACCGTCTGACCCGCTTCTACATTTTTAGCCCCGCATACCACGATATAATTTGTAAAACCATCATAGACCTCACAAACTGAAAGTCGGTCGGCATTTGGATGTTTTTCCTTTTTTAAAACCTTAGCGACAACAACATTATCGCAATCTGCCCCGGTTGAGACGACATCCTCAACTGAAAAACCTATTCTTGTGAGGTTATAAACAATCGTATTGAAATCTGGCTTATCGTATAAATAATCTAATATCCAGGAATAAATAAGTTTCATCTAAAACACCTGTCTTAAAACTCTGAGATCGTTTTCATAAAGAACTCTCATATCGTCTATTCCAAAAAGAAGCATAGTAAATCTCTCAATTCCTGCTCCAAACGCAAAGCCCGAGTACTCCTCTGGATTATATTTACAGTTCTTTAAGACATTTGGATGAATAACCCCGGCTCCGAGCATCTCAATCCAGCCCTTTCCACGACATATCCTGCAGTTTTTATCCTTACCGCCACAAAAAACGCAGCTTACTTCAACCTGCGCTCCTGGCTCAACAAAAGGGAAATAAGAAGGAGAAAATCTTATTTTCGCGGACGAGCCAAAAAGATCTTTTATAAAACACTCAAGCGTCCATTTAAGATCGGACATAGAGACATTTTTATCCACATAAAATCCTTCTATCTGATTGAAAACGAAAGAGTGAGTCGCATCCACGGCTTCGGATCTGAAAACTTTTCCGGGAGAGATAATCTTAAGCGGCGGTTTGTATTTAAGCATAGATCTTATCTGAACCGGAGAAGTATGAGTTCTTAAAAGATAATTCTTTCCTGTGTCATCCTTCATATCTATATAAAATGTATCCTGCATATCCCTCGCCGGATGATGCGGCGAAAAGTTAAGCGCTTCAAAATTATAATAGTCCTCTTCAACAAGAGGACCCAGTTCTATAGAAAATCCGAGTTTTTCAAAACTATCAATGATTCTGTTAAGCGTTAAAGTAAGCGGATGAATATTAGAATAATTCAATCTTTTATAAGGAAGGGTTATATCGGCATCAAAAGAATACTTCTTAAAACCACAGAATTCATCCAGGTTTTCCTCTATATAGGAAAGTATCTTTAATTTAAGTTCGTTTCCTTTCTGACCAAGTTTCTTTTTCTCTTCCACCGAAAAAACGCCGAGTTCCCTTAAAAGAAGAGTCAATTCGCCTTTTCTGCCGATAAAAGATTCTTTTATGAAATCAACTGATTTTTTTTCCTTCAAAGTTAGGATAAATCTCTCCTCTATCGCGGAGAGTTTATTCAGCCATTCCTGAGGAGTCATTTTAGTTTGCAGAAATGTTTTTCTTCGCTATATCCACAAGAGCTTTAAACGAGTTTGGATCTTTTATAGCCATCTCAGAAAGCATTTTTTTATTGAGTTCTATATTGGCTTTTTTAAGAGCGCCTATAAATTTGCTGTAACTGAGTCCATATTCTCTGACTGCGGCGTTAATTCTTACAACCCAGAGTGACCTCATATCTCTCTTTTTCTTTCTTCTGTCAATATATGAACGAGTCAGAGATTTCTTAACCTGCTGGGTAGCCATCCTCAATCTTCTTGATTTATCTCCATAATATCCTTTGGCAAGCTTTAATATTCTCTTTTTTCTTCTGTTCCTCGCCACAGCATATTTTATTCTCATAACTTCTCCTTATTCGTATGGAAGGTATCTTTTAATTATCTTTGCTTTAAAATCTGATGACTCGATAATCTTCGCTTTCCTCAAATTTCTTCCCCTTTTAGCGGACATCGGGGTCAGTAAATGTCTCAAACCTGATTTTTTCCATTTGAGTTTTCCATTCTTCGTAATCTTTATTCTCTTCTTGGCGCCGCTGTGATTTTTTATTTTCGGCATAAAATCTCCTTTAACACCTTTGAAATTAAATCGTATTATTATATTATATATTTTTTTTATAAAAAATTAAATTTTGTAAAATAATCCTATGTCGCCCAACATTGAATTTAAGGATGCTGAAAATAAAATAGAAGAATTAAAGAAACTTTATACTGAAATAAAAAACATTTATTCTATTGATGAAAAGAA
>Ga0123519_10009162_pt1 | contig 14957 bp, 14 predicted proteins | sample YelNatPaOPRAMG02_FD_87396 | JGI IMG/M metagenome (GOLD analysis project Ga0123519, IMG submission 87396) | Hot spring microbial communities from Yellowstone National Park - Yellowstone National Park OP-RAMG-02 (version 2) | ecosystem: Environmental > Aquatic > Thermal springs > Hot (42-90C) ...
CCGCAGCCGCCGAGGAGGAGGCTTGCCACGAGCAGGGCAAGGACCCCCAGCCCCTTCAACGCCACCTTTCGGCCCATAGGACCTCCCGAAGCGGCACCCTTGCGGGCGTGCCCTTCCCTCACATCCCAGGCTCTGCCAGATGCGCGAACAGGGGAGCCCCTTCAGAAGAGGCTCAGTTGCTGCGGGCGCCCTTCCACGGGAGGAGGCTCCTCAGCCAGGTCCGCGGCTTTCTCCAGCAGTTCGGCGATCCTCTGGAAATCCTCATCCAGGGCCGGGCGGTAGCGGGGCTGGTGCAGCGCGGCAGCGGGGTGGAAGACAGGGATCACCCACGTGCTCCCGAAGCGTTTGGCCTGGCCGTGGACGCGGGTGATGCTCGCCTCAGGGAAGTAGCGGGCCATGGAGAACCGCCCCAGCGTGACGATGACCCGCGGGCGGATGATCTCAATCTGGCGGTCCAGGAAGGGCCGGCAGGCTTCCAGTTCCTCGGGATAGGGGTCGCGGTTGCCTGGCGGCCGGCACTTGATGACGTTGGTGATGTAGACCTCCTCGCGCTTCAGGCCGATGGAGGCGAGGAGCTCCTCCAGCAGTTTGCCGGCCGCGCCGACGAAGGGCCGGCCCTGGCGGTCTTCGTGGAAGCCGGGGCCTTCGCCGATGAACATGAGGCGGGCATCGGCAGGGCCCTCGCCTGGCACGGTGTGCGTCCTGCCGTAGGCCAGGCTGCAGGCCCGGCACTGGCTGATCTCCCGGACGATTTGCTGCAAGGCTTCTTCACGAGAGGACATCGGACCATCCCTCGCCATGTGAGGTCCCGTGGGCCTCCCCTGGAAAGGGGCCCGGCCCTATTGTACCCCAGAAGGCCGCTCCTGTCCAACCGGCCCCAATGCCCCTCCTTGCACCCCTTTTGACAACTCCCCGTCGGTTGCCGTACAATTTCCCCAGAGGGACACCCCACCTCTGGCGAGGGGAAGGCGATGGGACGCAAAGGATACCGATGGTGCTGGCTCTGGATGGCCCTGGCCCTCGTGCTGGCCGGCTGCACCCAGGCCACGCCCCCCACCTCTCCCACGCCTGAGCTCTCTCCCACCTCCGCCGCGCCGACGCCCGGCGGCGGGACCGGCGGGCCAGTGCGTCCGCCGGCCGTGGCCGGCCAGTTCTACCCCCAAAAGCCCGAGGCCCTGGAGCAAGTGGTCCAGGCCCTGCTCCGCCAGGCACGCCAGGCTGTGCCGTCGGCCTCCCACCCTCCCCTGGCCCTCATCGTGCCCCACGCCGGGTACCCCTATTCCGGCGCGGTGGCGGCGCGGGCCTACGCCGAGGCCGCCGGCCACCCCTACGAGGCGGTCGTCCTCCTCGGGGCCAACCACACCCTGCCCACCCTAGATACGGGAGCCCTCTACCCCGCCGGGGCCTTCGCCACCCCCTTGGGGGAGGTCCCGGTGGCCCGGGACCTGGCCAGCGAGGTCCTCGCCGCCCTCCCAGGCCTCGCCTCGGACCCCGCGATGCACCGCCAGGAGCATTCCATTGAGGTCCAACTCCCCTTCCTCCAAGTGATCGCGCCAGGGACCCCCATCGTGCCCCTCATCGTCGGCGACGTGACGTGGGCGAAAGCCCAAGAACTGGGGCAGGCCCTGGCCAAGGTCCTGGCGCAGCGCCGCGTGCTCCTGGTGGCGACGACGGACCTCAGCCACTACCCGCCCTACGGAGAGGCCTGCCAGGTGGACGGCCGGACGGTGGAGGCCATCGCCTCGCTGGACGGGCAAGAGGTCTGGGAGACGGATGCCCGCCAGATGGAGGCAGGGCACGAGGGGCTGGCCTGCACCCTGTGCGGACGGGGGGCGGTCCTCACCGCGCTGGCGGCCGCCAGGGCCCTGGGGGCGGAAAGGGCGCACCTGCTCCTCTACGCCAACTCCGGCGACACCCTCTTCGGGGAGAGGGACCAGGTGGTGGGGTATGCAGCCTTCGCCATCTGGAGGGCGGGGGAAGGGCCAGCCTCCTGGGAGGCCCCGCCCGCGCCCTGCCGGCTGGAGGCCGAGGCCGAGACACGGGCGCTGGACCCGGCGGAACAGGCGCGCCTCCTGCAGGTGGCCCGGGAGACGTTGGAGTGGACCCTGGGCATCGGGCTCCCCCCGCTGGAGGTGGACCCCTCGCCCGCCCTCTACCAGTCCAGCGGGGCCTTCGTGACCCTGAAGAAGCGGGGCGAACTGCGGGGCTGCATCGGCAACCTGAGCGGCCAGGGCCCCCTCATCCGGACGGTGCAGCGCATGGCCATCGCCGCCGCCACGGAAGACCCGCGGTTCCCGCCGGTCACGTCCAACGAACTCCCGGACCTGCGGATAGAGATCTCCGTCCTCTCCCCTCTGGAAGAGGTGGCCGGCCCCGAGGCCATCCAGGTGGGGCTCCACGGGGTGGTCCTCGTCCACGGTTCGCACCAGGCGGTGTACCTGCCCCAGGTGGCCCTGGAGGAGGGCTGGGACCGGGAGACGATGCTGAGCCACCTGGCGCAGAAGGCCGGCCTGCCCCCCGAGGCCTGGCGCGACCCCGAGGCACGCTTCTACGTCTTCACGGCGCAGGTGTTTGAGGAACCGGCGAGCGCGCCCTAGGGGGATGCTCGCCTCCCGTCCCGTCAGTAGGGCCGCGACTTCAGGGCCTCCTGCAGTTCCTTGCGGCCGAAGACCTGCTTGATGCGGGGCTCTTCCTTGGGCTCCTCCGGCGCCGGGGTCGCGCCGGCCACGTGGACGGCCGGCGCGGAGAACAGCCGGTCCACCTCCTCCGCGCCGCACACCGGGCACCGGATGTCCGCGCCTTCCACCTCCTTCAGGGAGCGGAACAGGCGCTGGAACACCGCATGGCACCGTGCACAGCGGTATTCGTAGATGGGCATGTCCCACCTCCGCATGCGGCACTTCCGCTTTTCATTGTAGCAAGGGGACCGCTGGCCGTCAACACGAGGGGGCTTGCCGCGCGGGGGCCGGGGTCAGCCCTGGCTTTCCGCGTAGACGCGCCCGATGAGGGGCACCGGGTGCCCGCAAGCGGGGCACCGCCCCTCCACCAGGAAGGAGCGCCGTACCCCCAACACACGCCGCTCCACCAGCAGCGCCCCGCACTGAGGGCACCAGGTGTGCATGGCCCTGTGCACGCCCGCGTTCCCCACGTAGACGTAGTGCAGCCCCTCCTCCCGGCCCCACCGCCACGCCTCTTCCAACGTCCGGAGCGGTGTCGGCCCGGCGTGGAACTGGTAGGCGGGGTAGTACCGGTTCACGTGCCAGGGCGTCTCCGGACCGAGGTCCTGGGCGATGCGCCGGGCGATCCCCCGCAGGGTCGGCTCGGCGTCGTTCACGCCGGGGATGACCAAGGTCGTCACCTCCACCCAGACGCCAGCGGCGCGGGCGAGGCGGCAGTTCCTCCAGACCACCTCCACGTCGGCCCCGCAGTGCTGCCGCACCGCCTCCGCATCCCCCTTGACGTCCACGTTCATGGCGTCCAGGCCGTGGGCCACAAGCCGCTCCAGGGCCTCCGCCGTCATGTAGCCGTTGGTGACGAAGGTATTGTAGAGCCCAGCCTCCCGCGCCAGCGAGAAGAGGTCCAGGGCCCATTCCAAGGAGAGGGTGGGCTCGTTCAGGCTCACGGAGGTCCCCTGGCAGCCCCACTCCAGGGCCATGCGTACGAAGGCCTCTGGCCCGAGGTACCTCCCCACCTCGCGCATCCGCTTGCTGATCTCCCAGTTCTGGCACCAGGGGCAGGCGAAGTTGCAGGAATACGAGCCCACCGTCAGGGCCACCGACCCGGGGTGGAAGTGGTACAGGGGCTTCTTCTCAATGGGGTTGGCGGAGAGGGAGGAGACCAGCCCGTAGGTCAGCGTGACGAGGTGGCCGCCGCGGGCTTCCCGGGTGCGGCACCAGCCCCGCTGCCCCTCCGCCAGCAGGCAGCGCCGCTCGCAGGTGAGACAGCGGACCCTGTCGCCCACCCGCTCCTGCAGCAGGGCCTCCCGCACGAAAGGCACCGGAGTTGCCATCGCCTCTCTCACGTCGGGGATGGTCCCGGCTCACGCCTCTGGGATGGCCGGCCCCTCCACCTCCCCCAGGAGGAGGTTGTCCGCCGTGGCCTCCCGCAGAAGCACGGGGAGGATCTGGTTGTGCAGGTCCTCCCCGCTGGCCACTCCCACCCGCAGGTAGTTCCCCGTGAGGCCGGTCCACAGGGGAGGGCTTCCCTGGGCTCCTGCCCTCCGCTGTTCAAAGAGGACCTCCATTGTCCGGCCCAGGAATGCCCGGGCGAAGCGCCGCGCTCCCGCCGCGGCCACTTCCTGGAGCGCGCCGCACCGCTCCCGCACCACCGGGGGCGGGACCCGGCCCGGCATGGCCGCGGCCGGGGTGCCCGGCCTGGCCGAGAAGGGGAAGATGTGCACCCGGGCAAACCCGATGGCCTCCACAAAGGCCAGCGTCTCGGCAAACTCTTCCTCCGTCTCGCCGGGGAAGCCCACGATGACGTCGGTGGTCACGGCCAGGTCGGGGATGGCGGCCCGGGCCGCCTCCACCCAGGCCGCGAACTGGTCCGCCGTGTAGCGCCGGCCCATCCGGCGCAGGACCGCGTCGCTCCCGCTCTGGAGGGGAAGGTGCAGGTGTGGGCAGAGGCGCGGGTCCTCCCACAGGGAGAGGAACTCCGGCCGCAGGTCGTGGGGCTCAATGGACGAGAGGCGCAGCCGGCGCACCTCCGTTTCCGCCAGGATGCGCCGGATGAGGGCCGCGAGGTCGGTCCCCAGGTCCTGGCCGTAGGCTCCCACGTGCACCCCCGTGAGGACCACCTCCAGATACCCCTCGGCCACGCGCTCGCGCACCTCCTGCAGCACGGCTTCCAGAGGGCGGCTGCGCTGGGGCCCCCGGGCGATGCGCACCACGCAGTAGGTACAGCGGTTGTCGCAGCCATCCTGCACCTTGACGAAGGCCCGCGTGCGGAGGCCGCGCCGCCGCTCCACGCGGGCCGCTTGGATCGCCCCCATCCGGGCGCGGACGTAGGCCAGGATCTCCTCCTTGTGGGGGTTGCCCACGGCGAGAACCCGCGGCGAGAGGGCCGTCAGGTCCTCCGGGGCCTGGGTGGCATGGCACCCGGTGACCACGATCTGGGCGCGCGGGGCCCGCCGCACCAGTTGGCGCACGTGCCGCCGGGACTTCCCGGCAGCCGTGGCTGTCACGGTGCAGGAGTTGAAGATGCAGAGGTCGGCCTCCTCGGGGGTGTCCACCAGGCTCGCACCGAGGGCCTGGAGGTCCCGCCCGAGGGCCTCCATCTCCGCCAGGTTCAGTTTGCACCCCACGAAGGAAAGGTGGACCTTCACCTCGCCCCTCCAGGCCGGAGTATAGCCCGGAACGGCGGGTTGGTCAAAGGGCGGGAGGGGGCTGGCTTGCCCTAGGGGATGGTGTAGGGGCACGGCGTGCCGTGCCCATGCCCTTCACCTGCAGGCCCCCCTCCACTCATTCCGCTTCGGGCTCCCCAGAGGGCTCTTGGGGGGCAAGGGCCAGCGCGGCCAGGATGGGGAGGATCAGGGCGACGTCGGCATGGAGGACCACGGCGGCCAGGGGGTCCAGGGGGGTGGGCTCCAGGTTGACCACGATGACGGGGACGCCGCGGCGTTGGGCGATGAAGGGGAGTTCGCTGGCCGGCGCCACCTCCAGGGAGGTGCCAGCCACCAGCATGAGGTCGCAGGCGCGGGCCTCCTGGACCGCCTGGAGGTAGGTCCCTCGGGGCAGGTCCTCGCCCAGGAGGATGACATCGGGCTTGAGGATGCCCCCGCATCCGCAGCGGGGAACCTCCCCTGTCTCCAGGTAGGCCGGGATGAAGGCTTCGGACGGGTAGGTGCGGTAGCAGCGGGTGCAGGTGGCCGTGCGGATGTGGCCGTGCAGTTCCAGCACCGTCCGCGAGCCGGCCTTCTGGTGGAGGCCATCAATGTTCTGGGTGATCACGGCGCGCAGAAGCCCGGCCTCTTCCAGATGGGCCAGCGCCTCATGGGCTGGGTTGGGCCTCGCCTGAAGGAGCGTCCTGGCGAGGGGACGCATCCAGTCAAAGAACTTCCGGGGGCTCACGCGGAAGGCCCAGATGGAGGCCACCAGGAGGGGGTCCACGTGCCTCCAGAGGCCCGTATCGGGGCTGCGGAAATCCGGCACGCCGGAGGGGGTGCTGATGCCCGCCCCCGTGAGGGCGACCGCGTGGCGGGCCTGGCGCAGGAGCCGGGCCGCCTCCCGCACGCCCCGCTGCAGGAGTTCGGAAAGGCCCGGGGTCAGGGTGTCGGAGGTCTCCATGTCCACAGGTCTGGCCTTTCGTCCTGGGGAAACGCGGCCAGCCGGTGTGCCTGGCGCGTCGGCTCTGGGAGCCGCGTCCCCCTGCAACAAGATAAGATGAACTGGATGGCCCAGTCCAGGTCCACCCGGTGGCCCACAGAGACGTACACCGGCTGCACCCCGGCCCTGGTGCGCACGGCCGCCCCGACGACCTGCCCATCGGGCGCGAGGAGGAGGACGTGGCTCCCTTGCTTCTCCGGGAGGGGCCCGGCGGGGGTGCCGAAGAGGCGGCTCTTGGCGCAGCCGATGGTAGGGCGGTCCAGGAGCACGCCCAAGTGGCTGGCCAAGCCCAGGCGGCGCGGGTGGGCGATGCCCTGCGCGTCGCAAATGAACAGGTCCGGCTCGGTGTGGAGGCACTCCAGGGCCTTCAGGACGACGGGGAGTTCGCGGTAGGCCAGGAGGCCAGGAATGTAGGGGAAGGTGGCTGGGGCGGTGGCGGAGGTCCACGTCTCCACCGTCAGGTCCGGGTACCGGAGGACGGCCACCGCAGCGCGGGCCTGGTCCTCGCGCACGCTGACGTCAATGCCGGCCACCCAGCGCACCTGGAGCGGCTCACCCTCCGCCACGACCTGCCTGGCGAGGCGCTCCTGCTGGGCGATGGCCTCTTCCGGCGTCTGAGGCCACGGCGGGACCGGAGGGATGTACATGGGCTCTCCTTCCCTGGCTCATGCCCCGGTGTGGAACAGCCGGCGCGCCAACTCCCTGACCTGCAGGGCGTAGAGGCTCTCCGGTTGGGCGATGGCGATGGGGGTGTGGGCGACGAGGGCCTCCTCGGCCAGTTCTGGGACCGCGACGATGAAGAGGGCGTCGCGGCCGAGGGCTCGCTCCACGTCCGGGGCCCGGATGGACACGGCCTCGCGGGTCCGGTTCACCATGGCCAGTTCCGCGTGGCTGTGGTCTGGCAAGAGCGAGGCCAGCCGCTGCCACCCCTCCTGGAGCAGGATCAGGCCCAGGCGGGTGGATTCGGAGACGAGCACCACCCCATCGGCCTGCCCAAGCAGGGCGCTGGTGGGGAGGTGCAGGGCACATCCCAGGTCCAACACCAGGACCTCCGTCAGGCTGGCCAGCAGGCTGCGGAGCGCTTCCAGGTCTGCCGCGTTCTGCAGCAGGCTGGGGACGCAGCCGGAGGCGGGGCTGGGCAGGACCCGCAGGTTGCTCGCCACCTCCACGAGGAGGGGTTCCAGCCGGCGGACGGAGAGGTCGGGCGGTGCCTCGCTGAGGAGGGCGTGCACGCCCTGGCTGGGCTCCACGTCCAGCATCTGCATGGAGGCCAGGGGGGCAATGCTCAGGTCGGCCAGGATGACGGCCTGGCCGTCGTGGGCCAGCAGGCAGGCCAGGTTGACGGCGAGGGTCGTGGTGCCCACGCCGCCCTTGGTTCCGACCAAGGCGAGGGTCTTGCCTGGGGGCCGCTGGGTCCCGGCCTGGCTCAGGCTGGCCCGCAAGAGGAGCGCCTTGACCCGGCTCACCAGTTCGTGGGGCAGGAGGGGCTTGGTGATGTACTCGTCGGTGCCGGAGCGGAACCCGCTGACCTTGTCCTTCACCATGGAACGGGCCGTGAGCATGATGACCGGGACGGTGGCGGTCTGGGGGTTGGCCCGCAGGCGGCGGCAGACCTCGTAGCCGTCCATGCCGGGCATCATGATGTCCAGGATGATGAGGTCAAAGCGCTCGTGGCGCACGAGGGTCAGGGCCTCCATGCCGTCGGCGGCCGTAGTGACCTCAAACCCTTCGCGGCGCAGGGTGTAGCCGATGAGTTTGAGGGCGGAGGGGTCGTCATCCACCACCAAGATCTTCGCGGCCACTGCGTGCACCCTTCGGCAAGGCGTCGTACGGTCCCCCCGGACCGACCGGGGCACTCCCTGTACAGGGATGGTAGCACAAATCATGCCAGTTGGCAAAGCGGGGTGTAGGGGCGATCCATGCCTCGCCCCTACTTGCCAATGCCGTCCACAATGGAGGAACGGATAAACGAGCCGCTTGCGCCCGCACGGGGTCCATTCGTTTATTCGTTGGCCATTCGTTGATGGCTCCCTTCACGGATGGGGCGATCCATGGATCGCCCCTACAGGCAGGTTTTGCGGCTGCAGCGCTGGGCCTGGGCGGTTTGGTGGCTCCTCCGGTGCGTGGTATAATGCGGCCCGCATCCAAGAACGCACCCATCTCGGAGGTCTCCTCTATGGTCTTTGACGTCTGGAAGGTCCTGCTCACCCTCCTCGTGGGCCTCGTGGCAGGGGTCATGAACACCTTCGCCGGCGGCGGGTCGCTCCTGACCCTGCCCCTCCTCATCTTCCTCGGCCTGCCCTCCGCAGTGGCCAACGGCACCAACCGTGTGGCCATTGAGGTGCAGAACCTCTTCGCCATCCTCGGCTTCCGCAGCAAGGGGGTCTCCAACTTCCGCTTGAGCCTCCTCCTCTCCCTGCCCACCCTGGCAGGCGCCTTCCTGGGGGCGCGGGTGGCCATTGACATGCCGGAACTCCTCTTCCGGCGGGTGCTGGCAGGGGTGATGCTCCTCGTCCTGGCCCTCATCTTCTGGAACCCCACCCGACGCCTCTACGGTTCCCAGCCCCCTCTGACGCCGTGGCGGGTCCTCGTGGCCATCGTGGGCCTCTTCCTGGTGGGCCTGTACGGGGGCTTCATCCAGGCGGGCGTGGGGTTCCTGATCATGGCCGTCCTGGTGGGGGTCATGGGCCTGGACCTGGTGTGGGTCAACGCCCACAAGGTGTTCATCGTGGGCGTGTACACCTTGCTCGCCCTGGCCGTCTTCGCTCTGGAGGGGAAGGTGGACTGGGTGGCGGGGATGGTGCTGGCGGTGGGGAACGGCGCAGGCGGGTGGGTGGCGGGCCGCCTGGCCGTGGAAAAGGGGGAGCGCTGGATCAAGCCGGTGTTCGCCTTTGCCGTGCTGGTGATGGCGGTGCGCCTGTCTGGGATCGTCCCCGGCTGGTCGTGAACGGAGGAGGCGTTCACCGCCCCCGGTCCAGGGCCCGGCTGTAGGCCGCGGCCAGGCTTTGGGCCACCGCGTCCGGGCCGAAGAGCCGCTCTGCCCGCGCCCGCAGGGCCATGCCCCGCGCACGCGCCGCTTCCCGGTCTTCCAGGGCCTCGGCCATCCGCGCCGCGAGGGCCCTGGCATCCCCTGCGGGCGCATAGAGGCCCAGGTCCCCCAGCACCTCGCGGTGCACAGGCGTGTCAAAGGCCACCACCGGCAGCCCAGCGGCCATGTAGGCCAGGAGTTTGCCGCTCCCCTCTGTGGCGGAGATCTTGGGCGCGACGGCCAGGTCCGCCAGGTGGAGGTAGCGGGGAGCCTCTTCGTAGGGGATGGCCCCGGTGAAGGTCACGGCGGAGGCGAGGCCGAGGGCCTCTGCCTGGGCGCGGTAGCGGTCCAGGTGGGGGAAGCCCATGATGAGGACGTGGGCGCGCCCGCCGCCATCCAGAAAGTGCCGCACCGCCTGGAGGAGGAGGTCCGTGCCCTGGTAGGGGGCCAGGAGCCCCAGGTAGGCGATGAGGGGCCCGCTTTCGGGCAGGCCCAGGCGGCGGCGCAGGGCGGCCCGCGCGGGCGCATCCTCGGGGCCAGGGGGACGGAAGTGGGCCACGTCGGCCACGTCGGGGACCAGGGCGATGCGCTCCCTCGCCACGCCGAAGGCGCGCACCAGGAGGTCCGCGGCGTGCCCGGAGTTGGCCAGGAGCAGGTCCGCCTGGCGGTCCAGGAACGCCTCCAGCCAGCGCAGGGGGCGGAAGAAGGGGGAGCGGGGGGACAGGAAGCCGTGGTCCACCATCTCGGAGGTCAGGCTGCCCTGGAAGTCAAAGGCGAGGGGCAGGCCGGTGCAGGCCCGCAGCATCCAGCCGAGGAGCGCGCCCTCGTGCAGGAAGGCGTGGATCAGGTGGGGCCGGAACCGGCGGACCGCCTGCAGGCACACCGGCGCAAGCAGCACGTCGTAGGCCAGTTTGTGCCAGGAAGAGCCCACCTCCAGCCCCCGGCGCCAGGGGATGGGAGGTGTGCGGCGGATGGCCAGGCCCGGCCAGTCCCGCCCGCTGTGGTAGGTGCAGAGGAGGACCTCATGCCCCAGGGCCTGGGCAGCCCGCGCCTGCTGCAAGATGCGGACGTGGCACCCGTAGTCCGCGAAGAAGGACGTCGGGGCGATGAACAACACACGCAAGCGGCTGCGCTACCCTTCCCGCCAGAGGCGCATCCGGAAGCGGATGAGTTCCTTGAAGGCCCGGCTGATGACGTTCAGGCGGGCGCCGGTCTGGGCACCGTGCTTGCGGGGGAGGTGCGTGACCGGCACCTCGGCGAAGCGGTAGCCGGCGCGCTTGGCCCGCACCAGCCACTCCGCGCTGAAGGTGGCCCCGCGGGAGGCGATCTGCGGGCCCACCTTCTCTATGATCTCCCGGCGGAAGAGTTTGAAGGCGCAGTCCACGTCCCGCACGGTGTAGCCGAAGAGGAGCGTCACCAGGGCGGTCCACCCCCAGCCGTAGAGGACGCGGTGCCAGGGGTCGCGGCGGGGGGCACGGTAGCCGGCGACCAGGTCCGCGTGCTCCAGGTGGGGGATGAGTTTCGCGATCTCCTCCACCACGAACTGCTTGTCGGAGTCGGTGAAGAAGATGAACTCCTTGGTGGCGGCGGCAAAGGCATCGTAGACGGCCGCGCCGTACCCCTGGTTCACCGGGTGTCGCACCAGGCGGACCTCGGGATGGACCTTCGCCCTCTCCAGGACGACCTCGGCGGTGCGGTCCTTGCTGCCGTCGTCCACCACGACGACCTCCAGGTCGTCGGTGAGGGGGCGGCAGACGGCGAGGACCTCGTCAACCATGGCCCCAACGTTGGCCTCTTCGTTGTAGGCTGGCATGCAGACGGAAAGGCTCGCGAGTTTTGCGGTCACTGGGCTCCTTCCTCCTGGCTGGCTTGCCCTCAGCCCCCTGGCCCTCGCCCTCTCCGCGGAGGGCGAGGGCGGAAGCGTGCGTCCCTGCCGTTGTGCCATTCCATTCTAGCACATGGGGCCTCTCTCCACAACAGGGGCGGTGCGGCTGCGCCATCCCGCTGGCCGCAAGGAACAAGGCGCGCCTCGCCGGACCCGCGCCGTCGCCCATCCCTACGAGCCCATCTCCACCTTACGGATGAAGGAGTCCAGCGTGTCGCTCCCCCGGATGCGGATGCGGGGGATGCAGAAGAGGTTGTCGCTGCGGATGGGGTCGGTGTTGTGGGTGAGCACTGCCCCCCAGAAATGGGCCGACCGCAGGACGTCCACTACCAACTGGTCGTAGAGGCCGGAAGGATAGGCGAAGAAGCGCACCGGTTCGCCGATGCGCGCTTCAATGGCTTCCTTGGACCCCACCACCTGCCAGACGATGTAGTCCACCGTCTTGCCCCGCAGGTCTGGGTGGGTGTAGGAGTGGGCGCCGAACTCCATCCCCCCTTCGTGCATGCGCACCACGTGTTCCCAGGCCAGGTACTCCGGGTTTTCCTGGTCAATGGGCGCGGTGACCAGGAAGAAGGTCCCCACGAAGCCGTACTTCTTGAGGAGCGGGTAGGCGAAGGTGTAGGCGTCGCGGTATCCGTCGTCAAAGGTGAGGATGACCGGCCGCTCCGGGAGGGGCCAGCCCAGGGCCATGTGGTAGATGAGGTCCCGCAGGGTGATGGAGGTGTAGCCCGCGCCCTTCAGGTAGCGCAATTGCTCCTCAAAGCGCGCTGGGGAGACCGAGAGGTCCCTGCGGATGGCGTCGGCGCCGGGCGGTGGCGTGGCGATGTGGTGGTACATGAGGATGGGCACGCGGCTCACCCGCAGCACGCCGTCGGGCGTGGGGAAGGGCGTGGGCGTCGGCGTGGGAGTGGAGGTGGGCGTGGACGTGGCCGTGGGGGTTGAGCTTGGCGTGCGGGTGGGAGTGGGCGTGCGCGTGGGCCGCGGGGTGCGGGTGGGGGTCGGCGTACGGGTGGGCGACGGCGTGGTGCTCGGCGAGGGGGTTGCCGTGGGCGTCTCGGCCAGGGGGGTGGCGGTCCAGGTCCTCTCGGGGGAGGGGCTCGGGTCCCCGGCCGGCGAAGCCATGCCAGGGGCCCTCTCCGGCGCGGCCTGCTGGGAGCAGGCGCTGCACGCCAGGGCCACCCCCACCAGGAAGAGCCACGCGAAGAGGCGTAACTTTCGGGCGCGCCCAGCGTCTCTACTCATGGACAAGGGCCGCTCCTCAGAAGAGGATCACGAACGGCACGGATGACACCAATTGGCTTGAGGAAGATCGGCGTCATCCGTCCTATTGGTGAGGTTCGCGATCTCTTGCCAGCCGGACCCAGGGGTGAGGCATGAACTCCGAGGCTCCCCGATCCCTGTTGTTGGTGGGTGCTGACCCCACCAGCACAGAGCCCCTGCTGCGGCACCTCCTGGCCGAGGGATACGCCCTGTCGGTGGCGCATTCCCTGCGGCGCTGCCTCCAATCCCTGAAGGAAGAAACGGTGGCGCTGGTCATCCTGGACGCCACCCACTCCAGCCCCCTTCTGGAGCCGTGGGACCTCTTCCAGCAGGCCAGCACGGTGGCCGACATCCCCTGGATCCTCCTCGTCCGGGACCGCCTGGAGGTGCAGAAAGCCCTGGCGCTGGGGGCAGCCGACGCCCTGATCCTCCCCCTGCACCTGGGGGAGATGGTGGCACGGGTCCACGCCATCCTGCGCCGGCGTGCCGGGAGCCCCGTCGCGCGGCGCGGCCGCCTCTATGCGGACCGCGACCTCCTCATAGACCTGGAGACGGAGGAGGTCTGGGTGCGGGGCGAGAAGGTGGCCCTCACCCCCCGGGAGCGCGCTCTCCTGCTCGCCATGGCGCGCCCGGCCGGGCAGGTCCTGTCCCCCGACTGGCTCATCTGGGTTGCCTGGGGAGAGCCTGCCCCAGAGACCCAGAGACCCCTTCTGAAACAGTGCATCTGGCGGTTGCGCCAGAAGGTGGAGCGGGACCCCAAGCGGCCGGCCATCATCGTCACCCACCGCGGCGAGGGGTACGAACTCCGGCGCACGTGGCCCGGGGAGGATGGGTAACCCCTTCACGTTCCCAGACCTTCCCAGGGGATCCCTCTGGGCGGCCTCACGGGCTCCGGCTCCCGCGCCAGAAGGCCCAGCGCGCCGACCGCGACCAGGAACCCCAGGTAGTTCTCGTTCAAGAAGCGGGAGAAGAAGAGGACAACGAAGAGGAGCACCGCGTACCCCAGGCACACCTGGCCCAGGACGTTCTCGCGGAACTGACGGCCCATCAGCCAGAAGAGCACCGGCACTCCAAAGGCCACCTGCAGGATCCAAAAAGGAAAGTAGGCCATGCGGTTCGGGATGACGCCGAGCCCCAGGAGGAGGGTGGAAAGCCCCCAGCCGCGCACCTGGTAGGGGACGGCCGAGGTCCCGCTGGACCACCCCCAGATGTCGTCCCACAGCGCCCCCGGGCTCCAGAGGAGGTAGGGGAGCATCGGCGCCAGGAAGGTGACCAGGGCCGGCCACCCCCGCCGCACGAGGCGATGGACGATCTCGTCCCACGCGATGGGCCTGGCCTGCGTGGCGTCTCCCGCCAGGTAGAGGGCGTAGAAGGGGAGGATAAACCAGGCCGTGGGCTTGCTGGCGCACGCCAGGCCACAGCACGCGCTGGCCCAGCCGTACCGTCGCCGCTTCAGGAGCCAGAGGGCGAGCACCAGCCAGAAGAGGACGAAGACGTCGTTCTGGCCGAAGATGACGTCGCTCCCCATGATGGGGTTGAGGCCCAGGAGCATCACCAGGGCAGGCGTGGCCCGGGGGTGGTCAGGGAGCCGGGCAGCCAGCCCCAGGAGCAGGCCGAACACGAGGAGGTAGAGGATCCGCTGGTCGTACCAGCCCAAGAGGCCCCATCCCAGCGCATACAGAGGGGCGGAGGCGATGAAGGTCCACGGTCCGTAGGGGTAGTGGTAGAGGGCCGTGTGGTACTGGATGCCCCATTCGGCCATGGGGGTTGCGGTGTAGTCTTCCAGGTAGGGGTTGCGCCCCTGGAGGAAGAGGGCCGTGGCGGCCTCCGTCTGGATGACGCCGCCGTCGTGGGTGTAACTGGCCGGCCCGGCCACGGCACGCAGGGCCATCAGGCGCACGGTGGGGAGGGCGATGGTCAGGAAGACGATGGCCCCCACCAGGGCCGCTTTGGCCCGTTGCGCCCGGAGAGGCCGGCGTTCCGCCCAACACGCGTCGGCCCACCCGTAGAGGGCGAGGCACGCGAAGGCCAGGGCGATGGGGACGAGGAGGGTGAGGTCCGTGGGCCAGTCAAAGAAGCGGTCCGGTCCCAGCGCGGCGAGCCAGGCCCCCACGACCGGCAGGCGTGCCAGGTTGGCGCGGTGCCACTCCCCCGGGAAGGCCAGTTCGGCCAGCGTGTCCGTGCGGGCCCTCGCCACCAGGAGCAGGAGGAGCAGGTAGACGTCCCACGAGCGCCACTGCCTTGCCATAGCGAGGGGATTATACCGGCATTGCCCTGGCGGTGCAAGGGGTGCGAAGAGCAGCGGCTGGTGGAGGGGCGGAAGACGCCGCCGATTCAAATCGGGGCTCAACCTGGGGGGCAAGGCATGCCTTGCCCCTCTTGGAGGGGAGCCATCAACGAATGGGCCAACGAATAAACGAATGGGCCCGGCGCAGGCGCAAGCGATTCGTTTATTCGTTCC
>Ga0123519_10009163_pt1 | contig 14956 bp, 17 predicted proteins | sample YelNatPaOPRAMG02_FD_87396 | JGI IMG/M metagenome (GOLD analysis project Ga0123519, IMG submission 87396) | Hot spring microbial communities from Yellowstone National Park - Yellowstone National Park OP-RAMG-02 (version 2) | ecosystem: Environmental > Aquatic > Thermal springs > Hot (42-90C) ...
GGCTTTCTCCAAAATCCCATACACCATTAGCGTTAGAATCATAGAATTTGAAAATTTTGATAGAGCCTGTTTGTGGTTGAGGGATTGTTGTGGTTGTTGTCGTGGTTGTTGTTGTTGTCACAGAACAATATCCCACCCAAACTAACCAATCTTTACCCACACCATTTAAAGTAACATCTATTTGTATTGTTTTACATGGCTCAGCAAAGTCACATATGCTTTTTGTAGAACCCGTTGGGAAGTTTTGTCCATTTTGTTCGCATATGTATGGATATCCAACATTCCCATTGCACTTAAATACCCAAATTTGGTAAGGTGACGGTAAAGCTGTACATGAACCACTATAATGGTTACAAGTATTAGGATAGCAATTAGGATCATCTGGGTTGCTACCACACACATTTCTTATTCTTCCACATACATTTCCGCAACATATTTCATTATTGGGATCAAACGCGGATGCTACGCTAAAAGAAATTAAAACTAATAACAGCGTAAAAATGAAAAGTTTACTTTTCATATTATTCACTATTGAATAGTAGTATTACCTATATTTAAATATTTCTATTCTTTAGTAGCACTTCTATCTAGAGGAAAACACTATTGGTTTAAATAACAAAAACCAAGAGTAAATTATGCAAAGAGCAAGAAGTAAAAAACCCTCTTGGCAGATAAACATAGCTAGAGAGAGAATAGAGATTTTACTTAATTTAGCAAAGAAAGAAGCTTGCGTCCATCCTGAAAGATGTAAACGTTACGTAGAGTTAGCCAGAAAAATAGGCATGAGATATAACTTGAGGTTAAGCAAAACAACTAAAAAAAGTATTTGTAAAAAATGCAACATGATGTTAATCTATGGAAAAACCGCACTAGTAAGACTGGATTCTAAGAAAAAAAATCTAAACATTATATGTAAGAATTGCAATAATATAATTAGAATTCCTTACAGAAGTGGTGAGTGATGGATGAATTCGGCAGGGGTGGTATAAATTTCAAAATTATATTCATCGGCGTCCTTATAGTTTTCATTGCTGTATTTGCTTTGATATACATTCTAGATAATCTTTATAAAATAAAAAATCTATGCAATAAAGATAGCTCAATGAATGTGTGTAAAATAAATACTTTCCACATAATAATTTTGATGTTATTGCTCATAGCAGGTGGTATGATAATAGTCGTTTCAATAACGGCTTACATACTAATAAAAGCTCCGGAAGAGGTGTAGATTTTGAAAAAAGAATTTGTAAAGCAAATAAAGTCAAGCGAATTTATTGATAGATGTTTAAAGGAGTTTTCAAAAATAAAAGAAATTCAAATTCCAGAATGGGCAAAGTATGCTAAAACAGGAACGCATAGAAAATACCCTCCTCAAAGAAGCGATTGGTGGTATGTCAGAACAGCTTCATTGCTGAGAAGAATAGCTATAGATGGCCCTGTCGGAATATCAAGATTAAGAGTTTTTTATGGTGGTAGAAAGGAAAGAGGTCACAAACCAGAAAAGTTTAGAAAGGCTGGCGGCAAAATTATAAGAACTGCTTTACAGCAATTAGAAATAGCGGGTTTGGTTGAGAAAACTAAACAAGGCAGAGTATTAACAGAAAGAGGAAGGCAGTTTGTTACGAAAATAATAAAGGGATGAAAGTATGACTGAACTCACTCAAGAAGAAATAGAAGAATTACAGCATATTGAAAGATTGAAAAGGATAGTTCTAAGCAAAATCCTAACAAAAGAAGCAAGTGAAAGATTAGCTAGACTAAAACTGGTGAAAAATGAATTAGCTAATCAGTTAGAATTATATCTGGTTCAACTTTATCAAACAGGACAAATAAAATCTGTTATAACTGATGATCAATTAAAGAATATACTTTCACAAATATCTTCTAAAAGAGATTTTAGAATAAGGAGATAAATTATGGTAAAGACAAAAAAGGTTGGCTCAACAGGCAGATATGGTGTTAGATACGGTAGGAAATCTAAAGAATTTATTAGAAGCATAGAAGAAAAACAGAAAAAAAGGCATGTCTGCCCTGTTTGTAAAAAGAATGCTGTGGTTAGAATCGCAGCTGGAATATGGCAATGCAAAAAATGCAAAGCTAAATTTGCTGGTGGCGCATACGAGCCACAAAGAGAGTTAAAGGCGGTGACTGAATGAGTTTTAAATGTCTGGATTGTGGAAAAGTCATTGAAAAATTAGAAGGAAGAGTAAGATGTCCATATTGCGGTTATAGAATTTTCATGAAAACTAGACCGAAGGTTGTAAGAAGGGTTAAAGCTTAAGTCTGAAATTAAACAAATATTCATCTAAATGAAAACAAAAATATTCTTAGCAACTATTACATTCTTATTTATTTTCCTTTCTACTTTTCTTTATGTGTCGGCTAACTTTGTAAATATACAAGGAATTTCTTACAATTCTTACACTGGAGAAAAAATTAATGGAACGGCTACTTATCTAACTTTTCCTTTTGAAGAAGAGAAAATGGTTACAACTGATATAACAAACGGTGAATGGTTTTTACAAGGTGAATATGGAAATTCAACTAATGCTTTTATAGTTGTAGTGAATGATAGTAACAAAATAGGTTACAGTTACTTTGTGGTAAAAAGAGATGTAGCAAAACCAACATGCAGTAATGTAAATATGAAACTTAAGTTGTTCTTTTTTGACATTTATAAAGGCGTTGTAGAGTCAGAAGCCAGAATGGAAATAGAAGGAACGCAATACAAAAATATCAAATTGAATAGTGGTGAAAATTATATGCAGTTGTGTCTAATTAGAGGTAAAATATACAAAATTAACATATATTCGTCTGGAAATGGGAAATACAGCTTTCTCTATCCAGTAAGATAAATTAATAATCCTAGATGAACAAATATTTTCTATGAAAGCTGATTTACATATAGAAGTTAAAAATCCGAAATATGTTATGCAGAGTTTGCTGCCTGATATTGATAATAGTAAAGATATTAAAATAAAACTAGCAGCGAAAGAGGGAAAAATAATTATAAAAATTGAAGCTGAAAAAATTAGTCACTTGAAAGCAGCAATAAATTCTTATTTATCTTTGATTAACGTTATTAAAGAGATGGAGTGATTGTATATGGTTTCACAAGAAGATATGAATTTAATCAATCAATTCCAAATGTTTCAACAGCAGCTACAAGCAGTAATGCTCCAAAAGGAAGATAACAGATTGGAAATAATTGAAGCAGAAAAAGCTTTGGATGAATTGAGCAAAAGCGAAGTGAAAGAAGCCTACAAAATAACTGGTCATATAATGGTTAAGAAAGACGTAAATGAATTGAAAAAATGGCTGGAAGACAAATTGAGTGAATTGGAACTTAGATTAAGCTCTCTGGAAAAAACTGAACAAAAATTGAATGATAAACTCAAAGAAATGGAACCAAAAGTAAGAAAGTTGCTTGATCAATAAGGTGATTATATGAGCTCTCAAGAAAAATTAGAGCCTATAATCAAGCAATTAAATGATATAATTGATGATAGAACGGTACCTAGAAATATAAGGGCTGCTGTAGAAGAAGCAAAGAAGAATTTGGAAGACAAAGAAAAGGAGTGGGATGTGAAAATAAGCACTGCTGTTTCTATATTAGACGAGATAACTAACGATCCTAATATTCCTAGCTATACTAGAACTCAAGTGTGGAATATTGTTAGTATGCTTGAGATCGTGAAAAATCAGGGTAAATAGAATTTAACCAATCTCGTATAAAAATAATACTTTAAGAACAATAGATCTAATTATTTAACACAAAATAGAAGAATAGTTTATTGTTTTTTAAATGTTAAATTCTGAAAATTTAAATTAAATTATTATCGGGCCGGTAGATCAATGGCTAGATCGCTGCCCCTGCAAGGCAGAGGCTATGGGTTCAAATCCCATCCGGTCCACTTAGATTATTTTATTTAGAAAAACCTATTCTATTATATTATGGCAATTGATATTGTCGTTGGCCGTCTGAAAGAAGATATGGAAAAGTATGGAAGCGAAGCTACTGCTTATCTCGGCAAACATATTGTTGGTAAGGGCGAAGAGGCGCATTTGACAAACAAAATATTGATGGATCTTTTACGACCACATGTTATTTTGATTGCAGGAAAAAGAGGCACAGGCAAGTGTGTTGAAGAAAACACATTAATAACTCTGGATGATGGATCGCAAGTGCCAATCAAAGAGTTGGAAAAAACAGAAGGTAAAATATTAGTTCTAAATAATCAATTGAAAATTGATTTTGTATCCAAATCAAATTTCTCTAAAAGAGAAGTTGAAAAACTCCTTTTGTTAAAATTTAAGAGTGGAAGAGAAATCAAACTAACACCTGAGCATCCACTTCTTACAGTATCAGGATGGAGAGAAGCAAAGGATTTGCGTATTGGTTGCAAAATAGCTACAGCAAAAAGAATCAAAACATATGGGAACGATTTGATGAAGGAGCACGAATTAAAACTGTTGGCATATTTTATTGCATGTGGCTCCACATCAAACCATTTCATTTTATTCAAAAACTCTGATCCAGAAATAACAAATGATTTAATTAATTGTATATATGAGTTTGATAGCAAGCTAGAAACACACATCAGTAGTAAATTCAAAATCAAAATTTCAAAAAACTGTATAAAAAATTTAATAAAGGAAAGTGAGCTCGGAAAATCTTTAGTAACATGGTTAGAAAAACAAGGCGTCTGTGAAAAATCGTTAAAAGAGAAAATTGTTCCACAAAGCATATTCAAGTTGCCTGAACATCAGCTGTCTTTGTTCTTAAATAGACTGTTCAGCTGTGGCGGAAATATATGTAGAAAAAAAGTGAATAGCAAACAATATTGGGTTATATCTTACTGCAGTTCTTCTGAAACATTAGCAAAGCAAATACAACATCTTTTACTTAGATTTGATGTTTTGTCAAGAATAAGAAAAAAGATTGTCAGAAGAAATGAAAGTGTGTGTAACGATTTTGAAATAGAAATTTGTGGTCAAAGCCTCGTAAATTTCATAAAAAAAATCGGGTTTTTTGGTAATAAAACTACAAAACAAAAAAAGATATTGCAAGATTTGACGGAACTGGTTAGACATCCTACTTGGGGTGTTATACAAAAAGAAATTTGGACTTTGTACCTTCGCGAAAAATGGAATGAAATTAGAAATATGAATTTTTCCAACTCAGAATTTTTGAAAAAGCATTTGCTGAAAACTAATAGTTCAAAAAAAATAGCTTATTTAGAGGAGAAAGCGATGTGTTTGCTTGCTATGTCTGATGTATTTTGGGATGAAATAACATCTATAGAAGAATTAGAAGGAAAATTCACTGTTTGTGACATAGAAGTTCCTGAATATCATAACTTTCTCGCTAATGACATCATAGTTCACAATAGTTATTTTGGTGGGGTTTTAGCAGAAGAAATAGCAATGTTAGAGGAGAAGCATAGAAAGAATTTAACAACAGTGATGATAGATACAATGGGTATTTACTGGTCAATGAAGATGCCAAATGAAGAGCAAGTCGTCCAACTAGCAGAGTGGGGCTTGGAGCCAAAAGGACTGAAAGACAGAGTAAAAGTTTATGTTCCATTTCAACAGAAAAAAGATTTTGAAGCAGCTAACATTCCTGTTGACTACGGCATCTCTGTACCGCCTTATGCATTCTCAGCAGAAGAGTGGTCTACTGCTTTTCGTTTACCAACAACAGATCCTCTTTCGATTGGGTTACAAAAAGCTGTCAATTTCTTGCATAAAAGAAATGAAAAGTTTAGCATTGATGATTTAATTTCCAAAATAAAAGATGATAGAGGAACAGATACGCATGTTAAATCAAGTTTAGAAAGCATGTTGACAGTTGCTGACAGTTGGGGTGTTTTTGGCGAAGAAGGTGTAAAAACAGAAGAGATAATGAAACCAGGAATGGTAAATGTTTTTGATGTTTCTAGACTTAGAGCAACAGAAGCTTGGTCTGTTAGAAATTTGTTAGTAGCATTAATCAGCAAGGATGTTTACTACAAAAGAGTGTTGGCTAGAAAGCAAGAAGAGTTGGCTAGAATTGGAGAAATCAAATTAAAGGAAAGGTTTCCGATGGTTTGGATGATAATTGACGAAGCTCATAATTTCATCCCGTCTGATCATGAAACTGTTTCAACTGGACCGCTGTTGACAATAGTCAAGCAAGGTCGTGAACCGGGTATCAGTCTAGTTCCAATGACTCAAATGCCTAATAAAATTCACCCAGAAGTTGTGTCGCAAGCTGATATGGTAATTTCTCACAGATTAACATCAAAAAGCGATTTGGATGCTTTGCACTCGACAATGCAAACATATTTGGCAGAAGATGTGTGGAAGTATATTGAAAGTTTGCCAAAATGGAGAGGGACTTCTATCATTTTAGATGATAACTCTGAAAGGATATTTCAAATGCAAACAAGACCTAGAATGACATGGCATGCCGGAGAATCAGCCATAGCGGTTAATCCTTAATTGGAGGATTCGGTTCTGTTACCTTGAAAGTTATTGTCACATTTATTGGGAGTCCCTGAGTGCAAGGACGGTTTTATAAGGAGGCTCGTTTGGTTTACCTCTAGATATTTCCTCACGTGGATAGATAGTTGAACAATTGTTACATTCTGGTCTACCTGGAGTATATTCTGTACAGTTTCCTGTGACAATGTATGTTTCTTTACGCTTTGACATGTTCAAATAACTAGACTGATAATTTTTTATCTCTTTCATTTCAAACAAGAAAAATTAAAAAGGAATTAAACAAGCGATAAAACCTTCCCGTTTTTAGAGACCTTTCTCGCTTCTATTAGTGAATCGACGATTTTTTGATATCTGTCTGGATGTATATTCATTAAACTTGCCATTTTTGCTATTTTTGCTTCATCTGTGTAACCGTTAGTTTCACAATCTTTCTTTATCAAATTAAATAGTAGTTGTTCCTCGTTCATATTCTTCACCTGCTAGCTAAAAACAAAAAAGAAAAAAATCAAAGGGGGTGATTTATTCGGAGACGCCTAAAAACATCATCGTAAAACATCTATGCCTAAGCCTAAATCAACTTCTCTTGTTGTAGCTTTTTCTTTTGTCACTGAGCCTAAGATATATGGTGATTGAACACCTGTTATTATTGTTATAACTTGTATTTTACTTCCAAACTCTGGTACAATTCTTGCACCCCAAATGACTTGTGCAGATGGGTCAAGATACTGTGAAACAGTTTCGCCTATTTGGTTTACTTCATCCAATCTCAAGTCTTCGCCACCTGTTATGTGTATTAGTGCGCCTGTAGCTCCTGTGTAGTCCACATCTAACAATGGGTTTGTTAAAGCTTTTGTCACTGCATCTAAAGCTCTGTCACTGCTGCTGCTTTCTCCAACACCGAGAGCTGCAACACCGCCTGAATGCATAGTTGCTTTAACATCTGCATAATCCACATTGACAAGCGATGGTAATGTTATTGTTTCAGTTATACCTTTTACCATACTTGCAACCAACTCATCAGCAACTGCAAATGCCTGTTGCATTGGTAAATTGCCTGCATATTTCAATAATCTATCATTTTCTATTACAATTACTGTATCTGCAGCTGCTCGCAATCTAGCCAAACCTTCCTCTGCTTTTCCCATTCTTGCTCCTTCTATTTTGAAGGGCATTGTTGCAACACCAATAACAATTGCACCCATTGACTTTGCAATTTCAGCTACTACAGGTGCTGAACCAGTACCTGTTCCACCACCTAGACCAACTGTAACAAATGCTAGATCCACACCTTCCAAAGCAGCTTTTATTTCATTTCTACTTTCTTCAGCTGCTTTCCTTCCAATTTCAGGGTATCCTCCTGCTCCAAGACCTCTTGTTAACTCTTTACCAATTAAAATCTTTTTGTCTGCTTTTGCCACTGCTAAGTGTTTAGCATCAGTGTTGATAGAAATTGTTATAGCTCCTTCAACACCCATCTCAGTCAATCTAGTTATAGTGTTTGTACCACCGCCACCACAGCCAAAGCAAACAATTCTTGCTTTCTTGACATCAAAGCCAAACTCTTCAGCAGCTAGTTTGAAGTAGTCTACATTTTTGCTAGTTGCACCAGAGCTTGATTGTAATTTAAACCTTGTTACTTGGTCGTTTCCATCGTCAACACCAAAATTTCTTTTTAACGCATTTCTAACCAACGAATCCATTTTTTACCTCCTCCTTTATTTATTTTCTAATCTATATTTTGAGTTGCCGAAATCATATTTAATTCAATCGTCCAACTTATTTTTTAATTCGAGAATTAGTCCCACATAAACTCGAAATAACTTTGAGTAGATTAGTCCCGAAAGAATTAGTCCCAATTATATATTTTCTTAGGAGTATTTAAAGTAATTTCTACACTTTTCTACCTATTTTTCATGTCCAATTTCATGTGGAGCAACCTTTATTTCCTGTGTATTTCCTGTGGAAATTCTCTTAAAAAATCTTAAAAAATATAACAAAAACAATTCACAAGAAATTTAAACTTCACAACTGAATAATTAAATTGATTGATATGAAAACGAAAATAATTTTCACATTAGTTGTCCTTTTGATAGTTCTTGCTAATGCCGCTACTGCTGAATCATACACAGCAACAATAAAAATAGTTGGTGTGGATAAAGAAGGACGTGGTATTCAAGGTAATTTAACTGTTGAAATTCAGCCAGGCAAAGGAAGAATTCTTGTAGACACTATGCCGCTGCAAGGAATATATACTCAAGACTCTGAAAGAACAGCAGTAAAAGTTGCTCGCGACATTACAAAATTTGATTTCACAAATTATGATGTTATTTACACGATTTACACGCCTGGTGCTACAAATGTGGAAGGTCCTTCAGCTGGTGGAGCAATGGCTTTAGCAACAATTGCTGCCATTCAAAATAAAACTATCAGCCAAGGTTTTTCTATGACAGGAACAATAGAAGAAGATCATTCGATTGGCAAAGTTGGTGAAATTTTAGCTAAAGCAAAAGCAGCTGCTGATTCTGGTGTTTCTGTTTTTCTTATACCAGAAGGTCAAGCAACGCAAATGCAATATGTGAGGAAAGTGAGAATACCATCTCCTGGATGGAGAATAGAAACCATAGAGCCAGTGCCAGTCAATGTCATCGACTATGCAAAAGAAAATTGGAACATGAAGATATATGAAGTGAAAACTATAGAAGAAGCTTTAAAGTATGCATATCAAGATATACCTGTTTCTAAAAGCGGCGAAAGTAAAATTGGCGAACAAATTCCGCTATCAACATTCGCTTCTCCTGTAAAATCATATTCAGATTTTGATACTTTTGCCAAATCAGCAATAACTCGCGGTGAAACAAATTATCAAACAGCTAAAAGAAAATTGGATTCGACAATTTTGACTGATGATGTTAAAAGTGAACTAGAGCAATTGTTAACAAGAGCTAAAGAACTTTTGGAGGAGGCCAACAAGTTAATTGATCAAGGATATAAATATTCAGCTGGCAATAACGGTTTTAAAGCAAGTATTTACTCCAAAACAGTGATTGATTTAATAGACTACTATTCTGCTTCGCCATCAACAAGAAGTTTAGTAATCCAAAACAAACTAAATCAGGCAAAGGGTGATTTGGCTGTAGCTAAAGAATATGTTGAAAGTAAAGCTGAATACAACATGTGTGATCAGAAGAATTTCGAGTGGGCTGTGCTGCCGATAGAAAGAATAACTTATGCTGAAAATAGGATTGAAAAAATAGAAATTGAAAACGATGTTGGAAGTGTTTTCTTTGATATAAATGTCGCGAATGAATGGATTGTAATAGCTAAAGAATTTTCTGATATTTTCCGCATTTCACAAGGCAACACAACATGTTTAAGTGAATTTGAAAACAAAGCTAGACAAATGATAAGTGATGCTGAAAATAGTATAGGTTTGGCCGAAAGTTTAGGCATAGAATCTGCAAATGCTGCTAAGCCATACTTAGATGCAGCGAAGAGTGAATATGAACGTGGTTGGTATATAGCATCCATTTTTGATGCAGCTTCAGCAAAAGCACGTGCAACTGTTGCAACGAAATATGACAGCAGCAAATTTGAAGTTCTGTATGATGTTTTCAACAAATCACAAGTCGTACCTTCTGGGTTGTTAAGCACAATTTTTTATGAGCACTCGATGTATTTGATGTATAATGCTATAAAGGATAATTCTAGAGAGGATGCGCTGGAAGCTTTGCAAATTTTGGAAACATCTAAAGAAACTGAGAGTGCTTACAAATATGTTAAAAACAAGCTTGCTAGCATCCAAGAATCGCCTTTTGGAGTTTCCATAAGCAATGAGCTGATAAATCAAATCATAATTGTTACTTTAGCGGTTGCTTTGGTTATTTTAATAATATATGTAGCTGAATTAAAACGTTCTATGAGAAGAATAAGAGAATTGAAGCATAAGAAAAAGGTTGCTAAAATTGAGAAAGAAATTGTGAGTATGGTGGAGAAAGAGTTAAAAGAAAGATTAAAAAAGAAAGAAATAACAAAGAAACAGTTCAATATGCTTAGAAAGAAATTTGCTAGAACTATCTCATAGTAATTATCTTATTCTAACAAATAGTAAAGAAATCAATTTAAAATGCAATCGATAAATTAAACTTATTTTTGGTATTTTGTTGGGGTGATTTATTCTGGGTAAAGAGATTAAATTAACAGAAAACGCGTTAATTCTTCTTAAAGCAAGATATTTGCGAAAAAATGAGAATGGTGAAATAATAGAAACACCTGAAGAGATGTTTAAGCGAGTGGCACATGCAATAGCATCTGTTGAAAAGCAATATGGCAAATCAGATCAAGAGATTGAAAAAATAGAAAAAGAATTCCTTGAGATGCTAACATCATTAGAATTTTTGCCGAATTCGCCAACATTAATGAATGCTGGAACTGATTTTGGTCAACTATCTGCTTGTAATGTTTTACCATTAGAAGATTCAATGGAAAGTATATTTGAAACTGTTAAGAACGCTGCTCTTGTGCAGAAAGCTGGTGGTGGAACTGGTTTTTCTTTTTCAAAACTAAGACCAAAAGGAGATATAGTAAGATCAACAGGCGGCGTAGCAGCAGGTCCTGTATTTTTCTTGAATGCTTTCGACGCATCTCTGAAAGGAATAAGGCAAGCTCACAGAAGATTTGCAACCAATATGGGCATACTAAGAGTTGATCATCCAGACATACTTGATTTCATAACTGCTAAACACAAAGAAGGAACGATAACAACTTTCAACATTTCTGTTGGAATAACAGACGAATTTATGAATTCATTAGAAAATGGTGGTGATTTCAGCTTAATAAATCCTAGAAATTATAAAATTTTCAAAAAAGTTTCATCTGCTGAAATTTTCAACCAAATAGTGGAAAGCGCTTGGAGAAATGGAGAACCTGGTTTAGTTTTCTTAGATAGAATTAATTCCACTGAGTACAATCCAGTTCCTCGCTTTGGCCCCATAGAAGCAACTAACCCATGCGTAGCTGAAGGCACATTGGTTAATACGCCAAACGGTTATGTGCCTGTTGAAGAAATTAAAGTTGGTGATTACATAGCTACAGTGTTTGGTTACGAACCTGTAAAGTCAATAGAAAGGCATGAAGATGTACCTGTTTTCAAAGTGAAATTTTCAGATGGTGGTGAGCAAATTGTTACGGCTGCGCATAGATATTACGCTATTAAAAAAGGCAGTAAAAGCAAAAAACTGAGAGATTATAGATTGGATGAATTAGAAGTTGGAGATTATGTTAGAGTTTGTCCTACACCCATATTAAGATCTGATGCTACAGAATATGTAGAAGGTTTGAAAATGGGTATATTGTTGGGAGATAGTTGTCATATAGAAGATGGGTTGTCAGAAAACATAATTCAGATTGCTTCATATATTGAAGATTTAGAATTTGAGAGTAATGTAAAGAAACTTTTTAGAAAAGACGATTTGCTTTCAAACAGCAATAGCGTTGGCACAATTTTTTACGATAGTGAAGCAAAGCAACTTCAGTTATCATCTACATGTCTTGTTGAAAAAACACTTGACATAACGCAAGTGCACAGTATGGAAAAGGCTTTGGGTATCATAGATGGTTTGCTAGCAACAAATGGTGACATACTGCTTAAATCTAATCATCCACAAATAAGATTCATAACTTCATCCGAAAGTTTAGCAAAAAACATTCGTAGATTGCTGTTGCTTTTAGGATGTCATGGAAGAATATCAAAGAGTTTGCACGACTACAGTGAAAACAAAAAATTTTCACGAAGGGGTTGGAAATATCAAATAGTGGTTTCTGGTGAAAGTGCTGGAAGATTGGCTCGCCTTTCAAAATTAGAAAACATAAGCCCGCTGAAAGGGAAAAAATTAAAAGAGTTGAGAAAAGAGTGGCTTACGACAGGAGATACTTGGAAAGCTAGAATAGTTTCTAAAACGCCTGCAGACAAAGCTAGAGTTTATGATTTATACTGTGAAGGTAGTGATACTTGGATTACTGAGGGTTATGTTCAACGTGGATGTGGTGAGCAGCCTCTTTATCCATATGACTCTTGTAATTTAGGTTCTATTGATGTTTCAAAAATGGTTAAAGTAAGCAAAGGCAAAACAGAAATAGACTGGAATAAGCTAAGAAAGATTGTTAGACTAGCTGTGAGATTTTTAGACAATGTGATTGACACCAGCCAATATCCTTTGAAAGAAATTGAAGAGAGAACGAAAAGCATAAGGCGAATTGGTCTTGGGGTAATGGGTTTTGCTGATTTGCTAATTAAATTGAAAGTTCCATACAATTCTGAAGAGGCTTTGAAGATAGCTGAAGATTTAATGAAGTTTATCACTGAAGAAGGAAGAAAATACTCTGTTGAGCTCGCTGAAGAAAGAGGATCATTTCCTGAATTTGAGAACAGCATTTGGAAAAAAAGAGGATACAAGAAATTGAGAAATTCAACTATAACTACTATCGCTCCGACAAGCAATTTAAGCATAATCGCAGGCTGCTCCCACAGTATTGAACCTTTATTTTCGATCAGCTATACTAGAAATGTTGAAAGCTCGCTGGGTACAAATTTGATTGAAACAAATCCTTTGTTTGAAAAAATTGCCAAAGAAGCTGGTTTCTACTCAGAAGAATTAATGCAAAAAGTTTTGCGGTCAGGTTCGATACAAAATATAAAAGAAATACCTGAAGATGTTAGAAGAATATTTGTTGTTTCTCACGACATTAGCCCTGAGTGGCACGTTAGAATGCAAGCTGCTTTTCAGAAATACACTGATAACGCTGTTTCTAAAACTGTGAATTGTCCTTATGAGACAACGATTGAAGATATAAAGAAAATTTTTATGTTAGCTTACAAGCTTGGATGTAAAGGAATAACTGTTTATAGGGATGGGAGCAGGAAGTTTCAAGTTCTAAATGTAGCTAAAAACAAAATTGAAAGTAATGATAATTTGAGAGAAATAGAAGAAATAATGGATAAAACTGGAGCTTGTCCGACTTGTCATTTGTAGTTGTGATTTAGATACAAATCAACAAATTTTTAGAATTGTTTGTTTTTATCTCATAAATAAAAAAGTTTTTGAAAAATTATGTTGGATTGGAGTCTGTTAACTTAACATAAAACCACCTCATTCACAAAGCAAGTTTTGCTAAACAGATTTAGCATAATTAAATTTAGGATTATAATTGGCTTAAGTTAACAATCCCGTTGGGTTTGATTGTTGTTCTAAATATCCTTGAAGTCGTTCTAACTCATCTGGTGATAAACCGAGATCCCTGAGATTTGGGAAAGATGCACGAAGATCATCAGGTGGTATTTCACCTCTTTTTACCAACTCCATCAAAGCTTGAATATCTACTCTTGGTTTCAATGATTTTTGTTGTGGTTGTTGCGAAATTTTTGCTCTTTCTCTTGCCATTCTAGCCATAGCTTCCATATCATCTAATGGACGGGAAGCTTGAGATTGTGGTTGTGGCGCTGTTGGACCTTTACTTAATCGTTGTTCTCGTCGTGTGAGATTAGAAGGTTTTGAAAAATATTGTAATGATTCGCCCACACGGTACATAAGATGACCACCATATTTCAATGTAGCCATGAAGGTATCTCCTATTATATCGGCAACTGTGCCTGTACCAAAGAAAACTATAAGTTTTGCTAAGAGCGATAAGTTTTGAATTTGTGTTAAATCATTATCTCCAGTTCTTAAGCAGTAAAAAGCTGTTAAAAGTGCTGCGCCTAAACCATCATCAAACCAACCACCTACTATATCACCCCAATTTCTTCTAAGCGACGCTGTTGCTTCTTGGAATTTTTTTGATACTTCACTATAATCTACTGGCTTTTTATCTCCTCTCAAAAAAACTCTTCTTGCCGATTCAAACATTTTTCCTAAAGTATAAACTGTGGGTGGAAGGTAAGCTGTTATAACACTTCCAGCAACATCAGCTACAGCTGCAACAATACCAAATAAAAAAGTAGGAACAACCCAATAGAGTCGTTCATCAAGACTTGAATAAAATGTTGGCGCTAACTCTGGGATTTTTTGCAATAAATATAAAGCAGTTGGTCCTAAAACTGCAAGACCTACCCCCGTTCTGGCTTTGCTAGGTAGATCTCTAATAAAACGTAAAATATAATTGCTAACCCCACCATACAAATTTCCATAGGTTCCTTTTATACTTTCGTACAAATTTCTAAATCTACGCATAAAAATAAAATATCCTTTAATCTTTTAAATTTATTTATTACTTAGCTTTGTAGAAACCCTTTAATCAAATCTCAATAATTTCAATAAAAATCGATATTGTGTGAGAATTATCCAATTTTATCTTTCTATAGATGTTGTAAACAACGTTCTTCAGCTTAACCTCTTTCATCTTCAACCATTCTATTCTGCTATAAACAGCTGAATCAAATTTTCTTTTAATAACTGAAAACACTGTTTCTACC
>Ga0123519_10009164_pt1 | contig 14955 bp, 12 predicted proteins | sample YelNatPaOPRAMG02_FD_87396 | JGI IMG/M metagenome (GOLD analysis project Ga0123519, IMG submission 87396) | Hot spring microbial communities from Yellowstone National Park - Yellowstone National Park OP-RAMG-02 (version 2) | ecosystem: Environmental > Aquatic > Thermal springs > Hot (42-90C) ...
TATTAAAATAAAAGATTATGATTTTATTATTGGGAGAAGAAAAAACAGACGGGATTCTTTAATCAGAAAAATAAATTCATTTATTTACAATCTCATAATTAGTTTATTATCAAATAAAAGAGTTAATGATGTCGACAGTGTCGTTTTGTTCAGGAGAAGTATTTTAAATAATGTGAAATTGGAAGCAAGAAGCGCATTTATACATGCAGAAATATATTTAAATGTAGTTAAGAAGGATATATCTATAACGGAGATAGAAATAGAACATAAGTCGAGATTATATGGTAAACAAGGTGGTAATAAAATTTCTGTAATTATATCTACTATAGTAGATATTATTAAATATCTTATTAGAGGGAACTGAATATGGAATACAAAATTAGTTTTTGTGATAAACATGTAGATGATAGGGGTTATTTAGTTGAATTTTTAAAAGAACCGGAATTAATGCAAGAACATAAAATGTTTGGTCAGATATATTTTGTCATATTTGAAAAACCGAATGTAGTAAGAGGTAATCATTATCATACAAGAACATATGAATGATTTGGAGTCATGCATGGTAAACTTGAAGTTATTCTTGAAGATGTTAGAACGAAAGAACATTTAACACTTATATTGAATTCAGAAGATAAAAAATTTGTTAGATTATATATCGGTCCTTATATTGCACATGCATTCAGAAATATATCTGAAACTGCTGTATTATTAGATTACACAAATAGAGTTTATGACCCTGAAGATACGGACCGTAACCCGTATATTCTGATTGAAAATAATCAAAAATGAAAATATTTGAGATAATATTTATTAGTATTTTTATATTAGCATTTTTACTTAGAATAAGTGGTATAGGATTTGGATTACCGAGTAAAAACCTTGCTGTTACAACATATAATCCTGATGAAGCATTAACTTTTCAAGTTATGGAAAAATGGAATCCTAAAAAATTAGATTTTCATCCAAGAAGAGTATTTTTATGGGGTGGATTTCATCTATATGTTATAGCACCAATTTTAAAAATTTCTCAAATTATAGGATATTTAAAAATCGGGTCAAAAGAATTTTATATGAAAAATTTATATGAAGCGGATAAATTATATATTATTGGTAGAATAATTATGATATTGTTTTCATCTTTAAGTGTATTGATAATCTATTTAATATGTAAAAATTCGTATAATAGTCTTTCAGGTCTCCTATCATGTTTATTATTAGCAATATTACCGGTTCATGTGATAAATTCATTTTATTTAAGACCGGATATTATAATGTTATTTTTTGGTTTAGTATCTATATATTTTTCAATCAAAATAATTGAAAAAAATGAAACTAAATATTATATATTATCATGTATCTTTATAGGGATTGCTACAGCAACGAAATTAAGTGGTGCAGTATATGGTATTGTGCCTATATGTGCACATTTTGTTTCGTCAAAAGAGTGGAAAGAAAAGCTGAATGACTACAGATTATATGTTATACCATTAATATGTTTGATATCATTTTTTATATGCACACCATATGCATTAATAGATTTTAATAAAACTACAGAAAGTTTTTGGTCTTATTTTAAGATGAATTTTGGATTAACAAAAGAGACAATGTATCCAGCAAGTATTATTATATTTGGAACAGGATATAAAAGTTACTTACGATATTTTCTGCCTATTGGAATTGGGAATATATTGTTTTATACAGGAATAGCAGGTTTATTTTTAATGTTATTAAATGTAATTATTAGAAAATTTCTACCGAAAATAAGGTCAAAATTATTAATAACCGAACCTATTAAAAGTATTAAATCAGATATTATATTTATATGTTCAGGAATAATTATTTTTTTTGTTATTTCATATCCCAAAAATCAGGTTATCTGGTATATAATCCCATTAGTACCGTTTATATTGATTTATATTGTCCGTTTTTTTGATTTATTAATGAAGATAAATTTCATACCTATATATGTTAAATTAATATCTATTGTTTTTATAATAGTAGGAGGTTCAATATATTCTTTTGCTTATTTAAATTTATATTATTCAAAAAATGTTCGTGAAATTGCTTCTGAATGGATAGAAAGAAATATTCCACATAATAAAACTATAAGTATAGCAAGAAGTTGGTTTTGGACACCATCTATATTAAGACAATATAATCCACCGTATAGATTATTAATGGGTGGAGATTTTTATACAACCGTTGATGATTCAGTAATAGGTCTTGACAAAATATTAAAATTATCAGATTATGTTGTTTTAACAGAATATGAATACAGGAATTACATACATCCTAAAATAAAATCATTTTATCCTGAACAATCAAAAATTATTGATAAGATATTTTATAGTAAAGATTATATAAAAGTTGCTGAATTTAAAAAAGATGCAAAATTCTTATGGTTCACTTTTAAGAAAAAATATCCACCTCAGGACTGGCTTATTCCTAATCCTGATATAATTATTTTTCAAAAGATTATTTAATAAAAAATGAAGAAAAAAAATTGTGTCATCACTTTAATTTTTATTATTATACTCGGGACATTCTTACGACTATATGGTATAAAATGGGGATTAACTACAGATCGTTATTTTCACGGCCATTCATATCATCCAGATGAACAACTTGTTCTTGAATCTCTTCGTGGTATGAATCCTTCAAAATTGGACTTTAAACCTAGAGGCGTAACAATGTGGTCAAAAGGGACATTGGTAGTTTATACTACAGGAATTGCTATTAAATTAGGGTCAATACTAAATTTACTTGAATATAAGAATGATTATAGTTTTTATAAAGAGAATCCATTAGAATTAGCAAAGTTATATTTAGCAGGGCGACTTGTATCTGTTCTTTTTGGTATACTGAGTATTGTCCTATTATTCATAATAACAAAAAAATATTTTAATCAATCAACAGGGCTATTAACATCTTTTATATTTGCTATTGTTCCGGTTCATGTTGTAAATTGTCATTATTTGTCTACGGATGCGATGATGTGTTTCTGGGTTTTAATTGTGTTTTTTTTATCATTGAAAATACTTGAATCAGATAAAATTGTTCTGTATATATTGTCTGGTTTGTTTGTTGGAATAAGCGCTGCAACAAAATACAATTCTTCTATTACATTAATTCTACCTATATCTGCACATATAATTAAAGAAATAGACAAAAGGAATTTTAATTTTTTTAGATTGTTCAAAATAAATATATTGATAACAATTTGCAGTGCCTTACTTGGATTTATTATTGTTAATCCATACAGTATTATTTCATTTTCTGATTTTAAGAATGGATTACTTTTTTCTGCTGATGTCTTAACAAGACCTATGGTAACACCTGATACATTTCCTAACCAACCAACTATTTTGTTTTATATTACAAATGCTCTTATATTTGGGACAGGACCATTATTATTTATGTTATTTATTGCTGGTATTATTTATTCATTAGTTAGATTAGATAAAAAACAATTGATTATATTTATTTGGTTATTAGTTTGGTTAATAATTTTATCGCAGACAAATTGGAAATTACTTAGATGGACTATTCCAATGATACCATTTTTATGTATTTTATCAGCAAAGTTGATAATAGATATACTTAATATAGCAAAGAGAACATATAAAATATTAACAATTGTTATAGTAATATTTATTTTTGTTAATACAATATTATATTCTTTTGCATATGTGAAATTAATGTCGGAAAAAGATGTTCGTGATATATCTTCTGAATGGATAGAAAAAAATATACCAGCGAATAGTAAAATTGGTTTACCAGTATTAACTTTTGCTTGGGATGCAGGTATTCTTCAAATGTTATGTTGGTATAATAAAACAGAGCCGTTTTTTAAAAATATTACTTTGTATAATTTAGTAATACTTGATGAATCAGTTGAAAAATTGAAATTATTGAAACCTGATTATATTATTTTTAGTGATTTTTATTCTTATCCTTTAATAATTGAAAACAAGAGATATCCTGAGCATAACAAATTAGAGTTTTTAACTGCTGTTATAAATTATTACAATTTAATAATGAAGGTAGAAAAAAAACCTAAAAAATATGGTTTTTATCCTGTAGCGAGTTTTTATCCTCATGATTGGCGTTATGTATGTCCATCAATTTATATTTATAAGAGAAAATGAAAAAAAAGATTATTTCAGTAGGTGCATTTTATTTAAGTGATATAGAAAAGGAAGCAATAATTGAAGTTCTTGATTCAGGAAGAATTTCAGAAGGTAAGAAAGTTAGAGAATTTGAAGAATTGTGGTCAAAATATATTGGTACAGAATATTCTATTGCTGTTAATTCAGGGACTTCAGCACTTATTGCAGGATTAAGTGCATATACTTATTTCGTTAGGAATAAAATAAAAAGTAATCGTAAAAAAGTTATCACATCGCCACTAACTTATGTTGCTACTAGTAATGCTCTAATTCATACAGGATATATACCAGTATTTGTTGATATAGACCCTAAAACTTTTGTTATCACACCAGACAGAATAGAAGAATATTTGAAAAGCACCAAAGATACTGAAGATCATTGTTTAATTTTACCTGTTCATCTGATGGGCTATGTTTGTGATATGGATGAAATAAGAAAAATTGCTAATAAATATAATATGTATATTATTGAAGACGCAGCTCAATCACATGGAAGTTTATATAAAGGTAAAAAAGCAGGTTCATTATCGTTATTATCAATATTTTCATTTTATATAGCACATAATATTCAGGCTGGTGAAATGGGTGCAATAAATACTGATAACGAGGATATAAACCATTTATGTAGAAAATTAAAAGTTAGTGGAAGAGTATGTGACTGTTTAATTTGCACCAGATATATGGGGAAATGTCCACATATTTCGTTAGATGAAGAAGATTATGACCCTCGATTCACACATGATATAATAGGATACAATTTTAAAATAACAGAATTTCAAGCAGCATTAGCTATAACTCAGGTTAAGAAAGCAGAAAAAATATTTCTTAAACGGCAATTTAATGTTAAATATCTAAATGAAAAACTTAAGAAATTTTCTAATATATTACAATTACCTGTTTATTCACCTGATATAAGTTATTTAGCTTATCCAATAGTTATAAGAGATAATAAAGTTATTAATCGGAAAACATTACGGAGCAGGTTAGAAAAAGAAGGAGTTGAGACAAGACCTCTATTCGGATGTATCCCAACACAACAGCCAGCATACTCATTTTTGAAAAGAGAGTATATAGACAGATTACCTAATGCTGATTATATTGGGAAGAATGGGTTTTACATAGGATGTCATCAGTTTTTGAATAAAGATGATTTAGATTATATAGTTTATGTTTTCGAAAAAATCTTAAAATGAAAGCGGGAGAAAAGAATGTCTTTCTGGGAAAATAAAAAAGTTTTAATAACAGGTGGAGCAGGATTTATTGCTTCACATGCAGTTGAAACATTAGTTAAATATGGTGCTAAAGTAAGAGTCGTTGATAATTTAGAGAATGGAAGTCTCGAAAATCTGAAGAATGTAATAAAAGAAATAGAATTTATACAATTAGATATAAGAAATCTCGAAAATTGTCTAAAAGTTACAGAAGATATAGAAATAGTTTTAAATTTTGCCGCTAAAGTAGGTGGAATTGAATATAACAGAACTCACCCCGGAACAATGTTTTATAACAATATACTGATAAATACAAATATGTTAGAATCAGCAAGATTAAATAATATAGAAAGATTTTTGGTTATTTCAACTGCGTGTGTTTATCCGAGATTTTGTAAAATACCAACACCTGAAACAGAGGGCTTTATAGGAGTTCCTGAGCCAACAAATGAGGGATATGGGTGGGCAAAAAGAATGGCAGAATTTCAAGCACAGGCATACGAAAGAGAATTTGGTATGAAAATTGCCATAGCAAGACCATATAATTGCTATGGACCAAGAGACCATTTTGATACTGAAAAATCACATGTAATACCTGCATTGATAAAACGTATTTTTGATAATGAGAATCCTGTTGTTGTTTGGGGTGATGGTGAACAATCGCGTGCTTTTCTGTATGTTTCAGATTTTGTTAGAGGTTGCTTAATGCTTATAGAAAAATATCCTGTTGCTGACCCTGTTAATATTGGGACAGATGAAGAGATAAAAATAAAAGATTTAGTTAAACTTATAATTAAACTATCTGGAAAAAATTCAGAAATTTATTTTGATACAACAAAACCTTCAGGACAACCAAGACGAAATTGTGATAATACCAAAGCAAGAACAAAAATTGGTTTTGTTGCTGAAATAAAATTAGAAGAAGGATTAAAAAAAACAATTGATTGGTATCTACAGAAATATGGGAAGAACATTAATAATATTAACTTATAACGAATTAGAAGGGGTAAAATCTTTATTCGATAAAATACCTATAGAGAAAGTAGACGAATATTTCGTTATTGACGGAAATTCTAAAGACGGTACATTAGAATATCTTAAAGAGAGAAGGATACCAGTTATAATTCAGGATGAACCCGGAAGAGGAGTAGCTTTTAAAATTGGGGTTGAAAATGCAAAGAATAATAATGTAGTATTTTTCAGTCCTGATGGTAATGAAAGTCCCGAAGATATAGAAAAAATTTTCCAGTTACTTGAGGAAGGATATGATTTAGTTATTGCGTCACGATTTTTACCCGGGGCAAGAAATGAAGAAGATGACTCGTTATTTCCAATAAGAGCATGGGTTAATAAAATATTTACATTAATAGCAAATTTATTATGGAATAGAGGTAAATATATTACTGATACAATAAACGGTTATCGTGGAATAAAAAAGGATGTATTTAAAATATTAAATTTAGATGCAAAAGGTTTCACTATTGAATATCAAATGACAATAAGAGCAATGAAACTTAAATTAAAAATTATAGAAATACCCACTTATGAAGGAAATCGTATTGGAGGTAAAACAAAAGCGAAATCAATTCCAACAGGAATTACCTTTGTAAAAATGCTTATCAAAGAAATTTTTATTGGGAACAAATTTTATTCATAATAAATCAATTATTTTAATACGGAGGGACAGAAGATAATGCAAAAAGAGACATATAAAAAATCTAAATGTAATAATGAACAAGAAAGTGATTTCACTAAGGAAGATCCTTGGCGAATATTTCGTATAATGGCAGAATTTGTTGAAGGATTTGAAGAACTGTCTAAAGTAAAAAATGCAATATGTATTTTTGGTTCTTCAAGGTTTTCTCCAGAAAATAAATATTATAAAATGGCAGAAAAGACATCTTATCTGTTAGCAAAGAATAATTATACTATCATAACAGGTGCAGGTGGTGGTATAATGGAAGCAGCGAATAAAGGAGCATTCAAAGCAGGTGGTGAATCAATAGGTTTAAATATTGAATTACCAACAGAACAAAAGCCGAATAGATATATAACAAAACTTCATCAGTTTAGATATTTCTTCTGTAGAAAAGTTATGTTCGTGAAATATGCAAAAGCATTTATTATTTTTCCTGGTGGTTTCGGGACATTAGATGAGTTAACCGAAGGCATAACATTAATTCAAACGAAAAGAGTAAATTGGTTCCCTGTAATATTATTTGGTGAAGAATATTGGGCAGGATTATTTGACTGGCTAAAAAATACTGTTATTAAATTGAAATGCATAGATGCAGAAAATTTACATATAATGAAAATAGTTAATAAACCAGAAGAAGTACTTGAAATAATAAATAAATGTTAAATTTATAATAATGGGAAATATACAATTTAGAAAGTATAAATATTTGGTTATAATTGTATTTTCAATTATTTATATAATCTGGAATCTAATATATTTAGATAAATATCCATTAATTAATTATGAAGATGGTATGTATAGTGAAGCTGCCTGGACCTATGCAAAGACAGGCCGATTTGCAAATCCTTCATGTAAAGGGTTTGCAAAAGTAGAAGAAAGTCATATAGTTTATGGTAGGTTATTTCTCTTCCCTAATGCTTTAGTATTTAGACTATTTGGTGTCGGAATATTTCAAGCACGTATCATGTCGTTTATTTTTAGTATTATTTCACTTTTTATAATTTATAAATTAGTAGCAGAATTGTATAATAAAGGTGTTGCTGCATTATCTGTTTTTCTTATTAGTATATCACAACATTTTATTTATACATCTCATTTCGCTCGTCCTGAAATGACTCTAATACTGTATCTTCTTTTAGCAATTTATCTATTTGTTATTGCATCAAAAAGATCATCATCAATTTTTTATTTACTTTCTGGATTTGTATTTGTATTAACTTGTGACACACATTTAAATGGTTTATCCTTTATTTTTATTGTTCTGTTGTTATTATTATATTATATGATAAATAGAAAACTGAACATAAGATATATTGTATATATGTTATTAGGGATATTAATAGGTATATTGTATTGGATCCTAATACATTATGTACCTAATAAAAATATATTCATTTACCAATTTAAAAATTATTGGAATAATGCAACAGTGCCTTCTCTTTTTTCAATAGATTTTAATATTATAAATTTAATAAAAAACGAGTTAAATAGATACATTGTATTTTTCTGGGAACCAAAATATCACAGGAATATGATTTTATTAGCAATATTTTTACTTTCTCTTGTATATTCAATTATTAAAAATAAACATAATAACTTAACTATAATTATTGTTATTATTGGTTTAATGTTACATTTTCTTTTTATTACACCAATTAAAAGTGGTGGATATGTTGTTATATTGATACCTTTTTTTCTTATCCTTACATCAAATTTCTTATATAATTTTATTTTTGCAAAAAATTTTGCAAAAAAAATATTTGGTGTTATAGTTTTTATTGTATTAATATGTTTTAATTTATTACAAATAGGATATATTTCATATTATGTGAGGAATATAGATTATAATGGTTATATAAACAAATTAAAGAAGATTATTCCTTGGGGAAGCATTATTTTAGGTGATTCTTCGTGGTGGTTTGGTTTTGCAAATGAAAATTATTATATAAGTCAAGTTCTTTGGTATTTATCATCAGAAAATATAAGTGAAGAAATTAAAAACAGTTCGGGAAAAAGTTTTTCCGATGCTATATTAAAAAGGAAAATAGAATATATCATAAATTGTGGAGTTTTTAGTTCTGTTTTTAATAATTTTATTTATGAAACGCAGATAAAACCTTTTTTAGAAAAAAATTGTATAAAAGTTGGAATAGTTACCGATGAATTTTATGGTCAGTCAGGGGTAATGCAAAAAGGTAGATATATAACAGAAATTTATAAAGTAATTAAATACAATTAATATGAATTCGAATAGATTATTTTTAATTGGTATTCATTTTTTGCTACTATGTATATTTTTCTTTTTTATATCATACATATTTCGTTTATTGAGTTTATTTTATATTAAATTTAATGTTTTAATATATTTATTTTTTGATTTGTCTTTTGTATTTTTTCTTATATTTTCTTTTCTGACGATATTAAATTTCATATTAAAAAGGAAAATAAGTAGTTCAGATGAAAAAAGATGGCTTACAATTAAACCAATAATTAATCCCAGAATATGTGTATCTATGACAGCGTATAACGATGAAGAATCAATTAGTCTATCTATTAAAGATTTCAAGAATAGAGAGGATGTAATAAAAGTAATCGTTATAGATAATAATTCTGTTGATAGGACTTTTGAAGAATCCATAAATTCCGGTGCAGAAGTTATAAAAGAACCTTTACAGGGTTATGGTGCATGTTGTATCCGTGCGCTTAAAGAGGCGAATAAAACAGATTGTAATATAATATGTTTGGTAGAAGGTGATGGGACATTTTCTGGTTCAGATTTAAAGAAATTAGTATCGTATATAGAAAATGCTGATATGGTTATAGGAACAAGAACTACACGTGAATTAAATACACCAGATTCACAGATGAATTTATTCATGTTGTGGGGTAATGTTTTTATGTCAAAACTCCTACAAATGCGGTTCTGGAAAGTTAGATTAACTGATTTAGGTTGTACATACAGGATTATAAGAAAAGAAGCATTAGAAAAAATAATTGATTCTTTATCAGTTATAGGGAACCATTTTCTTTGTGAAATGACTATATTAGCACTTGAAAAAAATTTGAAGGTGATTGAAATCCCCATAACATTTAAGAAAAGAATAGGAACAAGTAAAGGGGTTGGCCGTAACATTTTTAAGGGTTTTATAACTGGAATGAAGATGTGGTATTTAATAATGTTTAAATGAATTATACTAATGGTCATTTAGATAGTTCAAATTTAAAATGTAAAATATGTAAAAAAGATAATTTAGAATTTGTTTTTATTACTAAAGGTAATGATGATTTTAATAATAAAATATTTTATTTATTTAGATGTAAAGATTGTGGAGTAATTAATATTTTTCCGTCATTAGATGCTGTTCAAATTGAATCTCTTTATTTTAATGAATATTATGGTAATTTCTTGCCTGGATTTAAATATATCTTAAATTTTTTTAATAACTTATTTCTTGATTATAAAGTAAGAAAAGTTATTGAGTATACAAAACGGAGTGGAATTATTCTGGATTATGGTTGCGGGAATGCTGAATTTTTAATAAAAATGAAACAATATGGTTGGGAAATTTACGGTATAGAGCCGAGTATTAATTGTAATTTAGAATTTGTAAAAAAATCATTAAAAGATTTAAAGTTAGATAAAAAATTTGATTTGATTACATTATGGCATGTTTTTGAACATTTAGACAGACCAATAGAATGTTTATCTAATTTGTTGAAATTGATTGATTCAAAAGGTATTCTTTTCTTATCATTACCCAATTTTGATAGTTGGGAGTCATTGATTGGAAAAGGAAAATGGTTTCATTTGGATATTCCAAGACATATTGTTCATTATACTCCTGAGAGTATAATAAAATTATTAGAAAAGAATGGACTTAGTATTATTAAAATTGATTATTTTTCAATATTTTATAATACTTTTGGTGTTTTACAGACGATTTTTAATATTTGTGGATTTGAACAAAATTTCTTATATAATACTCTTAAACGTGGAGTTAATTATAGAAAAAAAATATCTTTGCTTTATTTGATATATAATGTAGTTTTTCATTTAATTTTATTTATACCGATACTTTTTATATCTTTTATATTCTCAATTATTAGTTCAGTATTTAAAAAAAGTGGAACAATAGAAATAATATGCAGAAAAAGGATTTAAAGATATTATTAATAATACCTTCTTATAGAAAAATAATTTATGAAAACACAAAAATAAAAGTAGGTAGAATAGATTCACCTATATTAAGTATGGCGGTAATTGCAGCAGGATTATTAAAGAACGGACATACTGTAAAAATACTTGACCTGAATCTTTTTGATAATGTTCAAGAAATTATTTTAAATGAGATAAGTTCTTATTGTCCTGGATTTGTTGGTATAACTGTTGTGACACCACTATTTAATGAGATGGTAAATATATGTAAATTAATAAAAAAATATAATCCTGATATTAAAATAGTAATAGGAGGTCCTCATGTATCATCATTACCGGAAGAATCTTTATTGAATTCTGAGGCAGATATTGCCGTAATAGGAGAAGGTGATTTTACAATAATTGATATTGTAAATAATAAAGATTTAAAAGATATTGAAGGTATAGCGTATAAATCTGATGGAGAAATAAAAGTAAATGTTAGAAGAGAACAGATTACTAATTTAGATATTCTGCCATTTCCTGCTTGGCAATTATATGATTTAAATAAATACCATACTTCAAAACTCATGTCAAGAAAAGGTCCAGCAGGATGGATAGAAACAAGCAGAGGTTGTCCATTCAATTGTTGTTACTGCAATAAAAGTGTTTTTGGCAGAAGATTCAGAGCGAAATCTTCGGAGAGAGTATTAGATGAAATGCAATACATGTTAGATATTGGTTTTAGAGAGATACATATTGCTGATGATATGTTTACAACGGATGTTAATAGAGTAAAAGAAATTTGTGATGGAATAATCAAAAGAAAACTTAAATTTCCTTGGGCAACAGTTACTGGTATTAGAGTTGATCGTGGAGATGAAGAAATGTTTAAAAAGATGGCCGAGGCGGGTTGTTATAGAATATATCTTGGAATAGAATCTGGGAACCAATCAATATTGAATTTGATAGGTAAAAATATAACACTTAATCAAGTGAGAAAAACAGTTAATATGATAAAGAAATACGGGATGGAAATTTGTGGGTTTTTTATGATTGCTTTACCAGGAGAAACAGAAAAAACTATTGAAGATACTATTAATTTTGCCTGTGAACTTAATCTTGATTTTGCAAAACTTACAATAACAACACCTCTACCTGCAACACCACTTTTTAATGACCTTGATAAGAACAACAGAATAAAAACTAAGGACTGGAGTAAATATAATCTTTACCTTCCAACAAATTATATATATGACCATCCGAATTTAGAATGGAAAATAATCCAGAAATATTATAACAAGTTTTACAGGAGATTTTATTTCAGAATAAGTTATATTTTAAGAACATTGAAGAACGCGGTTCTGCATGGTAATTTAATAAATTATATAATATATTTTTTAAAGACAAAATGGTAAGAATTTAAAAATGAAATTTTATTTTTAATAATTTTTTGTAATATTTTATATTGTAGGGATAAATTTATATAGTTATTTTTCTTAAAAAAAACTTATCAAACACTTCTTGATTATTTTAAAATCTCTTTAAATTTTATTCGGACCTTTTAATTTTACTTTAGTTGAATAGAAGTTTAATAAATTTAATAACATCCATCTATATAAATGTTCTTATTATAAGCAAATATAGATGAGTTGAAAAAATATAAAATTGTTTATATAATTATAATCAAATTGATGCGTCGCTAGCTCAACTGGTAGAGCAACGGACTCTTAATCCGTAGGTTCCGAGTTCGATTCTCGGGCGACGCAAATGAGATGAGTAATTAACCTAAATTAGTTTTTAATAACTCATAAATATAAAGATTAGTTTAAATATATTTCTTATTGACGGGCACGTGGCGGAACTGGCAGACGCGCATGGCTTAGGACCATGTGGCTAACACCGTGGAGGTTCAACTCCTCTCGTGCCCATAAATTTAAAAAATTATGATGAGGTGAAATTATGAGGAATTATAAAGTGAATATAACAAAACAAAACAAATGTAAGTTGGAATTAAATTTTGAAGTATCACAAGAAGATGTTAGGTCTGAAACAGATAAAGTATATCAAGAATTACAACAGAATGCTAAAATTTCGGGTTTCAGGGTTGGTAAAGTCCCAATGGAAATAATAAAACAACATTATAAAGATGTTGTAAGAGATAAAGTTGTTGAAAACTTATTAAAGGATACAATTTATTCAACTTTGAAAGAGAAGAATATTAATCCTGTAGATATTCCACAAGTTGAGAAGATTGATTTTGATTTTACAAAGCCATTTAAATTTAATGTTATTGTAGAACAGCATCCGGAAATAACAACAAAGGAATATAAAGGTATGAAATTATTAAAAGAAATAAAAAAAGTTACAGAAAAAGATGTTGAAAAAGCATTGTCTGAATTACAAAAGTATAATACAAAACTTGTAGAGTCTAAATCCGATATAGTCACTAAAGATAATTATATTATAGTGAGTTATTCTGTATATGATGAAGAAGATAAAGAATTACTTGATTTAAAAACTGAGAATCAATTAATAGATGTAAGTTCAAAATATCTTTTACCAGGAATTAATGAAAATGTTATTGGTATGAAAAAAGGAGAAAGTAAATTAATATCAACTAAATTATCTAAAGATTTTCCAGACAAAAATTATGCAGAAAAAAATGTTAAGATTAATTTAAAAGTATTATCTATTAAAGAGAAAGTGCTACCTGAACTTAATGACAATTTTGCGAAGGATTTAGGATATCCTGATATGAATACTTTGAGACAAAAAATTATTGTATCATTAGAAAATGAAAACCTGAAATTAGCAGATGAGAAATTGGAACAACAGATCATTGATAATTTACTAAAAGCCAATCCTATAACCGATTTACCCGATTCACTTATTGAAAAACAAAAACAGTTTTTAATTAATCAAATGAGAGAGAGATATAAAAATGAAGGTTTTAATAACGATTTTATTGAAAAACAGATTGAAGCACTGAAAGATAAAATTGTTGAAGAATCTATAAAGCAACTGAAATTAAGTTATATACTTGCATCAATTGAACAGCAAGAAAACATAACTGTTAGTGATGAAGAGATAAATCAGATAAAACAGGTTATTATTAAAGTAAATCCAAATAAGGAAAAATTTATTTGGAGACAGTTTTCAGATGAAGAATTTATTGATAAGTTGACTTCACAATTAAAAACTGATAAAATATTTAAATTAATTAAAGATAATGCTGATATAAAGGTTGAATATAATTAGATAAGTTTTAGAAAATATAGTAGGTTAATACAAGGATAGAAAACATTTGAGGAAGGGGTGTATTAAATATGTCAACAGTTATACCAACAATAATTGAGAGATGGAATCAAGGAGCTGCTGTTGGTTATGATATATTCTCGAGATTATTGAAAGATAGAATAATTTTTGTTGGTGGTTATGGTGGTGCTGTTACAACAGATTCTGCAAACCTTATTATTGCTCAATTACTATATCTTGAAGCTGAGGATCCAGAAAGAGATATTTACTTATATATCAATTCACCAGGTGGTATGGTTACTGCAGGACTTGCTGTATATGATACAATGCAGTATGTTAAGCCACCTATAACGACAGTTTGTATAGGTATGGCAATGAGTTTTGGTGCATTATTATTATCTGCAGGCACAAAAGGTAAAAGATTCGCGTTGCCACACGCACGAATAATGATACATCAGCCTTTAGTTTTAGGTGAAGGTTTAA
>Ga0123519_10009170_pt1 | contig 14946 bp, 21 predicted proteins | sample YelNatPaOPRAMG02_FD_87396 | JGI IMG/M metagenome (GOLD analysis project Ga0123519, IMG submission 87396) | Hot spring microbial communities from Yellowstone National Park - Yellowstone National Park OP-RAMG-02 (version 2) | ecosystem: Environmental > Aquatic > Thermal springs > Hot (42-90C) ...
CACTCTTTTTATCAGGATAGCTTTTTTTAAAGCTTCCTAAGGAGGTAAGACGATATCCCCAGCCTACTACGAATAATATAAAACAAGCTCTCTAAAAGAGCAAACATAATAATACAAGGAGGTAGAAAATGGCCTGTTTTCTTGTTCCGATGACTACCGCAATTGTAACTACTGCGATAAGAAAAAAAGTTTCTCCCAAGTATCATTTAGATTGGCTAAATGCGATGCTTTGGGGAGGAGTTCTAATGCTGGCAGTAGAACATCTTAGCCATCAAGAAATTGTTCCTTATCCACCCTTTTTAACTAAAGGCCTAAAAGAGGTTTTGCCGGAGATGTTAAAAGTAGGAGTTCCGATGACCTTAGCCATTATTGTTTTATGGGGGATAATGGTATTTGTTTCCTTAAGGCGGATAAAGGAAGTAGAGCTAGCTTAAGAATTAGAATAAACCTAGCATCTTTCCAAAAAAGATGGCGTTGTTATTTATGTCAGAAAAAAAGAGATACTATTTTCTTGTCTTAGGCCTTTTCTTTTTTTTAAATTTCAGTTTCTCTGCCCAGGCAGCTATTTTTGTTGATGATATCTATACAACGGATAAAGGGCATTTTGACTTGGAATTAAGTTGTGATTATTATAAAGATGTAGAAAAAGAATATGATCCAGAAGCTGAGGAGCATATTAAAACTAAAACCAAAGAAACTGACCTTAATTTTTATTTATCTTATGGTTTACTTTCAAATTGGGACGTGGGAGTAACTATTCCGTATATATTTTTAGATGATTCAGAATTCGGCAAAAATGACGGCTTATCCGATATTACCATTGAGACTAAATACCGCTTCTGGGAAGAAAAAAATTTTTTACCGGGTTTTGCGCTTTATCTTGATTTTAAGACCGATTCCGGAGATGATGATAAAGGTTTAGGTACAGGAAAAAGAGAATATACGATAAATAATATTTTTACCAAAACCTTTGGCAAAAATGTTGTGGACTTAAATTTAGGTTATATTTTTATTGAAAAAGAAGATGACGCCTTTTTTTGTATTTTAGATTATGCGCGCACTTTAACCGATAAATTAAATCTTTGCCTTGAGCTTTATGGTGAAACAAATTTTAGCGGTGATTTTGACGATAATATCTTTATTTCTGCCTTTAGTTTTAGTTATCAATTAAATGAAAGAATCTCCTTTGAATTTGGCCCTGCCTTTGGTATTTCTCAAGCCAGTCCAGATTATCAAATTTCTGCTAAATTAACCCTTACTTTTTAGCTTAATCTATTAAAATTTTACCTTCATATATATTTTTTGGATTTACTTGATTTTTGAAATTAATTAAGCTACAATAAAAAAATCTTATCTATAAGGAGCTAATATGAGAAAAATTTCTTTAGTGCAAATGGATGCAGGGCAAAAAGGAAAAGTAGTTGAGATTTTAGGAGGAGCAGGCTTAAAACAGAGACTGCTTGTGATGGGAATTTATCCGGGAAGAGAAATTACAAAATTAAGCCAATTTATTTTAAGGGGACCGGTAGCAGTAAAAGTAGGAAGAAGCGTATTGGCTTTAGGCTTTGGTATGGCAGGAAAAATTATCTTAGAAGTAGAATGATTAAAAAAATCTTTTTAGTGGGAAATCCCAATGTCGGTAAAAGTGTAGTTTTTTCCCGTCTAACCGGAGTGCAGGTAATTGTTTCTAATTATCCGGGTACAACCGTCGAATTTAGCCGGGGTTATTTTAAAATAAATGAAGAAAAAATTGAAGTAATAGATTTACCCGGAACATATTCTTTAGAACCCACTTCTTCTGCGGAAGAGGTAGCAGTTTCTTTATTAAAAGAAGCAAATAAGGAAGAATCTGTAATAATAAATGTGGTAGATGCGACGAATTTAGAAAGGAATCTTTTCCTAACCTTACAACTCATTGAAGAAGGATATCCGGTAGTTGTCTGTTTAAATATGTGCGATGATATGGTTCATCGGGGCATAAGTATTGATATAAAGAAATTAGAGGAGATTTTGGAAGTACCAGTAATTTCTACCTGTGCAGTAACCGGATTAGGAATAAAGTTATTAAGAGAAAGAATAAATGAAGCAAAGACCAAATCCCGCGCTAAACTTTCACACCAAGCGCGTTGGCAAGAGATCGGAAAAATCATTGAAGAAGTCCAGAAACTTAAACACCGGCATCATACCTGGCGGGAATTGCTAGAAGATATTTCGGTAAGGCCATTACCGGGATTATTTATGGCGGGAGCCGTAATTTATTTATCCTTTAAATTAGTTCGCTTTCTGGGAGAATTACTGATTAATAAAATATTTGATCCTTTATTTTTTAATTTTTACCAGCCCCTTTTAGAAAAATTAATTCTAATTCTAAAAGACCATAAATTCTTATTTCATCTTTTAATCGGAGAATTAATCCAAGGAAAAATTGATTTTAAGCAATCTTTAGGACTTCTAACTACTGCCCCTTATATTGAATTTGCGATGGTTTTACCGTATCTAATGTCTTTTTATTTCATCTTAAGCATCTTAGAAGATATAGGCTATCTACCGCGCTTAGCAATATTATTGGACAATTTTTTACACCGCTTAGGTCTACATGGTTTTGCAATTATTCCTTTACTTTTAGGTTTTGGTTGTAATGTGCCGGGAATTTTAGCTACCCGCACTTTAGAATCAAAAAGGGAAAGATTTATTGCTGCGGTTTTAATTTCACTTGGCATACCCTGTGTTCCCTTACAGGCAATGATTTTTGGTCTTTTAGGTAAATTCGGCGGATTGTATGTATTTAGTGTATATTTAGTATTATTTTCGCTTTTATTAATTTTAGGGATAATTTTAAATCGCACTTTAAGAGGCTACAGCCCCGAACTTCTCTTAGAGATTCCACCTTATCGCATTCCGCCTTTATTTATGTTGATTAAAAAATTATATCTACGCATAAAAGCCTTTATTTTTGATGCGCTGCCAGTTGTATTATTAGGGGTTTTAGTGATAAATATTTTAAATTTCTTTAAACTTTTTGATTTTTTTACGTCTATATTTAAACCTTTTTTGACAAAATTATTCGGCTTACCTAAAGAATCTATCTTTGCCCTTTTGATTGGATTTTTAAGAAAAGATATTGCGGTAGGTTTACTTATTCCTTTAAACTTATCTATCAAACAATTACTTATCAGTACAGTTTTATTAGGCCTATCTTTTCCTTGTATTGCTACCTTTATCATTCTTCTTAAAGAATTAGGGTTTAAAGCTCTCCTTAAAGCCACCGCAATTATGTTAGGCGTAGGCATAATTGTTGGAGGTATCCTTAATTTGGGAATCAGAGGATGAAGGCGATTGCTTTAATCTCAGGCGGATTAGATAGCCTTTTGGCAGCTAAAATAATTCAGGCGCAAGGAATTGAAATTTTACCGATAAATTTTAAAATTTCTTTTTGTAAAGATAATCAGAGAGAACTCATTTCTTTAGTAAGAGATAATTTAGGTAAAGAATTAAAGATAATTGATATCTCTAAGGATTTTTTAAAAATTTTAAAGAACCCCCAATATGGCTATGGCAAAAATATCAATCCTTGCCTTGACTGTAAAATCCTTATGCTTAAGAAGGCTAAAAAATTAATGCTGAATTTAGGGGCAAATTTTGTTGTAACCGGTGAAGTTTTAGGTCAAAGACCTATGTCGCAGAATAAAACTGCCTTAGAATTAATTACAAAAAAATCTGGTTTAGCCGGTCTTCTTTTAAGACCACTTTCTGCAAAATTACTTTCTCCCACAATTCCAGAAGAAAAAGGGTGGTTAAAAAGAGAAAATTTACTAACGATTTATGGTCGTAGTCGTAAGTTCCAAATAGCTTTAGCCAAGCAACTTAACCTTAAAAATTATTTTCAACCTGCGGGAGGTTGTTTACTTACTGACCCCGGATTTTCCCGTCGGGTTAAAGATTTAATTTCTCATCAAGAATTAAATCTTAATAATTTAGAATTATTAAAATTGGGCCGGCATTTTCGTTTAAGCAAAAAAGCAAAATTAATTGTGGGCAGAAACGAAAAAGAAAATTACGCCTTAATTAAATTCTTTAAAAAAGGTATTTATTTATTTAAGCCCAAAGATATTTTAGGTCCAGTCGCTTTAGGAATAGGAAGGTTTAATCCGGATTTAATTAAGCTTGCCTCCTCCATTGTCTGCCGATATTCTGATTTAGAAGATAAAAAAGAAGTAGTAATAACTTATCAAAGTTTTTTAGCAAAAAAAATAAAAAGTTTAAAGGTCAGACCTTTTAAAGATAGTAAATTAATAAATTTTAGAATATGAAAGAAGCTTTATTATATAAAAAATTCTTAGATAAATCTGTTGAATGTTATCTCTGTAGCCACTACTGTAAAATTAAAGAGGGAAAATTTGGTTTCTGTGGGATAAGACAAAATATTAAAGGAATTTTGTATACTTATGTCTATGGTAGGCCTTGCGCAGTTCATTTAGATCCAATTGAAAAGAAACCCCTTTATCATTTTTTTCCTGGCTCAACTGCTTTTTCAGTAGCTACGGTGGGGTGCAATTTTCGCTGTGGCTTCTGTCAGAATTGGCAAATCTCCCAAAGTCGAGTCTCTGAAGGCCTAAATTTAGAAGCAGAGGAGTTTTTGCCCGAAGATTTAGTAGAAGAAGCCTTAAGATATAAATGTAAAAGTATCTCTTATACTTATACTGAGCCAACGATATTTTTTGAATATGCCTTTGATACTGCAAAATTAGCTAAAGAAAAAGGTCTTTATAATAATTTTGTTACTAATGGTTTTATGACCAAAGATTGTTTAGAGATGATTAGACCCTATTTAGATGCAGCTAATGTAGATTTAAAATTCTTTAAAGATAGTTCCTATAAAAAGATTTGTTCAGGTAAGCTTCAGCCAGTTTTAGATTCGATTAAATTAATGCATGAATTAGGGATTTGGGTTGAGATTACGACTTTAGTTATTCCACAAGAGAATGATTCCGAAGAGGAATTAAAAGATATTGCTTATTTTATTGCTAGTATAAATAAGAATATCCCCTGGCATGTCTCGCGTTTTCATCCGGATTATAAATTTACTGATTATACATATACTCCTGAAGAGACCCTAAAAAAAGCTCAAGAAATTGGTTATCAAGCTGGTCTTAACTATATCTATATTGGCAATGTCTTAGGCTTTGGTAATGATACTTATTGCCATCAATGTAAAAAATTATTGATTAAAAGAGAATACTTTAGTGTTTTAGAAAATAAAATTAAAGAAGGTAAATGTCCTTATTGTCAGACTGTAATTCCGGGGATATTTAAATGAAGACAAAAAAAGCGCTTTTGATTGTAGATTTACAAAATGATTTCTGTCCTGGCGGAGCCTTGGCAGTTCCGGATGGAGATAAAATTGTTGGACCGGTAAATAAATATATAAAAATATTTAAACAGAATAAACTTCCTATCTTTGCCTCGCGCGATTGGCATCCAGCCAATTCAAAACACTTTAAGGATTTTGGGGGTATTTGGCCGGTACATTGTGTAGAAAATACAAAAGGTGCAGATTTTCATCCCCAATTAAAACTTCCTAAAGATACCATTCTTTTATATAAAGGAATGGATCCAGATAAAGACAGTTATTCTGCATTTCAAGCAGAAGATTTAAAGAAAGAGCCATTTTTAAAAATTTTAAGGCGCCTGAAGATAAATGAACTCTGGGTCTGTGGGCTTGCTACTGATTATTGCGTAAAAAGTTCAGTTTTAGATGCTTTAAAATATGGCTTTAAAGTAAAATTATTGGTCGATGCGATAAAAGGGGTAGATTTAAAAAAGAATGACTCTAAAAAAGCAATTAAAAAGATGCTTGAAAAAGGGGCAAAAAAGATGCGTCTAAAGAAAGGAGAGTAGGCGATGGATATTTTTCATAATATAATAAATATTTCTAGTTTTATCTTAAATATCATTGGCGCTTTGATTACTATCTGGGGAACTTTAATTTGCCTCTTTGAATTTTTAAAGAAAGAGATTTTGAAAGAAAAGGAACCCATTCATTTAAATGAAACTATCCGCTTAAAATTGGGTAGTTATTTAGTTTTGGCTTTGGAATTCTTTATTGCCGCCGATATCATAAAGACGATTATTACCCCTTCTTGGCAGAGTCTGGGTATCTTAGGTGCAATTGTCCTTATCCGTACGGTTTTAAGTTATTTTTTAACCAAAGATTTAACCAAAGATTAATTTTTAAATATGCCTAAAGACCCAATTTGTGGAATGGAGGTTAAAGAAGAGAAAGCGCTTAAGCTTACCCTAAATAACCAAGATTATTTTTTCTGCAGTACTTACTGTAAAGATAAATTTCTTAAAACACAAAATATTCAAAATTCTTGTCTTTGCTCTACTTACCCAAAAATTTATTTTTATAAGGATAAATTATTTTTAATTGTCATTATTTGCTTATTGCTTATTGTTATTTCCTATTTTTTGCCTTTATTCGTAGCTTTTCGCCAGAATTTTTTTAATTATTTAAAAAATATCTGGTGGGCAGTTATTTTGGGTTTATTTTTGGGGGGCATTATTGATTATTATATCCCCTCTGAATATATCTCTAAAGTTCTTGCGCAAAAGAGTCCTTTTACTATTTTAAATGCGGTATTTTTAGGTTTTTTAATGAGTGCTTGCAGTCACGGAATACTCGCGATCTCCATTCAATTATATAAAAAGGGTGCGCATCCGGCTGCGGTTGTAAGTTTTCTTTTAGCTTCGCCTTGGGCAAATTTTGTGGTAACCATGATGTTAATCAGCTTATTTGGAATAAAAGGACTTTTAATCATTCTTTTGGCAATGATAGTAGCAATTAATACAGGACTTATCTTTATGTTTTTAGAAAAAAGGGGTCTTATTGAAAAAAATAAAAATACTCAACTATTACCTAAAGATTTTTCTATTTTAGAAGATTTTAAGAAACGTTTTAAAAATTATCGCTTTGGTATAAATTCGTTAATCTCTGATTTTTTGGGTATCTTAAAAGGCACAGTTATATTATCTAAGATGATTTTGTGGTGGGTTATTTTTGGGGTTTTAATTGCCAGTTTAACTGCAGCTTACATTCCGGTGCATTTCTTTCATAAATTTATGGGACCAACTTTGTGGGGCTTAATGGTAACTTTACTAGTGGCAACAATAATCGAAATCTGCTCCGAAGGTTCATCACCTTTAGCTTTTGAAATATATCGCAAAACAAATGCCTTAGGTAATAGTTTTGTTTTTTTAATGGCAGGGGTAGTTACAGATTATACTGAGATAGGGCTATTATGGATTAATTTAGGTAGACGCGTTGCTTTATGGCTTATTTTAGTTAGTGTTCCGCAAGTAGTAGTTTTGGGTTATTTGATTAATCAATTTTTAAGATAAAAGAGAGTTTTTAAAAATTCTTTTTTGCACAAATCCGCACAAATTTTTATCGAATTCACACGAATATTTTTCGTAGGCAATTCGTGATAATTCGGCTTTTGATTCGTGTTAATTCGTGTTTAAAAAAATAGCTTTTCATAAATCTTTAAAATAGAGCTTTGAAAAAATTATTTCTTACACGAATCTACACGAATTTTTATCGAATTCACACGAATATCTTTCGTAGGCAATTCGTGATAATTCGGCTTTTAATTCGTGTTAATTCGTGTTTAAAAAAATAGCTTTTCATAAATCTTTAAAATAGAGCTTTGAAAAAAATCTTTCTTGCACGAATCTACACGAATTTTTATCGAATTCACACGAATATCTTCCGTAGGCAATTCGTGATAATTCGGCTTTTGATTCGTGTTAATTCGTGTTTAAAAAATAGTTTTTTAAATCTTTAAAAATAACTTGACAAAATGATATTAATATGGTATCATTTTTAAAACAAAAGATAAGATGAAATTAATTACCCGTAATACTGATTATGCTTTAAGGGCTTTGTGCTTTATCGCCCAGAACAAAAAGATAACTACGGTTTCTGAGTTAGTAAAAAAATTAAATATACCTTATCCTTTTTTAAGAAGGATATTGCAGCAATTAAGCAGAAAAAAATTTTTAAAATCATATAAAGGAAAAAAAGGCGGTTTTATATTAGATAAGTCAATAAATAATTTGTCTTTACTTGATTTAATTAACATTTTTCAAGGAAGATTTAAATTAAATGAGTGTTTATTAAAAAATAAAACTTGTCCCAAGATAAGAAATTGTGTTTTAAGAAAAAAAATCAAAAAATTAGAAAATTATATTACAAGTGAATTAAGTAAGATTAAAATAGTTAATTTGTTTAATTTAAATTAGAAAGGAGCTACAATATGCCAATAAAAAAATTGCCAAAGATTATTGAAGAATATTGTATTGGTTGCGGTCATTGTGTTTTAGCTTGCCATCCACAAGCACTGAAATTAGTAGATAAAAAAGCAAAACTGGTTAATCCGGTGGTTTGTGATAGCGAGGCGCGTTGTGTCAGCGCCTGCCCACAGAAAGCAATACCCCATTTAGAAGATAAGGAATATTAAGTTATTAGAAGAGGTAAAATATTTGTAATGATAAATAAATGCCCAGGACAAGATAAGCGCAATCTTAAAATAGAGATAATTACCTGCCCAAGTTGTGGCTATCAAATAGAGATTTTTTCGGATGAAGTAAAAGTAAAATGTCCTAAATGTAAAAATTTTGCCTGCCGAACAAGATTACCTTCTTGCATTGATTGGTGTAAAGCATCCAAAGAATGTATAGGCCAAGATAAATACAATGTATTAAAAGGAAAAGTTTAAAGTAGGTAAATATGCTTGAGATTAAAAATCTTTCTGTAAGTATTCAAGATAAAATCATACTTGAGAATATAAATTTAGAAATTAAATCGGGTCAAGTAATGGTGCTGTTTGGTCCAAATGGAAGCGGAAAGAGTACTTTATTAAAAACGATTATGGGTTTTAGTGGTTATGAGAAAAAAAGTGGTCAGATAATCTTTAAAGGTAAAAATATAGATAGTCTTAGTATTGAAGAAAGAGTAAAGCTTGGCCTGGGAATGATGTATCAAAATCCTCCCAAAGTTAGAGGAGTTAAACTTTTAGAGGTTGCCCAGTTTTTATCTAAAGATAAAAAAAATATTGAAGAACTCTCAGAGAAACTTTCTTTAAAAGAACACCTAAATCGAGAGATAAATTTAGGATTTTCCGGGGGAGAGATTAAGCGGGCAGAGTTATTCCAGATACTTTTACAAGACCCTGAGCTTTTATTTTTAGATGAACCTGAATCCGGCGTAGATTTGGAAAATATTTCTCTTATGGGAGGAATCTTAAATAATTATCTAAGAAAACAAAATAAATCTGCCTTAATCATTACCCATACCGGTTATATTTTAGATTATATTAAAGCAGATAGTGGCTGTGTAATGATTGAAGGAAGATTATGGTGTATGGGTAGCCCCAAAGAGATATTTGAAAGTATAAGAAAAAAAGGTTATGAAAAATGTAGGGTCTGCCATGCTCCCGAAAGAATTGAATAGTAATTTAGAAAATCAAGATCAAGAAGCCATATCTAGCGCAGGAATAGATTTAAGCGAAAAGAGCCGTTTGGCGAGTTTCCTGCAGAAGGATTCAGAGATAAGTTTTTTTAGGAGTTTATCTAAAGATATAGAGATTTTAAGCGTCGAAGAAGCCATAAAGAATTTTCCTGAAGTTAAGGAATATTATGGCAAGAATTTTAAGCTTTTAAATCGAGAATTTCCTTTAGATACAGAAGGAGGCTATTTTATTCGGGTAAAAAGGGAAAAGACTGTGGAACTACCTATTCAGGCCTGCCTTCTTTTAAAGACAAAAGGTTTTAAGCAGAAAGTGCATAACCTTATTATTGTAGAGGAAGGGGCAAAGGTTTATTTAATTACTGGCTGTACCGCTACTAAATCTGCGGATGAAGCTTTTCATTTGGGGATTTCTGAATTCTTTGTGCATAAAGGCGGATATTTAAATTTTACCATGATTCATTCTTGGAAAGAAGATATTACGGTAAGGCCAATAAGTATCGCTTATATAGAAGAAAAAGGTAGCTTTATTTCTAATTATATAAGTTTAAAGCCAGTTAAAGATATCCAGATGTATCCGACGGCAGTTCTCGCAGAAAATTTTGCCCGCGCCAGTTTTAATTCTTTAATCCTTTCACATCCTAATACATTGCAAGACATTGGTTCAAGAGTAATTCTTAAAGCAGAACAGACCCAGGCAGAAATTATTAGTCGGGCGGTAAGTTTAGGCGGGAAAATAATTGCGCGTGGACATCTTAAAGCAGAAAATAAAAACATTAAAGCACACCTTGAATGCCGGGGTTTAATTTTATCTGAAAGAGGCACAATCCAGGCAATTCCTGAGATGGAGTCGGACTGGCGGGATGTAGATATGTCGCATGAAGCCGCCATTGGCAAAATCAATCAAGAAGAAATTGAGTATCTTTGTAGCCGTGGTTTTAGTAAGCAACAAGCGCAGTCGATTATTGTGCGCGGGTTTATGGATATAGATATTCTGGAACTACCAGAGGCTTTAAGAAAAGAGATTTCTTTATTAGAAGAAAAGACTCTTAAGCTAGGTTTTTAAAATGCAAAAAGTAAAATTAATCGAGGTAATTATGCGAACGCCCAGTATAAAAAGCTTTCGTTTTCTTCCCGAAGAAAAAATTAATTTTATTCCTGGTCAGTTCCTGCAAATTATTTTTGATCCTATCAATCAGAGCAATAAAGAATTGAATAAATATCTTTCTTTTTCCTCTTCACCTACTAAAGATTATATTGAGGTAACCAAGAGATTAAGCGAAAGTAGATTTTCCGAAGCGCTTAAAAATTTAAAGATTAATGATCAAGTTTTTATTAATGCTTCCTTAGGTAGTTGTATCTTTAAAGAAGAGTATAAAAAGATTGGTTTTTTAATTGGCGGTATCGGAATTACTCCGGTTATTTCAATTATTGAATATATTATAGATAAAAAATTAGATACGGATGTTAACTTAATTTACTCTAATCGAACTAAAGAAGAGATTGCTTTTAAGGAAGAACTAGATAAATGGCAGAATTCAAATAAAAATATCAAGATTACCTATATCATTACCGATAATGTAGCTAAAGATAAAAATTTTATTTATGGTAGGATAAATCAAGATTTAATTAAAGAGCAAATGCCGGATTTAAATCTTAGAACTTTATTTATCTTTGGTCCTCCACAAATGGTTAAGGCAATGCAGGATATAAGTTTATCCATCGGAATAGATAAAAAAAATCTAAAAGTAGAAAATTTTATTGGTTATTAAAAATATGTCAGAAGAAAAACTAAAAAATAAAATTTTAGCATTACAACGTAACGAAATTACAGAAAATATAATTTATGCGCGCTTAGCAGAAATAAGTAAGATAAGTAAGCACAAGGAGATTTTAAAAAGAATTTCTCTCGAAGAGTTTGCGCATTACAATGTTTTTAAAGAGATAACCCAAAAAGATATTAAACCCAATAATTTTAAAATATTATTCTACGTTTTTATTTCACAGATATTTGGTTTAAATTTTGGGTTAAGATTAATGGAAAAAGGCGAAGATTTAGCGCAAGATGTTTATGCAGCTTTAAAAGAGATTATGCCTCAAATAGATAAAGTTATCCAAGATGAAAAAAAGCATGAAACAGAGTTATTGGATTTAATTGAAGAGGAGCGCCTAAAATATGTCAGTTCCGTAGTTTTAGGTTTAAATGATGCTCTCGTAGAGTTAACCGGAGCTTTGGCAGGATTTACTTTGGCTTTACAGAATACACGTTTAGTCGGAATCGTCGGTTTAATTACCGGGATTGCCGCTTCTTTATCTATGGCAGCTTCGGAATATTTATCTTGCAAACAGGAAGATACCCAAAAAAATCCTTTAAAAGCCAGCATTTATACCGGTTTTGCTTATGTAGCAACGGTAGTTTTTTTGATTACGCCTTATCTTTTATTTAAAAATGTCTTTTTTTGTTTAGGCCTGGCGCTTTTTAATGCATTAATAGTAATTTTAATTTTCACCTTTTATATTTCGGTTGCCAAAAATCTTTCTTTTAAAAAAAGATTTTTTGAAATGGCATTCTTAAGTTTAAGTATCGCCCTGATTAATTTTGGCATTGGGCTTTTAATTAGAAAAGTATTCGGGATTGAAGTTTAGGGGGTAACTAAAGATGAAGGAAGTTCAGATTAAGAAGGATATTTTTTGGGTGGGCGCAATTGATTGGAATATACGCAATTTTCACGGCCATACCTACACTACACAAAGAGGAACCACTTATAATGCTTATTTAATTTTAGATGAAAAGATTACGTTAGTAGATACGGTTTATGGGCCATTTACAGATGAGTTAATTGAAAAAATTAAAGTAATTATTCCTCCGGAAAAGATTGATTATATTATTGCTAACCATGTAGAGACAGATCATACAGGCGCACTATCTAAATTACTCAGACTTTGTCCGAAAGCAAAAGTTTTCGGTACCGCTAAATGCAAAGAGGGCTTGTGGCGTAATTTTTACTTAGATATGGATTTTCAGGTTGTTAAGACCGGTGATAAATTAAAATTAGGTAGACGCACGCTTAACTTTATAGAGGCACCGATGCTGCATTGGCCAGACAGTATGTTTACCTATATAATAGAAGACCAGTTACTTCTACCGAACGATGCTTTTGGTCAACATTATGCTACTTCCGAAAGATTTGATGATGAAGTAGATGAAAATATCCTTATGGATGAGGCAGCAAAATATTATGCCAATATTCTTTGGCCATTAAGTACATTGGTATTAAAAAAGATCGAAGAAATACAGAAAATTCTGCCCAAGGCAGATTCGTCTGCGGCAGAAAATATTCCGATTAAAATGATTGCCCCCAGTCATGGAATTATTTGGCGAAGTAGTCCTTTAAAAATAATTAACGCCTATATTACTTGGGCAAAAAACCAGACCCAACCTAAAGTAGTGATGGTTTATGAAACGATGTGGGGCGCAACCGAAAAGATAGCCAAGGCAATTGCCCAAGGCATAATTGATGAAGGGGTCTCTTTAAAGGTTTTTGATGTTACTAATTCTGATCGTACGCAAATAATTAGGGAGCTACTTGATGCAAAAGGTTACTTATTCGGTTCTTCTACTCATGATAATGATATGCTTAGTGTAATCGCCGGTTTTTTACATTTCTTAAAAGGGCTAAAACCAAAAAATAGAATAGCTGCTTCTTTTGGTTCTTATGGCTGGGCAGGCGGAGCGGTAAAAAATATAGAGAATATTCTTATTGATACGGGTATTAAAATTGTCCAAGAGGGCCTGGAGATTCAATATTTACCTAATGAGGATGATTTAAAGCGCAGTTATAATTTTGGGAAAGATTTTGCACAAAAAATAAAATACATCCTATAAAGAGAAAGAAGTAAGGATGTTTTGATTACAGCGATAAAAGGCAGATTACAGAGATAAAAAGCAAAAGGTTTAATCGCATTAATCTTTATTAATCTTAGTAATCAGATATAATTCTTAAGACTTATACGTAAAAATTATAGCAGGAGGAGATATGGATAAATACCGTTGTACAGTTTGTGGTTATATTTATGATCCAGAAATAGGAGATCCCGAAAATGGGATTAAGCCAGGGACTAATTTTTTAGAACTTCCTGATTCATGGGTTTGTCCAGAGTGTGGAGTGGGTAAAGATATGTTTGAGAAGATTTAGAAAGGAGGTTAAAATGAAGAAGAAAACTTTAAAGAAAAAAGCCACCGCTAAAAAGCCAAAGTATGTATGTAAGGTATGTGGTTTGGCGGTTACTGTTGATAATCTTTGTGGTTGTGTAGATACTTGCGATATTATCTGCTGTGGAGAACAAATGGAGAAAAAATAAACAATTATTTTTTAATAAAAATATAAACTAAAAGGAGCAAAAATGAATACTTATATTTGTGGAAAGTGCGGTTTTGTTGCTTTTAATCAAGCGCCGGATATCTGTCCAGTATGTGGAGCAAAAAAACAGGCTTTTGAGTTGGATAGTACTGCGATAAAACATCCGCAAGACCCCAATAATCTTAATGAACTGGAGAAAAAACATATTCCTCAACTAAAAATAGTTAAACAATGTGGCCTTGTCCCGGAAGGTTGTACCGATGTCCACATTAAAATAGGTGAAATAATTCATCCTATACAAATTAATCACTACATTATGTATATTGACGTTTATTTAGACCATACTTTTATTTGCCGATATCACTTAACCCCTGAAAAACTCAATCCTGTTTTAGGAATACACTTAAAAGCACAAAATGGTTTATTAACCGTTTTGGAGAATTGTAATCTGCATGGCAGATGGATAACTGAAACGGATCTATAATGAAGAAACTTCCGGATGAGGTAATTCAATTTTTAGGAAATCAAAATTTTGTCATTGTCTCAACTATTGATAAAAACGGAAATCTACATAGTTCCTGCAAGGGAATAGTCAAAATTACAAAAAATGGCAAAATTTATCTACTCGATCTTTATAAAGGAGTTACTTACGAGAATTTAAAACGAAATCCGCGTATAAGCCTTACGGCGGTAGACGAGCGCAGTTTTAAAGGATATTGTCTTAAAGGAAGAGCCAGAATAGCTACGTCTAAAAACTTAGATATAAAATTTAATCTGCTTTGGGAAGATAAGCTTACCCGAAGGATTAGTCAAAGGATGATTAAAAATATTATGGAAGAGAAAATAGATTCTTTGCATCCTGAGGCAAGATTACCTAAGCCTAAATATATCATCTTAATGCAGGTAAAAGAAATTGTTGATCTTCGTCCGGTTAATTTAAAAAGACTTACTATAAAGAGTCAACATAAATTTTAGAATTAATGCTCCATTGGTAGTTAGGGTCAAAAGGTTTTTGCTCTTTCAAAATATAATAGACAAGATGAGTTAGTTTTCTGG
>Ga0123519_10009171_pt1 | contig 14944 bp, 13 predicted proteins | sample YelNatPaOPRAMG02_FD_87396 | JGI IMG/M metagenome (GOLD analysis project Ga0123519, IMG submission 87396) | Hot spring microbial communities from Yellowstone National Park - Yellowstone National Park OP-RAMG-02 (version 2) | ecosystem: Environmental > Aquatic > Thermal springs > Hot (42-90C) ...
AGGGTCTATGTCGTCTTCTTCCTCTTGATCCTCAACAGTAGGCTCCTGCGGAAGAAGCATCCGGGACTTAATCTCGACAGGTGTTGCAGCCATAACCAACCATTCGCCCGCGATTTCTAGGTCAATCTCCTCCATCAGACGAAGGTACGCCAAATACTGCTCAGTGATCCTAGCTATTGGGATGTCGTATATGTTAATCTTTTGCTCACGAATCAGATGCAGCAGAAGATCTAACGGGCCCTCGAAAATCCCAAGCGTGACCGTATAGGGGCTTTCTTGGGACTCGATACCGTTCAATTCTCAAACTCCATCGAGTAAATAGAGAGCCCGGGATAAGGCTTACTCTCGAAATAAATCAGATGCGAAGCGCACCGACAATCGCTGCAACCGAACCCCCTGATCAGCACATGCGCTCCCGGTATCGCAACCGTCTGGGCGTTAATGGCGCACTCCTCACGCTCGGCACTCTCCTTAATAGCATATCCGATAACGCGCGCATGCTCAAGAAGGTAGTCGATATGCCAGCGGAGTTTCTTGTTCGTTGAGAGATGTCTTCTGATTCGCGCCTCGATTCCATTCATGGCCGAGCCGGTGTAGACGTAGTAACCGGCAGGAAAGCGAAACTTGCCGAGGCGGCCGACGCAGATGGTCGTGTCGCGATCGAGGTGGATGAGAAGTTGATAGGCGCCTTTTTTCATCTCCAGATATGCGCCAGCTCCTCCCAATCCTCGTCCGTGATCGGTTCCCCGGTCGGATGGAGCTCGGTCAGGTAGTATAGGCTCGGAACTCCTAGAGAGGGTTGCAGCTTCATATACTCGAGCCATTCCTTGTGCGTGGTGGCGCTGGAGTTGTCGCAGTCGATCAAGGCGTCCGGGCAGGCCATGCGAGCGATTCTTTGGCGATGCGTCATCATATCGCAAAGCTCGCGCGTTCCGGCGTGGATGTCGTTGAGCCTGATCATGTCGGTACACTCCGCAAAGTAGGGGCTTGCGGTGTGCGTGATCACCAGCGCATCGGGCTTTGCGTCCTTGGCAGCATCGTAGAAAAGCTTCGTGTAAGTCTTAAACATCTCGACACCCCACTGCTCGCCCTTGGGTTTGAGCGCAGGGTCGATGGGAACCCCGGTCCAATCGTACTTGACCCCGTCGGCGTTGTAGCAGCCACTATCCGACGAGAGCATCCTGTGAAGCATTCTCTTAAGGCGGCTCTGATACTTGGGACTCGTCGGATCGCATGCGCAGACCGCGCCCTGAGCGTTCGTCAGGCATTCGTCTTCATCCAGACCTTCCGGGCTCCACGCGCCGTACCAGAGCAGCACCTTTCGTCCCTCGGCGTGTCGTGCGTCGACCCACCCTCGGAGGTCCGGCCATTTGTCGGGATCGACCTCGCAGGTGCCGTAATGCTTCTGCCACTTGTCGTCTATGATGATCGTGCTCGGCGCGAGGCGCTTTTCGCGGATGATCTGAAGGAATCGATCGTAGGTCTCTTGGGTAGCGAAGTCTTGGGGACGCTTGCCGTGCTTGGTCGCGAGGACATTCTGCTCACCCCAACCGCAGAACATGGGCCTCGACCACCAATCCGCTTCCTCGCGCCTGTTGTCTTGCACTATTCTCCAAGCGCGCAGGGTATCGCAATACTTTCTTATCGCTTCGTACTCGTCCGCCGCAGGTCGGAACACGAAGGCCGGGGCGTTCCAGTTGCCGTTCACTTTCAACTTGCCGTCATAGGTAAGCCGAAAGCAAAAGTGCCACACCCTTGGCCGGTACTCAAATCGGGTGAAGTTGTACTGACCGCGCTCCGGCGCGATGCCGGCGCCCAACCACGGACCGGAACTAAACCCCAAAGCGTAGCAAAACGGCGGCGGGGTGAATATCCAGTGGTTGTCCGCGTTTTCGTCTGTTGGAAACTCCGACATCCGACCCTGGCTCGCGTCTATGCAGCCGTACTGCATAGACTTCCAGTAGCGCTGATCGAGCAGAGAGCATTCGGGCGTGAAGAATCGTGAGAAGTCGAAGAATGACCAGTCGTCTCCCGAAGTGAAGAACCTAACCTCTTCGATCGCGCCGTTTCCTTTAACGCCGACTCGGCAGACGACCGCATCGGGCTCGAACCGCCAATGATAGGTCTTGTGCTCCCAAATACTGCTGGCGGCGGTCCAAACCATCTCAACGCCGTCCTCGTAGCGGCTTATCTGGGGTTGTGAAAGCGAGGTGTCGCGATCATTGCCGTCCTCACCATTTGCAACGTTGACAGCTGTAGCCAGATTCAAAACAACGTATCTACGACCATCTAGAAAAAGGGATACGGTTTCCGCACCGACTTGCGCACTGTACGATCTATGCTCGATTATCAAGATCTCGGAACCTCCACTGCCATCAATTACTACGACTTTCTAGTAGCTGCCTTCGATATCCTCTTCACACATTCGAAGTTCAAAGTGGTGAGATTTGCGGTGCGCGATGTATCAATTATTATGGAAGGCAACCATGTCAAGAGAGTCTCAGAATGATCTAATAAGACAAGCAATGCGTGGCGACATTGATGCATTCGCTCAGCTTGTTAGGCTGTATCGTGATGCAGTCTACGGCTATTGCTATCACCGGACAGGGTCGTTCGAAGACGCTCAAGATCTGGCACAAGAAACATTCGTCAGAGCCTATACGCGCATACGCCAACTCAGAGACCCGGCGAATTTTCCAGCATGGCTTCGCAAAATTGCCGCCAACATCTGTGCGCGTTGGGCAAAGTCACAAAAGAAAGCTCCCCCCGACTCTATACACCAATGTGCAGCTGAAACCGGCGTGCATTCTCGCAGCGAAGTAGTCAAAACAGCCTTAGAAAATCTACCAGAAAATGAACGCATAGTAGTAATTCTGCACTACGTGGACGGCTATAGCTATTCGGAAATAGCCAGATTCTTGGGAGTAACCGAAGACTCAGTCCGAGGGCGCTTGTACAGGGGACGCGCAAAAATCAAATCGGAGGTACTAAAAATGGCTGAGGATGCGTTTGATGAAAATAGTCTCGATGAGAAATTCGTAGTAGAAACCGTGAATCGGGCAGTGCGCGAAGCACACGATGCATATCTTGTGGACAAGTCCCTATCGCGCAAGAAGGTACAGGAAGCGCAATCGTACATAAAACAAATAGATATCACAACTATTAAGGACCCCATTGAAATGGGAAAAGCTCTACTGGGGCTAAGCATTCGTGAGTTCGTGCTTGACGATATAGAACAAGCGAAATTACATCTTGCGGATGCAGAGACACTCTTCCGCAAGGCTAATTATGAAGAGGGAATTCAAGATTGTCGAGCACAGATGGCATACGAGCGAATCCACCAAGGTAACTTGCAGGCTGCCTACGAGTTGTTTATGCAGGTCGAAGATTACTGGAAGCAGCGTAGGCTGCAAGATGCCACCATCACAAACTATCAGTATTTAGCAATTGCACGGGCATTAGAATCCATCGGTATCGAAACGAATTGGAGCCGCGTCCTGTTTCTACACGCCGGCGAATGCACGTTTTGCTGTGAAGACGATCTAATACTATATCAGGGTGGTGCGCAGCTCGGAGTGCACAAACACAACTGTCCGGAAAGGATAGTATTGCTACCATGGCCGAAAGTAGGTCCAACACCACTGCCGTTTGTTCTCATTCGCCGCCACCCGCAAGCTGGAGATACCTTGCGCTTTGCACATCCAACAGGTCGATCCGAAGAATCAATATTCGAGACGGAATCGGACACAGTTGAGACCCCAGCTGGTGCGTTTACAAACTGTGCAAGAATTTCAAACCGCATTTTTGCTAAATCAAACTGGGATGGCGACATAGTTGCCACTCGCAGTTTGTGGTTCGCACCAGGCGTAGGCATAGTCCGTGTCGCATATCAAATGAAGGGACAAACAAAAGATAATTCAGAGCTAATAGAGTTTCATATTGAGGAACCAACGACAGAGTATCTCCCCCTTGCCGTCGGAAACCGATGGAGACGGAGATGGATTGAAGGGGAAGACGAAATGGGGCTCCGAACTGAGGTATACCAGGAAATCGTTGGCAAGGACAATTCCAAGTTCGTTGGTATTGAATACTCGTACGCGCTTAGCAAGAACTCAACCGAATGTTAGCCCATCAACAATCGTATCAGCAGACGTGCTGCAGGACCAATAATCCTAGGCAATATGCCAGGAGCGAAGAATATCAGCGCTAAGAATATCAGGAACCCATACCGCATCATAAACCGATTGTAAGCTCGTGCCTGCCCGGCGGGCAACACTGCCGATAAAATGTGAGAACCATCCAAAGGCGCTATGGGCAACAGATTGAAGAGGGCAAGACCAACGCTAATAGCGGCCAGTAACCACAGGAAATATGCGACGTTTCCTGGTAGAAAAGGAGCTGTGTATTTATGAACGGTTCCAACCACCACCGCAGTAAGCAGGTTTGACAGCGGTCCCCAAAGCGAGACACGCAGATTATCCCACCTTGGATTGCGAAAGTTTGCAGGATTAATGCGAACCGGCTTGCCCCAACCGATCCCGAAGCCAGAGATTGATGAGACTACCATCATGATGGTCCCAAACGGATCCAAGTGATCAATTGGATTAAGAGAAATTCGTCCCTGCAAGCGCGGTGTATCGTCGCCGGCTCGATAAGCCGCATATGCGTGGGCAAACTCGTGAATTGTGATGCAGATCACTAGAGCTGCCATCGACAGAGCAAATTCATACAAGCTAATACCATCCACAACTACTTCAGCCTCTCAGGAAGCAAATCACATCGCAGGAGATCATCAAGCGTTTCCCTGCGCACTACCAAGTCTGCCTTTCCTTCATAGACGAAAACTACTGCCGGCTTGGAAAATCGGTTGTAGTTCGAGGCCATTGAGTAATTGTACGCCCCCGTCGATTGAACAGCCAGAATATCCCCTGTCTCCACTGGAGGAAGTTTGATATGAGGGATGAGCATATCTGTCTCACAGTGGCGACCGGAAATCGTATAGTCGCGGACTGGTTGGTCCCCAGCTTTGTTCGCCACTAGGGCAGAGTAAAGCGCATCATACAACGCAGGTCTGGGATTGTCTGACAACCCGCCATCAACTGAAACATACACTCTCTTCCCGGGCGGTTCTGGAATGCTGACTTCTTTTATTGGACCCACGGTGTACAATGTGATACCTGCCTCACCAATAATGGATCTACCTGGTTCAACGAAAAGCTTGGGCCTGCTAAGGGATGCTTCTGCAATTCCGTCAAGAACGGCCCGCGCTACGACCTTTGCTAGGTCATCTATGGTTGGTGGATCATGTTCTTCCAAATATCGGATTCCTAAGCCCCCACCCATGTCCAAAATCGGCAGTTCGACACCGGTTTCGATCTTTATTTGCTTCATGAATCCCGTCATAACCGGAGCCGCTTCCGCATACGGTGTCAAGTCAAGCAGCTGACTACCAATATGACAATGAACCCCTTGCAGATCAATGCCCGGAAGTTCGAGTGCGCGCCTGACAGCTGCAAGGGCTGATCCGTCTTTTATATTGAACCCAAACTTGCTGTCCTCTTTTCCTGTGCTTATAAGTCGGTGTGTATGCGGATCAACACCCGGATTGCAGCGTATTAATATCGGCTGAACACGACCGAGTGACTGTGCGGTAGCGCTCAACTGTTCTAACTCGACAAAGCTATCCGCAACAACATATCCAATGCCATACTCAACAGCCATTCGGAGTTCTTGTGCGGTCTTGTAGTTGCCGTGCAGAATCATACGGTCTGGAGGGAAATGCCCATTTATAGCGGTGTAAATTTCGCCCGCGCTTGCAACATCAAGCCACATTTCCTCTTGTGCCACGAGAGCACACATTGCGGTAACTATGAAAGCCTTACCCGCATAAGCAACCTCGCTGTCACCGTACTCCCTTGCAAACGCCGCCTTATAGGTGCGACAATTCCTGCGCACAAGCGCTTCATCCACAACATAAAGCGGAGTACCGAACTCCGCCGCTAGATCTACCGCGTCGCAACCGCCAATTTCAAGATGATTCTTCGCGTTTACACGCTGTGTTCCAAGCAACATCGCACAAGTTACCTCAAGCTATCAGAGCATAAAAAAACGAACCAGTCGTGCCTTGCTTACTGGTCAGCTGGTTCAGCAATGTAATCTAACATAAGTAATAGACAGTGTCAAACAGACGATGCGGTAAATAAGCGATCTAGTGTCTAGCATTCTGCAATGATGCAGCCTTTACAAACCTCCACCCTATTGTAACTCGTGAGCTTTTCTGCAACGCTTTGCGACGTGCATACTAACGCTCGAAAAACGTAGCAACGCTTCACGGGCAAAAAATCAAGCGTTGACTACCCCGTCGGCAAAGGCTACAATTCACGTGTCAAACAAATCTGGAGTGCAAAGATAATGTTGCGAAAATCGGGCTTCACATTAATAGAGCTACTGGTAGTCATTGCGATAATTGCTGTACTTGCAGCGATACTGTTTCCGATATTTGCTAGTGCCAAAGAACGCGCCAGACAGGCAAAGTGTTTAGCCAATCTGCGGCAGCTCACTAGCGCACTGCGTCAATATATGGACGATAACGACGGTAGGGTGCCCCCAATATCTAAGTACAACTTCCCAAATATTGATAACTGGTGCGGTACACTACAGACATTTGGGGTTACCCAGGTCGAGAAGGGATCACTGTGGCCCTACGTTAGGAACAAAGAAGTGTACATATGTCCTAGTGACATTGGTCGCGAGGCAAAAGGTTTGGATACTTCGCTTGTGCCAACCGTTGAACAACGAAAGGCTTATCCCCTCTCGTACAGCATGAACGGCGAACTCAATAAGCGACCCAAGGGTGGTGGACCGTATGAATGCTTGAAGCTTGACTGTTATGCCGCCCGAAGGCTTTCTAAGATTCTTTTGTTGATCCACGAAAGCCGTAACACAATAAACGACGGCCTCTACTTATGGAGAGGAAACAATTTAGACACTCCGGACAAAATACACTATGACGGAACGACTGCAAGCTATTGCGACGGACACGCTCGCTGGCTTAGTAACAAAGAGCTAGTGAAGATCCAAAACACCGGACAATATAGCTATCAATCGGAGTGGGACCCAGACCCCACCAGGTAAGTCAAACCTGATAGCACAGGAGGACATATGCCTCTCGACAAGTACGGTTACTTCACAGAAGACGGCAAAGAATTCGTAATAACCCGTCCCGACACCCCGGCACCATGGGTTAACTACATTTCAAACGGCAGATACACTGGTTTGGTCTCCCACACGGGCGGAGGATTCAGCTATTGGATGGATCCTCGTGACAGTCGAGTTACGCGATTTCGATATAACTCGCTTCCGTGGGATAGGCCAGGACGATACGTATATCTAAAGGACTCTGAGGATGTCTACTGGAGTTTGTCCTGGCAGCCTACCGCCCATACGTGCGATTTTTATGAATGCCGGGTAGGAATGGGCTACCAGACGATCCGTACGCTTTACAGAGACATAATGAGCGAAATAACCTATCTTGTGCCCCTCGATGATGATCTTGAAATATGGTTTGTCAAGATTCGAAATGAGAGTCCGCACACAAAATACCTACAAGTATTCTCCTATGTAGAGTTATGTCTTGGCCACGCGCTCGTGGATTTGATTAATCAACCTAATGATCAGCACTTCAACATTGCCCACTTTGTACACGAAGACAATGCAATTTACGCAACCAAGAGCTATTGGGTAACACATCGCGGAGTATCTGTAGCACAACCGAATCAGGCATGGGATAGATACGTCGTTTTTACTACGGACCTACCTGTCCACTCCTGGGATTGCCTCAAGGATGCATTCATCGGAAAATGGCGCAGCGAGCAAAATCCTACTGGTGTAGAGAACGGCGTATTATCCAACACAGACATAACTGCGGGCGACGCTTGTGGAGCATTACAAAGCGAGGTCCTACTGCGGCCACAACAAGAGCTGGAATTTGTTGTACTGCTAGGTTGCGTCGAGGCAGAGAAACACCGGGAACAAGCACGAAGAATAATACAAAAGTACCGCTTTCCAGACGCCGCAAAGAAGGCTCTAGAGGGTATCAAATCGTGGTGGAACCGGTATCTGAGTTCCGTCGAAGTCGACACTCCTGACCGCGATATGAACCTAGTGTTGAATGTCTGGGCAAAAAGGCAATCGTGGGTCACTTTCAACTGCAATCGAAACGCGGGCTACTATCACGGTGGCTTATTGTTCGGTGTCGGCATAAGAGATCAGTGCCAGGACATGCTAGGTCCGCTTTTAAGTACACCAAATGCCGTAGCCGAGAGGCTAAAAGAAGTCCTTTCGCACCAATTTCAGGATGGTAGCACCCTGCACAACTACTTCAAGCTCACAGGACAAGGTGAAAAGACAGGTCATTCCGATACACCTCTGTGGCTTCCCTTGGCAATAACTAGTTACCTTAAAGAGACAGCCGACTGGGATTTCTTGAAGCAGGTGGTTCCTTTCCAGGATGAAGGTGAAGCGGACGTTCTGGATCACCTGATTCGGGCAGTGGACTATGTGCTTTCCCAGCTGACGGAAAACCACCTGCCCAAGTTTGGACCTGGAGATTGGAATGACACGTTAGACTATGTTGGACGCAAGGGCAAGGGCGAAAGCGTATGGGTTGCACATTTTTTGTGCTATGTGCTGAGAGAAACTGCGGAACTACTCAATTACTTAGCAGAACATATACCCTGTCCTAGCTCTACCTACCTTGCGGCCAAAGCACAGCAATATCAGACAGAATACGAAGCGGTTAGACAAGCTGTTAACGAACGCTGCTGGGACGGCGAATGGTACATCAGGGGTATTCGAGACGATGGCGACGTAATAGGTTCGAAGCGCAACAAAGAAGGTCGGATCTTTATGAACGCTCAGAGCTGGGCTGTAATCTCGGGAGTTGCTGATGAAGAACGCGGCAGACTTGCGATGGACTCGGCCGACCGACTGTTAATAACTGAACGTGGGCCAAAGATTTTGTCCCCAAGTTATACACAGGTAGACCCAGGTGTAGGCTTGGCAACAAGGTGCGTACCGGGCAAAAAAGAAAACGGAGCAATCTTCAACCACGTCGCTGCTTGGTCCATACTCGCAAATGCCGTTATAGGTAACGGAGATAGAGCTTACAAATACTTCCGCATGACGATGCCAATGATCCAATCAGACCCTGACCCAGACTTGTATAAGATGGAGCCGTATGTTTACTCAGAATATGTCACCAGCAATGACCATCCAACCTTTGGGCAAGCAAGTCATTCATGGCTGACTGGATCAGCAGTTTGGATGTTGAGAACAGGTATCGATTGGATTCTGGGAGTCAGACCTACCTATGACGGGCTAATCTTGGATCCTTGCATCCCATCAGAATGGGATGGATTCAAAGTTTAGAGGTGGTTTCGAGGTGCCAAGTACGAGATTGAAGTTAGAAACCCAGAACACATAGAGCGGGGAGTAGCTCGAATCGAGGTAGATGGCAATCCGATAAGCGGTCAATTATTGCCGCTTCTGGCGCCAGGTTGCACAGCGCACGTCGTATGCATAATGGGAAAAGAGAAAGAGCAATGACAAGCCGAGAGAGAGTAAAACGCACGATCACATTTCAACGTCCCGATCGACTTCCTTACGACCTGCCCGAACCGTACGGGACAGATTTTTACTATACTGGATTAGAACCAAGCCCAGATGCCCGGCCAGCCAACGGTCCAGATGAATGGGGCGCTGTCTGGAAAAACATTGGAAGTTCGTATCATGGCGAGGTCAAGGAATTCCCACTCAAGGATTGGAGCAACCTCAAAACACTTACCATACCAGACGTAGCTGCACCACATAGATGGAAAAAGGTCGAAATTGCACGTTCGGAAGCAGGTGAAAAATGTGTCCTGGGATTCGGACTGTCAATTTATGAAAGAGTGCATTTCCTCAGAGGGTTGGAGAATACGTGGACAGACATATATGAAAACCCTAAACAGCTTGCACAACTCATCGACATCCTGGTTCAGATGAATTTGGAAGTAATACGCAGATACTCCAACTATGGAATCGACGGCTACTTTTTTGGTGATGACTGGGGTTTGCAAGACCGATTAATGATCTCCCCAGAAAAATGGCGAGAGTTATGGAAACCTGCCTACGCAAAAATTTTCAATGCAGCGCACGACGCTGGGATGTTTGTAGTGCTGCATTCCTGTGGCTATATAGTAGATATTTTGGATGACCTCATAGAAGTTGGACTCGATGTAATACATATGGACCAGCAGGAAAACATGGGACTTGAGCTACTGGGTCAGCGTTTCCGCGGACGCATAACGTTTTTCTCGCCGGTAGACATACAAAACACCATGGCTCGCGGCAACCCCGATGAAATTCGAACTTACTGCCGACGAATGGCCGCGACTTTGGGAACACCGGATGGCGGCTTCATACCGCGGTGGTATTCAGACCCTAAAGGTGCTGGCCATACAAAAGAAGCCCTGGACGCCATGTGCCAGGAATTCGTTAGGATAAGTAAGGAGTTCTCTCGTGCCTGACCATCCCACCGTTGCAATCTCGCGGATTGATGACCCCGTTGATGAAAAATCTATAGAAGCCGCCGTCCGAAAGGTAGCAACAAACGCGTGCGATTTTGCGAAGCTTGTTAAGTCGAGACAGGTGGTAATAAAGCCAAACGTGTACTGTCCGTCCCCTGCTCCAACTACGACGGATCCGCGCGTGGTGGCATCCCTAATCCGCTTGGCAAAAGATTGTGGCGCCAAGGAAGTGGTCGTTGCGGAAGGACGAAGCATCTCAACTGCTCTATTCAGAACGCACACAAGAACGACACGAGCTTGCTTCGAAGCGGTAGGCATGGACAAGGCGGCAACTGAAAATGGGGCAAGAATAGTATACCTGGAGGAAGACCAGCTCGTTCCGCTCGAGCGGCCGGAAGCAGCGGTGCTGAAAAAGGCTCGCGTTATGCGCACCGTATATGAAGCTGAAGTGCTTATCAATGTGCCAGTCCTCAAGAACCATAGCCTTACACTCACAACACTTGGAATAAAAAATCTGCACGGGATTCTCTCCGACGAAGACAAGCTCTTCGCACACGACTACCGCCGGATCCCATACAAACTCGTAGACATACTCCGATATGTAAAACCAGACCTGACGGTTGTTGATGGAGTTCGCGGACAAGAAGGCGACCACGCTGACCAGGGGCGACCAATAGATACCAAAGTTATCATTGCGGGAACCGATGTTGTAGCCGTTGACGCTATTGCGGAAGCTATTATGGGACTGGAAAACCTTGAGGTTGACACAACCAGACTTGCCCACCAACAAGGAATCGGTGTTGGTGACCGAAGTTTGATCAATATTGTTGGCGATAGCATAGACACTGTTAGCCAAACATTCGCACGACCGGATATAGAGATTTCAGAGCAACGATTTCCCGGGCTTCGAATCCGCGCGGGCGACTACTGCAAAGGATGTCAGTACTACATACGGCGAGGAATAGACCGACTAGTTTCGGCGGATGTACTTGAAGCATCTAACAAGGTAACAATTGTTTTCGGTAAGGATCCTGCCGTGGAGGAGAGTTTGGACGGAACTGTTATTATCATTGGGGACTGTGCCCTGGAAAGCGAATCGGTAAAGCGGCTCCGAAACCGTCTTTGGCTGACCGGACGTCTAAAAATTGTCTACTCTTGTCCTCCTATGGAATTTCGTATGCGCGCGCTAGATCTAGTAAAAGGTTGAGGACTCGACAATGACAGCATCTCAAAGAAAACCTGACAGTGAGTTGTTGCCCAAAGCAGTGATCTTTGATATGGACGGTGTCCTCGCTGATACCGAGCCTATTCACGGCGAGTGCTTTGTGCGAGCATTTGCTAGTTTCGGAATCTTCACAACACTGGAAGATTACCGCCAGGCTGTAACGCTTGGTGGATCAACAGTTCGAGACTTTTTCTTTCGACTTGGTGGTGACCCAAGCGATTGGGACAGGGTCAAAGGATTGAAGGACTCTTATCTTCAGCAAATGATCGCTAACCGCGACGTCCTTATGCCTGGAACCAAGCGGCTTCTTGAAGCTCTGCGTAATGCGAACATCAAGACAGCAATCGCCACATCTGCGCGTCGGCGATCGCTTCAAATTATTTTGGGTCCAACCGAATTGCTTGAATACTTTGACGTAATAGTAACAAAGGACGATGCGGAATCGGAAAAGCCAGACCCGCTGCTTTATATTGTCGCAGCTCAAAAGCTCGGGATTGACCCAAAATACTGCGTTGCTATAGAAGATTCTCCCCGAGGAGTCTTAGCGGCAGTACGTGCAGGAATGAAATGCATTGCTGTTCCTACAAAATCAACAGCCGACGCCGATTTTTCCCAGGCATATCTAGTAATCCCATCCCTGGAGCACGTAACCCTGGAAGTGCTGCGAAGTCTCTTTTCGGAGGATGCGACAAACCGTTCGAGCGTTTAGGTGCTATTCAAAATTACTCTTGCCACGATATCACCACAAAAGTTTCTGCGCCACGTACCAAAGAGCAGCACTCACAAAAAACGTGGGTAACAGATAGTTTAGGTCTCGTCGAGCAGTTTTACGATCTTCCGAGCTACCGAAGAGCAAGAGCAATTCCGTCAACATCAACATTGCTGTTCCAACCATAACTAGCCAAGGAGCCAACGGAACCAATGACGGCAGAATTCCGCTTAGCCCCATTAGCGAAAGAACTACGCTCCCAACAACCACTACAAGCACAACCCCAGTTATAAGTACAAGAGAAGCTATCATAATCTAAGCGTGTAACTCTACTATGTATCCGTCTTGAAGAACGTGATCCCGTGCAATTTGAGAGCCCGGAGGAATGTCCCTACCCCATGCTTTCGCCATACGAAGTTTCCGCACAAAATCCTTGTGCACAGCAGCAGCAAAATCCACTAATGTACTACCCGCCTCAAGCGTAAAAGGTTTCTCCATGTCGGGCGGCTTTCCCGGCTGTTTTGCATATACTCTTATGATTCCCAAAAGATGGAAAAGCTGACGTCTTAAATCCTCCAATCCCTCGCCGGCAACGGACGAAACCGTCTGTATGGGAAATATGGAGCCATATAGTTCACGTAGCACATCTGCGTTAGCTCTGGCACCCGGAAGATCTACTTTGTTAGCAACCAGCAAAGTCCGGCGTGACACGTAACTTGGACTCATATTTCCCGGCTCGTCTTGCAAACCCAGCAAGTTTATACGCGACCTGACAGCCTCAGCAACAATCCCTTCAATTTGATCGAGAACGGCATCGTCTGAAATATCGACCACAAGCGCAATTGCATCCGCTGATCTAGCCAATGCCAAAATCGAACGATCATCAGACCCAGGTGTTATCGGCGGTGTGTCAACGAGTTGAATCATCACATCCTCAAATTCCATCATGCCCGGTAAAGGAATGCGAGTTGTATACGGATACTCGGCTATTTCAGGCTGTGCTGCAGTCAAACGAGCCAACAAACTGGATTTTCCGGAATTTGGAGGTCCAATAAGCACTATTTGTCCTGCACCCTGCTTGGGCACGTAGAATTCGCTGTAGCGCTTGGCTCTCCTCCCTTCCTGCTTCTCTTTGTTTCTGAGCTTCGAAAGACGACTTTTTATGTCTGCCTGTAACTTTTCCGTCCCTTTGTGCTTAGGCAAAGTCGCATACATTTCCTCGAGAGCCGCAATCTTATCCTCGGTAGTCTTTGCCTCTCGATACTTAGCCTGAGCAGCAAGATAATCGGGAGTCAAATTCGCAGGCATTGACCGTTTTCCGAATTATCTCCGACGGTACTTTGAACGTGACGACTGAACTTACAGCCTCACTCTGATTCCCTTGGAAGCCATGTATTCCTTAGCTTCCCGGACCGTGTATTTCCCATAATGAAATAACGACGCGACCAGCACTGCAGCCACACCGGACTGCACAACAACCTCGACCAAGTGATCCAGCGTACCAGCACCCCCTGAAGCAATCACGGGTATCGAAACCGCTTGGGCTATAGCTCGCGTCATCTCTATATCATAACCAGATTGCGTTCCGTCCGCATCCATGCTGGTTGGCAGTATGGTTCCAGCGCCCAAATCCTGGCACTCTTTTGCCCAGTCGACTGCATCACGTCCGACAGGCGTTCTACCGCCGTTGACAACCACCTCGAAGCCCGAAGGCATTTGGGCATTTCTACGCGCATCTATAGCGACTGTGATCCGTTCGGAACCAAATTCGCGAGCAGCTTCCCTGACTAGCTCAGGATTTTGGACTGCCGCCGTGTTAACTGAGCACTTTGCTACCCCTATATTGAAAAGTTCCTGCATGTCCTCCAGACTTCGAATACCTCCGCCAACTGTCAACGGAACGTTGATCCTCTCAACTGTTCGGCGTACCACATCCAACAGGGTCTTGCGACCCTCGACTGTGGCAGTTATATCGAGCAGAACAAGTTCATCGGCACCATCTGCGCAATACTTTTCGGCAACTTCGGCGGGATCGGCAATATCGCGGAGATTGACGAAATTAACACCTTTTACGAGCCTGCCGTCCTTTGTGTCCAGGCAGGGCACGATTTTGATGTAGTCGACCATCTGATTCTCCTTCCAATTTCGTTTTGCACAAATATCTTATAGCCGGATAAGCTATTGTGTCTACTATAAGCTAGTTTCAGCGCAGTGTTACCCGTGCACGCAGAGTCCGACAGTCGCCCTTGCTTTGCACCACATTCAATGTCCCAGCCGGTAACGTCAAGCCATCTCAGCAATGCATTTTGCGTTCCAAGTGTTGTTTAAGCAACGCGAAAGTGTCCCCATAACTGCAAAGGGAATGTGTCCCCTTTGGCGTTAAGCTATCCTGGTTGCGCCGATGGGTTTGCCCTTGCATCTTGCTATGCCGGAGCCGATGGC
>Ga0123519_10009172_pt1 | contig 14942 bp, 15 predicted proteins | sample YelNatPaOPRAMG02_FD_87396 | JGI IMG/M metagenome (GOLD analysis project Ga0123519, IMG submission 87396) | Hot spring microbial communities from Yellowstone National Park - Yellowstone National Park OP-RAMG-02 (version 2) | ecosystem: Environmental > Aquatic > Thermal springs > Hot (42-90C) ...
CTTGACCAGTGCCCATTAAGGTAATCTCTCTTATTAATTTCCCTGAAACATCAAAGATTTCAATCTCTTTTACGGGCAACGGGCAACGGATAACGAAAAACGATTTTGCCGGATTGGGATAGATTTCTGAGGTCAAAGGTTTAACATCAGGTATGAAGTATTCTTCAATTCCCGTCATTACATCCCGAATCACCGAGATACTGGAAGACCCATAATTTGCCACATAGGTTCGGTTCTGGATTGAATTCCAGGCAAAGGCCCAAGGAGCACTTCCCACCTGGATTGTTGTCTCCAGCCACTGGCTCTGGCTGAGACCAAAAAACAGGCAGACTAAGGCTATGCCAAAAATAAGACCTTTCTTATGCATAAAGCCTTCTTAATTATAGCCATATTTTAATACTAAGAAACTTGTTGTCAAGCATTTCAGTTTTTAAGTTCACCTAAGGCGGATTGGCCAAAAGGAATACCCGAATCGGGTATTTTGCCAACAGGACTGAAGTCCCTACTCCAACGGACACGAATCAAGGTTTTTGCTGGATTGGGATAAATCGTAAGATGACGCATTTTACTTGTTGACTTTTACAATTTTTTAAGTATAATATTATTTGGAGGTGTAATTTGGGGGTTGATTTAGTTCTGCTCGGCTTGCTTTTGGTATTCACAATTTATGGCTTTGTTAAGGGCTTTGTCCATGAGGTCTTTGTAACCATTGGTCTAATCTTAGGGATTTGGTTGGGAATAAAGAAGGCTCATCTTATAAGTTCACTTTCGCCACCAATCCTTTTACCCGAACCTTGGAATCAGATAATCAGTTTTTTTATAATCTTTGCTGCGGTATTCTTATTCACGCTCTTTATAAGATTTCTGGTCAAGAAATTTGTCAGTGCGATTGAATTGGATTGGTTGGATAAGTTAATCGGTGGTGTTTATGGCTTTGTTCAAGGGGTAGTAATCATTTGGGCACTTTTATTGGTTATCATCATCTTTAGTCCCGCCTCTGCCGAAGTCCTTAATCAATCCTCGGTCTCAAAACGGATTCTGTCATTGAATAAGAATCTACCCAATCTTTCCGGAGAACTGGTGCGATTGAAGAACCGAATAACCGAACTTTTTACCCGTAGCAAGATATCCGAAAAAGCGACCAATAAACCCAAACACCGAACCTTAATTTAGAACTCTTTATCGAAAACCATTGGGATGACCCGAATCGGGTCATCGCCCCGGGTTTTAATCTACCTAAGGCGGATTTTTGGGAATCCAAAGGGGCAAAGCCCCTTTGTTATCTTGGCATTATTCTTGCTATTGACAGATAAAATTTTTTGAGTAGGCTTGGGATTATGGAAGAGGAAGTTGTAAAGGCGATACCATCCAAGAAAGATAATTTTTCGGAATGGTACACTTCGGTCATTCTCAAAGCCGAACTGGCCGATTATGCCCCAATTCGGGGTTGTATGGTCATTCGGCCTTATGGTTATAGTTTATGGGAAAATATTCAAGCCGGTCTGGATAAGCGATTTAAAGCCACCGGACATACCAATGCCTATTTTCCATTATTTGTGCCGGAATCGTTTTTAAAAAAAGAGGCAGAACATGTTAAGGGCTTTTCGCCCCAGGTTGCCTGGGTGACGCGTGGTGGCGATGAGGATTTGACCGAACGGTTAGCAATCCGACCAACCTCAGAAGCAATCATCTGCAGTATGTATTCAAAATGGGTGAAGTCTTATCGGGATTTACCCTTACTGATTAATCAATGGTGTAATATTGTGCGTTGGGAGAAATCTACTAGGCTATTCTTGAGAACCACTGAATTTCTTTGGCAGGAGGGACATACCGTGCACCGAACCGAACAAGAAGCCGAAGAAGAAGCCTTGAAGATGTTAAAGGTCTATGTTGAATTTGCCGAAAACGATTTGGCGCTACCGGTCATCTATGGTAAAAAGCCCGAGAGCGAAAAATTTCCTGGTGCCTTGCGCACCTATACCTTTGAGGCATTGATGCCGGATGGTCAGGCGATTCAGGCTGGCACTTCGCACAATTTGGGACAACATTTTGCGCGCGCCTTTGACATAAAATATCTTGATGTTGATAATACCGAAAAATATGCCTGGGGAACATCTTGGGGCTGCACGACCCGATTGATTGGCGCAATAATTATGACTCACGGTGATGATTCCGGTTTAGCACTACCGCCCAAGATTGCCCCAATTCAAGTCGTCATCGTCCCAATCCTCTATGGCAAAGATGATGAAGTCGTATTAAATAAGGCGAAAGAATTAAGACAAATCTTAAGTGAGCATTATCGGGTTCATCTTGATGACCGATTAGAATATACTCCGGGTTGGAAGTTTAACGAATGGGAACTAAGGGGTGTGCCAATCCGACTTGAGATTGGTCCAAAAGATATTGCTAAGGGTCAGGTAGTATTGGTGCCGCGGGATAAGACGGGCAAACCAGCCGCCAAAGAGACCGATATCGTTCGGGTCATTGGCACAATGTTAAATGATGTCCAAAAGAACCTTTTTGAAAAAGCCAAAACTTTTCTTAATGAAAATATTTCCCGTGCGGAGAGTATTGAAGAATTTAATAAACATTTAGCCCAAAAGCCTGGTTTTATCAAGGTCTACTGGTGTGGTAAACAGGAATGTGAAGATAAAATAAGGGATAGCACCAAGACCACCCCACGCTGTATTCCGTTTGATGAAAACGAAAAGGGCAAATGTATCATCTGTGGGGAAAAGACCGACACTATAGTTTATTACGCCCGGGCGTATTAAGCCTTAAATCTAAGAATCGTTAAATTCCAACAGGTTAAACCGTTTATTGAAGATACAAATCAGTAAAAACCGAAAGAGTAGCCCTTATAGTATTGTTCAATCGCGGCGAAAAACAAAAATCTTTTATTTTCGGATAATTGTAAGAATATCCGAGAAGTGTTCTATTGTATAAGTTGGTTCTAATGATTTTAAGAATTCAGCCGAGCGAAAGCCGTAAGTTACGGCACAGGTATCCACTTTAGCCGCCTGACCACAAAGAATATCCTGTTCGGTATCACCAACATAAAGCGTTTGCGAAGGTTTACAATCCAAGACCTTAAGAGTTGCTAAAACCGGTTCGGGGTCGGGTTTGTGTTGTCTGCCCGGCTGCCAACCCCGAATATACTGGAAGTAGTGCCTTAAGCCAAAAGCCGAAACCACCATATCGGCTTGAATCTGATGCTTAGTCGTTATTACCGCCATCCGAACCCCACTCCTCTTTAATTCCTCAAGCGTCTCAATCACACCCAAAAAGACCTTGGTATGGTCTTGAAAATGTTTTTCATAATAAGCACGATAGGTCTTTTCAAATAAAACAATCGCTTCGGGAGAAAAATTATAACCGAGGTTTTGACAAATTATGTCTAATGGTTTACCAACCTGGGCAATAATTTCATCGCTGGTTGGTGGTTCTTTGGTATTGTCTAAAGCCTTTAGGGCATACCTTACCGCTTCGCTTAAGTCCGCACGCGAATCAATTAAGGTCCCATCCAAATCAAAGAGCAGTGCTAAGTAATGTTTGATTTAGGTTTACCTCCTCCGCATTCGGATAATATAATGGCTGAGATAGATGAATGGGGCATCAATGAAGCCGATAATACATTTCGTCACGACCTGTCCAATAATTAGCGGCAAAACCGGTGCCCGGCCGTAAAAGGCTAAAAAGACAAAGATAAAACTATCTACCGCTAAACTCGGCACATCGCTTAAGACATTTCTCAGCCAGAGGTGTCTTTCTTCGGTACGCCGACGCCACCAGGCAAAGAGGAGGGCATCAAGGTTTTGACTGATAAGAAAGGCAATCCAACTCGCCACGATGATTCTTGGCACCAAGGTCATAATCTCCTGCCAGGCTTTTTGTGCCTGCCAGAATGAAGCAGGAATTGCCACTGTTGCCATTAGGATAAAGAGAACCATAAAGACTTGGGTAACAAAAGCGTGAACGATTATCCGTCGCACCACTCTTTTACCAAATGACTCATTGACAATATCAATCAGTTGAAAAGTAAAAGGAAAGATGAGAACACCAGCCGGCGCATCTACCTTAAATAGCCCAAAGTCAAAGGTAAGAATCTTACAGGCTAAAATTTGTGCCATTGTGATATAGACGATATAGAGGGCAAGGGCTAAGTCGGATGTGCCGTATTGTCGAATATGCCAGGCAATAAGGATACTGGCTGAGGCAACCGTCAAAAGCCAGAGGAGAAATACCAATAGCATTTATTAATTTGAGGGACCTTGCTCCTCAATTACTGGTGTTATGAAATTGTTTTGGGGTTGAACTGGTTGGGGTTGAAAAGTATCTTGAGTTGGGCTTACTTGCTTTAGTTTAGCCCGCTCTTTTCTTCTCTTTCGCTTTAGGTAGAATTTGAAACGACGCAGTTTTTGTTTACTTTTACTCCGTGCCATTACCCTCCTTTTATTCAATCACCTTATAGACAATATCATCCTCATGAACCCGTGCTGAGACCTTAAGTCCGATTGATTGTCCTTTCGCCGCTTTCTCGACATTCTTGTGTTCAATCTGCATTGATTCAACCTTTTGGGTTAAATCAGTAGTATGCCCTTTGATATGAACCGTATCGCCCACCATTAAATCGCCATCAGTAAGTTCAACAATTGCGACACTGATTTTACCAAAGAAGTGGGTTACTTTACCGACTTTATTCTCGGTCATCTTTTCCTCCTTTATGGATAGACTTTTTCTAAGAGTCTCGGGAATGGGATGGTCTCGCGGACATGGTTGACATGGCAGATCCAGGCAACTGTCCGTTCAATTCCCAGACCAAAACCGGAATGGGGAAAACTACCATAGCGCCTTAGGTCCAGATACCATTCAAAGGCTTTTCTTGGCAACTTATTCTCTTCAATCCTTTTTTCCAGGGTGGCTAAATCATCTTCCCTTTGTCCGCCGCCGATGATTTCACCATAACCTTCTGGGGCAATCAAATCCACGCCTAAGACCAGTCTTTCATCGTTTGGGTCGCGCTTCATATAAAAGGCTTTGCATTGATGCGGAAAGCGATGGATAAAGACCGGTTTATCAAAAGACTCGGATAAAACGGTCTCTTCATCCCCACCAAAGTCATCACCCCATTCCACTTTTTTACCCTTTTTGTTTAAAATTTTTAATGCCTCATCATAGGTGATTCGGTAAAATGGCTTTTTCACCTTTGCCAATTTTGTGGTGTCCCGTTCCAGTGTCTTTAACTCTTCATTTCGTTTATTGAGGACCCGGTCAAGGACATAACAGATTAAATCTTCGGCTAAGTTTATGATTGCATCCAAATCAAAAAAGGCGACCTCGGGCTCTAACATCCAGAATTCGGTCAAATGTCTTCGGGTCTTTGACTTTTCTGCCCGGAAGGTCGGACCAAAACAATAGACCTTGCCAAATGCGGCACAAGCCGGTTCGTTATAGAGTTGACCGGATTGGGTGAGATAGGTCTTTTGACCAAAATAGTCAACTTCAAATAGCGTCGTGGTTCCTTCACAGGCCGCCGGGGTAAATATTGGGGCATCAACCAAGATAAAACCCCGGTCATCCAAAAAATCGCGACACGCCTTAACAATCTCCGAGCGAATTCGGATTATTGCGTGTTGGCGCCGGGAGCGTAACCAGAGGTGGCGATGTTCCATTAAAAACTCAATACCGTGTTCCTTGGGCGTTATTGGATAATTTTTTGCCTCCTGAATCAGTTTTAGGTCTTTGGCGATTAGTTCATAACCACCCGGTGCCCGTTTATCCGCCCGAACGATACCACTGACCGTCAAAGAAGACTCCTGGGATATTCGGTCAGCCAAAGCGAATGCTTCCGCCGAAACATCTTTTTCCGAAAATACTGCCTGTAAGAAACCAGTCCCGTCCCGAACAATTAGAAATCGTATCTTCCCGGAGGAGCGCTTATTATACGCCCAGCCATTAATCGTTACTTCTTTACCGACATAGTCTTTAAGTTCTTCAATAAACATAATTTATTTTATGATTACAGGGTGACTTGTCAAGGGGTTAATCGATAACGGTCGCGGGGGAAGAAACTGGCTTCGCGCACATTCTTTAAGCCCAAGATTTGTTGCGTCAATCGTTCGGTGCCAATCGCTAAACCACCGTGCGGTGGCATCCCATAACGAAAGATTTCTAAGTAAAAGTCAAACGCCGCCGGGTTCATCTGAAACCGCTTGATATTATCCACCAACATATTATAGTCGTGAATCCTTTGACTGCCGGTTGTGACCTCCAAACCTTTATAGAGTAAATCAAAACTCTTGGTCAATCCGGGATTTTCCAAGTCAGGCATCGTATAAAATGGCCGCGCGGTTGCGGGATAATCGGTAATATAGACAAAATCGGAATCGTATTTTTTGCGGGCATATTCGCATATCAACTTTTCGCCATCCGGGTCTAAATCGTCGGGTCGGGTTGATTCCTTTCCAAATTCCTTTTTGATTATATTAATGGCGTCCAGTAACCGGATTTGGGGAATCTCTTTAATTTCAGGCAAGCAAACTTTGTGCAATGCCAATTCCTTGGCACAATTGTTTCTCAAATTATTAAACAGATACTTCAAGAATGCTATCTCAATTTGGATAACATCTTGATAGGAATCAATAAACCCCATTTCAAAATCCAAACTCAAATATTCGTTGATGTGCCGCGAGGTGGCGTGGTCTTCGGCACGGTACACAAATCCAATCTCAAATACCCGTTCGTAACCAGCACCGACCAACATCTGCTTATAGAACTGGGGGCTTTGGGCTAAATAGGCTTTTTGTTCAAAATACTGAATTGGGAATAAGGCAGTCCCCCCTTCGGTCCCCTGGGCGATAATCTTTGAGGTATGAACCTCTAAGAAATCGTTCATTCGCATAAATTCGGCAAACGAACGGCAGATTTCCGCCTGAACTCTAAAAACACTCCCAATCTCCGGATTTCTTAAACTGAAAGGCCGATGGTCAAGAATCATATCAATCTTCAAATTCAGCAGGTCTTGACTCCGATTCACCTCAAACGGCAAAGGGGCAACTGTCGGACTAATTACATCAATTTTACTTACCTCAACTTCAATACCATCTGGTGCTTGTTTTTCTTCTTTCACTTTGCCCCAAATCGCCACTGCACTCTCGCGTTCCAATTCAGCCAGATTGATTCTTTTCAAATCGGTAACAATGGTTTGGACAATACCGGAGCGGTCACGCAAGAGGACAAAGGCAATTTTGCCTAAGATTCGAATCTGGTGAATCCAACCTTTTAGCAGAATTTCTTTGCCGATATAATCTTTCACTTCTCTAACTAAAACTCTTTCCATAAACTAAGAATTTACTGGAAATTTGGCTTGTGTCAAGGTATGAGGTTTGAGGACCAACGCGGAGCGTGTGTCCACCAAATGTGGCCAAATCAGGCACAACAATTTTTGGGGAAGGAGTAACCCACAAGCCTAAACCGATTTACCCAGCGTAGCAGAAAAATCTTTTGATTATTCTTGCGATTTGTTCCGCCTGAGTTGGATTGAGAAATTTTATTGACACCATTCGGTTTTAAATTATACTTCGGCAATGGAGGATTAATGAATAAGATTTTTGAGGATATTGAATTACGCACCGATTTAGTCAAAGTGACGATGAAATCGGTGCCGGACAAACCAGGCACTGCCAGTTTAATATTTTCCAGTTTGGGCGAGGCAGGATTTAATGTGGAAACGATTGCCCAAACCAGCACAACCAGAGAACATTGTGATATCGCCTTTACCGTCAAGGCTGATGAGATTGAAAAAGTTTTGGCACACCTTAAAGAAAAATTGACCGCCATAAAAGCCGCTGACATTTTGGTTGACCGCAATGTCGCAATGATTTCAATCTTCGGGAAAGAGTTAGCCCACACCCCAGGAATTGCAGGCAAAGTATTCTCAATCTTGGCAAAAAGGGGAATCAATATTGAGATGATAAGTGCCAGTCTGACCGTCCTTTCCTGTTTAGTGCCAAAAGACCGTGCCGAAGATGCGGTCAGGGCAATCAAAACCGAAATAGAATCAATCTGACTTAATGAACCGAAGATTAAAGGAGACCATTGCTGGCTATTGTTATCTTTTACCGGCTTTAGTTATTCTCATTATTTTCCGTATCATCCCAATTCTCTATTCAGTGCGGATAAGTCTATACGACTGGGGTATGGCTGGACCAAGAAAATTTGTCGGACTAAAAAATTACCTTGATGTCTTATCGGACCCGGTCTTTTGGCAATCACTACTCAATACTGGTTGGTTTGTTATTTTCTCGGTCCCTTTGATGCTCTTTTTGGCACTTTTTATCGCCTTGCTCCTCAATACCAAGATTAAAGGACTGGGTATTTATCGCACCGTCTATTACTTACCAGTCGTAACTTCAATTGTTGCGGTCTCGGTAGTCTGGAAATGGATATTAAACCCCGAGCGCGGGCTTCTCAATTATTTATTGTCTTTTATTGGGGTCAAAGGTATTCGGTGGTTAGAAGACCCACGGGGATTATTTGATATCATCTTTTCCAGTATCGGCGTAAAATTACCAACAATATTATCTGGGCCATCAATCGCAATGTTAGCACTAATCATTATGTCGGTCTGGAAAGGACTTGGTTATAATATTGTCATTTATCTGGCTGGGCTACAGAATATCCCTAATCAATACTACGAAGCGGCAAAAATTGATGGGGCAGGAAGGTGGTCAATCTTCCGTAATGTCACTTGGCATCTAATCTCACCCACGACTTTTTATATCCTAATTATGAGCACGATTGTTGCTTTTGAGACCTTTGCCCAGGTTTGGATAATGACCGGACCACCGCCCGGTGGACCATTAGGCACAACCAAGGTCGTAATGTATTATTTCTACGAACAATCATTTGAATTATGGCGGTTGGGTTATGGTGCGGCAATTGCCTTCTTCGCTTTTCTTATCATTCTGACCCTAACGATTTTGCAAAGGGTTGGCTTAGAAAAAAGGGTTCATTATGCCTAAACTCCGATTACTGCCTGTTCACTTAATCTTAATCTTTTGCGGAATTTTTATGCTTTTGCCTTTTATCTGGATGATTCTCACCTCATTAAAAACACCCTTAGAGGCACTGCGCTTCCCACCCACTTGGCTCCCTGAGATTTGGCGTTTTGCTAATTACCCTGAGGTCTTTCAAGAGATTTCCTTTTTCCGCTATTTTCTCAATACCGTCTTTATTACTGCGGTTACTTTATTTGGTATCTTCTTGACTGGTGTTTTAGCCGCCTATGCCTTTGCTCGGATTGAATTCTGGGGTAGAGAGGTTCTATTTATCGTCTTCTTGGCACTGATGATGATTCCTTTGCCGGTCTATTTGGTCCCTTCTTATATGATTCTATTCAACCTTGGTTGGATTGATACCTATTGGGCGATGATTGTGCCTTGGATGGTTAATATCTTCTCAATCTTTTTATTAAGACAGCATATCAAGACATTGCCCCAGGACTTATTTGATGCGGCGGCAATTGATGGGTGCAGTCGGTTTGGTGCATTGTGGCGGGTAGTGGTACCTTTATCCAAAGCGCCCTTGGTCACGGTTGGTGTCTTTAATATTATTGCCAGTTGGAATTCATTCTTCTGGCCCTTGATTGTGACCCACAGTGATGCCATCCGACCGATTCAGGTTGGTTTAGCCTATTTCTCGCGTGAGCAGTCAACCAATTATACCCTATTAATGGCCGCATCAACTTTGACTATCTTACCATTAGTAATCTTATTCTTCTTTGCCCAGCGCCATATTATTGAATCCTATGCCCGTAGCGGGTTAAAAGAGTAATCCGCCGCGGAAGGATAAATTCAGGTGTAAATCTTGTGTCAATCTTGTGGTTTCTTTCTTCCTAAAGATTGTAGGGCAACCCTTTAGGGTTGCAATTTCTAAAAATGGAATCAAAAGATAAGGAATGTTCGTCCTTGCCCATCCGGTGACACGATGGTGATTCACAATAAGAAGGGGTTCAAGCCTAAAATTTGGTCCTGATGCTAAAACTTTAAAACCACGCGATTGGCACGAAATTTTATTTTTCCTCCCTTGTCAATAATCGCTCATCCCTATCTTTATCTCAATTACTGTGAAACGGGTAATCCGCCCAAGGTGAATCAAAAATAAAAAGGGACTCCGTTCTGGAGTCCCTTGGTCAATAATTTATAATTTATACCCAGCCGCGTAGTTTCATCGCATCGGCTACTCGTTTTACTGCAACCAGATAGGCAGCGGTGCGCATTGAGATATTTTTCTTCTTGTATTGGTTGAAAGTATTGAGCACATCCGAAAACGCCTTGGTCATTTTAGCATCCAGTCGCTCGTGAACGGTTTTAAGGTCCCAGTAATAATTATAGGCATTCTGCACCATTTCAAAATAGGAGACCGTCACACCACCGGCATTAGCCAAGAAATCAGGTATTACGAAGACACCCTTCTTGGTTAAGATTTTATCGGCTTCCGGCGTGGTTGGGCCGTTGGCTAACTCGCAACTAATCTTTGCCTTGATATTACCGGCATTCTTCTCGGTTATCACATTTTCTAAGGCGGCAGGATATAGCACATCAACTTCAAGTTCTAACAATGCCTCATTGGTAATCGGTTTTGTGCCGGGAAACCCTTCAACCTTACCCGTTTTTAATTTGTGTTCAACAATTGCATGTGGGTCAATGCCGTCTTTAGAAAAGATACCGCCTCGTGAATCGCTTACCGCAATCAGTTTGCCACCGCCCAAGACATCCTTATGTAAGGTTGCTGCAAACTGTCCAGCATTACCAAAACCTTGAATCGCATAAGTTGCCTTTGTTGGATCAATTCCTAAATACTTGCAGGCTTCGCGGACTGTATAGATACCACCCCGGGCAGTCGCATCGTTCCGCCCCAATGAACCACCCAAGGCGACCGGTTTTCCAGTAATCATCCCAAACTCATTGTAACCCTTCAACCAATAGAATTCATCAACCATCCAAGCCATAATTTGCGGAGTAGTGTAGACATCCGGTGCCGGGCAATCTTTATCAATGCCGAGCATCCGACCCACCTGCCTTATGTATTGCCGACTTAATCGTTCCAGTTCGCCTTCACTCATCTCTTTCGGATTACACACAATACCACCTTTACCACCACCCAGCGGAATATCAACAACCGCGGTCTTCCAGGTCATCCAGGCGGCTAAAGCCCTTACCGTATCAATTGTCTCTTCGGGATGATAGCGGATACCACCCTTACAAGGACCGCGTGCATCATTGTATTGAACCCGAAAACCCTGAAATACCTTTACCTTGCCATTATCCATCCGTACCGGCAGGGTTACATGAAGTTCACGCATCGGCACCCGCAAAGCCATATGGGTTCCTTCATCCAACCCAAGAATTTCTGCTGCCTCATCAAGTTGCGCTTGGGCAATCTTGAATGGATTAAGTTTTTCTTCTTTTGCCATCTTTATACCTCCTTATACGCTTTTTACTAAAATTTTAATACAAACGATCATAAAAGACGACTCTGATTATATTGAGCTTTGCCTTAAAGTCAACAAAATCTTAATGAGAATTACTCCCCAAAGCCAAATAGTGAAATCTGCATATACCAAATCAAAAACCGAGATTAGTATCCGAACCTAACCCCAAGCCTTTGCCCGACTTCTTCTTCTAACCACTAGATTATCCAAATCTATCGTTAACCAGAAAATAAACTTTCCAAGTTAGGATTTTAGCAATCTATACGGCTTTTGGACCAAGTCAACTAATAACCTCCCCCCTATACCGCTCCCAGCTCGGTATAAAGGCTAGCCCCCACCCTAACCCCCAATGATATGTCAAGAGGCATTTCGGTTTGAAAAATCAATGACTTATATCAATTTTGCGAAATGTCTATTTTTAGAAAGTATTTGAGCTAACTATTTCTTGGAATTAATTGGGCAGGAATCCCTTTTTGTTTAAGTCTATTGCAAAATTCCGGAAATTTGCTAAGCACATAAACCTTCTTAGGATTAGCAATCTCAACATATTGGAGTAATTCGTTAAAATCGCAATGGTCAGAGAAAGGTAAGACATTATCAACCTGGAATTGGTATTTGGCGTTTGGGTCAACACCCCAACCGGAGAGAAAAATCGTCCGTTTTTTTGGAATTGGGGCAACAAAATTCCGCCATTTATCACTCATTGGTAAAACCAAGACATCGCCCCACTCTTGGTCTAAGTTCGTCACCGGTTTAAACGCTACACCGTATTTTTGATAAATCTCAAGATACTTGTTTATTTTATCTTCGGTTGTGACCTTAAACCCAAGTGCTTGCAGAACCGCAATCGCCTCTTGTGCCTTACCCAAAGAGTAACCAAAGACGATGGGAATTTTGGATTCGGCTAAAGTATTCTCAATTTCGGTCTTGAGCATTGAATAGAGTTCAGACTGGGAAGGAAACCGATATCTTGGATGGCCAAAGGTTGCCTCCATAATCAGAATATCACAATGGACGATTTCAATTGGTTCTGAAGTTAATCCCCGCCGCATCTTTATATCACCGGTATAGACTATTGTCTCTTCACCTTCAATAACAATCTGGGCTGAACCAAGGATATGACCAGCAGGAAAGATACTGAGCCGATAGTTATTGAGGTGCCAAGGTTTATAATAATCAAGGATAATCGGCGCTGCCTTTGCCCCTTTCATCCGAATTTGATAGAAATCATAAGTCGGCTTAGAGATAATAATTTGCTTATGGTCACCTAAGTGGTCGGTGTGGGCATGGGAGATAAAGGAAATCTCCCTTGGTTTTCTACTATCCAAGCCCAGATTAATTCCGGCAAGGACTAAATTCGGTTTTTCGTCAAAGGTTAACAATTATTCTTCTTTGACCCAATCAACATTATCAAGTTTGACATCGGCTTCGGTTAAATTACCGACAATGACCAAGATATAATTATCCGGAAAGAGATGATTTTTTGCCGCTTGGTTCACTTGTTTTAGGGTCAGACTTTGGATTCGGTCATTGAATCTATTTAGATAATCTAAACCCAGTTGATACCGTTCAATCCGGGCGATAAGGTTCACCTTATCCGAAAAAGAATCAAAGGTTAAGGGGAAATTACCGGTATAAAATTTCTTTGCCTTTTCCAACTCTTCTTTGGTTATTCCGCTATCGCGCATCCGCCGAATCTCATAAAGAATCTTATCAATAGCGATTTGGGTGTTGGCGGTCTTGGTTTGGGTGGAAAAGATATAGGCACCGGGATAAAGATTGCGTTCAAAGTAAGAACCAACATCATAGGCAAGTCCACCTTTCTCCCGAACACTTATCCCTAATCGGGAACTGAGTGCTGATGCCCCTAAGATAAAATTCATCACCCGGCTGGGAAAAAGGTCGGGCGCATTTTCTTTCAAACCCAAAAAGCCAAGAAAAATATAAGCCTGATTCACATCCGGCTTGGTAATAATCTTCACCTTAGGTTTGACCGGAAGTGCCTGGTCAGTAATTGCCAATTCAGGAATTTTTTTACTCTGCCAATCCCTAAATTTGTTCTCAATCTTTTCTTTCAACTCTTTAAAGACAAAGTCACCAACCGCTACGATAAAGCAATTATTTGGTGCATAATATCTTTGATAGAAATCAAGAATATCGTCTTTGGTGATTGAATCTATTGCCTTCGGATAGCCAATTACGGGATGGCCATAAGGGTGATTGGGAAAGAGCAATCGAAAAAATGCCTTGTGACCAATCTCATCCGGTTCTTCATCCGAGCGGATGATGGATGATACTACTTCTTTTTTTACTTTAATGATTTCAGAGTCAGGAAAAGTTGGGTTTAAGAGCAAATCGGCTAAAAGGTCAACTGCCAAATCTAAGTCTTTAGTTAGAACCCGAATATTGATTGAACTATTATCTTTGTCCGTCCACTCGTTCAGTTCACCACCAACCAATTCTATCTCGGCGTTGATTTTTTCAATCGTCCGCTTCTTGGTCCCCCGCACTAATAGTCGGCAGACCAAATTAGCCAAACCCTCTTTACCCTTTGGGTCATTAACACTCCCGGCCCTAACTTGCGCTCTTATCTCAACCATTGGTAACTTATGGTCTTCGGTCGTAAGAATAACCAAACCATTTGCCAAAGAATCGCGCTGAATTGGAAATGCCTCAACCAAAGCCGAATAGACAAAAGATGATAAAATTAGAAGGAGAATCAAAGGACACAAAGATTGTCTTGGTTTTTTGGTTAGTAGTAAACCTTTCATTTTGACTCCTTAGGCATTAAGATACCAACGGTTCGGTTATCCTCGGTAAAGTATTTCCTTGCCACCCGTATTATATCTTCTTTGGTGACCGAACTAATCTTTTTGGGATATTCCTCAAAGAACTTATAAGAGCCAGTAGTAATCGTATACCGGCCAAGGACACGGGCAATTGAAGGGATTCGGTCACGGCTAAAGATAGAACCGGCGATAACCTGATTTGTAACCCGTTCCAGTTCTTCAGCGGTCACCGGAACTTTTTTCAAATTCTCTAACTCTTTGTAGATTGTTCTCTCGGTTGAATCCAGCAATTCGGTTGACTTGGGCAGGACATAGAAATAGAAAAGTCCTGGGTCTTTCTCCGTATCGTTACCACCCCAAACCCCAGTCGCCAATGCTTGTTCTAACACCAATCTCTTATAACATCTTGAACTTTTACCACGCAAAAGAATCCCTTCAATCACCTCTAAGACAAAAAAGTCCGGGTCATCCAGACCGCAGACATGATAACCAATCATTAGAGTTGGACTCTTGACATCTCGTTTAATCTTGATTCGTCGCTCACCGGTTTGGGGAGGTTCGGCATTATAAAAATCCTTCTTGGGCACCGGTCTTGATTTTATCCTGCCAAAATACCTTTCCACTTTTCTAATCACTTCGGCTGGTTTTATATCTCCGGC
>Ga0123519_10009175_pt1 | contig 14936 bp, 16 predicted proteins | sample YelNatPaOPRAMG02_FD_87396 | JGI IMG/M metagenome (GOLD analysis project Ga0123519, IMG submission 87396) | Hot spring microbial communities from Yellowstone National Park - Yellowstone National Park OP-RAMG-02 (version 2) | ecosystem: Environmental > Aquatic > Thermal springs > Hot (42-90C) ...
ATATGGACCATCACCAATTGCATCACAAACGATAGTAAGAATGAACGGGGATCGAATTCGTCGACAAGATGACATCACACAGGAGAAAGAATAAAGATTCCTTCATCCGCGCGACTATTCAAGAGCACCGTGCGGTCTTGGGGCTTGTCAACCCAGCAGAAAAGGTATCAGATATGAAAAAAAGATGGAGAAAGATGTTATCTCCTCATGCTGCGCTATTTCGTGTTTTTTGACCGACGCCTCGAACGCAAAACAGAGATGGAGGTAGGTGCGGGACACAAAAGCAGAGTTGGAGCAACGGAAGGCTACCCTTCAGGCGAAGCGCTTCAACGTCTTTCGGTTATGCAACATCAAGTCGCACTTTGTGAATATCGACTGCAGAGTCGTTCATGGCATCATGAAGGAGATCTGAACGGTGCTCGGTGTAAGCAGGGAGGAGTTCACCGGGGAAAACCGGGAGACGTACTGGAAGCATATCTTCGGCTTCAAACGTGTCAAAACGAGCAAGCAAAAGTATGCACAGGCATCAGCGAAAGCGATGGAGTAGCCACATGTGTACACTATCAGCGCCTTAGGGTGAATCGTCCTGTTCCGTCTTCAGTATCGCCAGTGGCGAAGCATGAGGGAAACAAGAAGGCGGGTCCTACGACGCAGGAGGTGCGGGAGCATGACTTTGTGGTAGGCGCGAACCCCGGAAACACGAATATCATGACCATCACAGTACCCAAGCTTGCGGAGGATGGTATTGAAGGCAACCTATGTCAAAAAGACACGCGTTTGTAAGGTTCTAAAGATAGAGACATTACCGAGAATCGGGAATAATGAATGCAAGAAAGAAAATTGAGACATGGAATGCACGAGTGAGAGAGCACCTGGAAGCTATGAGCGAGGTGACGAGCCGAGGAACGGACTTTGGAGCTTTTCGGGAGTTTATGAATGTTCGTGTTGCCCATTGGGATGCACTGTGGGAGGAGTATACCAAGCCCCGGTGGGCTCGTCTGCGAATGAATTTCTATCGTGGGAAGCAGCGGGCTTTCGCGAATTTTTTCAATCAGTTGAGTGCCCTGAAGGGGGACGAGAGTCAGAGGCTCGTAGTAGCGTACAGAGCAGGGCGCTGGAAGATTCAAAAAGGGTGTACGCCAGCTCCAACGACGAGGGTGTACAAGGAGTGCGCACGTCGTTTCGTTACAATACCGATAGATGAGTTTCGAACATCGTATACACACCATGAGCTGGGTTGTACACTTCAGAGAGTGGAGATGCAAAAGTGCCAGAGGAGCCCTGAGGATATAGCAAAGTACGGAGCGCTGACGGAAGAGCAAATGGAAAGGAAGGCGAAAGTTCGAGGGCTACTCGCATTAGTGAATACAACGAACGGGAAGAAACGGATGGAATTCGTGAACCGAGACTTTCATACCCCTATCAATATCAGGAGATGTGCAGTGCTGGAGAAAAGACCTCCAGAGTTGACGAGAGCCAACTTTGTTGGACAACCTCTCGAAGTCGAACTATATGAGAAGAAGTTGGAAGCAGTAGTAGGTGGCCGGTCGAGAAAAACGGGGAGGCGTCTGCACGTCAACTGGCGACTTTTTGTCTAGGGCGGGTTTCTCGCCACTACTGTACACCGCGGGTATCAACGTTTTTCTTCTGAAAGGCGTTTGTTTTCAGGAGTGGATGTCTTCCAGCAACACTGGGGTTCGTGTGCCCGCAGCCGCAAGTGACGTAGAAAGCACGGACACCGGCTATGAGCAGGATGAGGAGCAACTACCGAACCAGCAAGATAGTGAAGCAACGGATCCGGAAGTTCAGTTTGATGGCGGTACCGATTGGCTGAACTCTTCAGAGGCGGAACCAGTGGAGCTGTCGCGAGCGTATTCTGCTCCAGAGCCGCTGGATGAAGGGCCCAAACCGAACTTACTGGATATTTCAACTGCGTGGGGTCAAGACTTTGTAGAGCGAGCTGATTCCGAGCTCGAGAGCTACGCCGAGGAGCACCCAGGCCCTGAAGAACACGGAGCGTCGCAGCAAGAGAGACAACGTTCCAGGTCGTATCTGAGAGCGCTACGAGCGAAGATGGACCGTACCTGGCGTGCAGACTGGACACATCGCCTGGGACGCACACTTGACGGCACGGTGGACAGAGCCCGGCCCTACTGGCGCCACCTACGAAGCTCGAGCGGCCTTCGACGTCGGGTGCTTTCTCGTTCGCCGTCGATGCTCCTTCAGAACCTGAACCACAGCCGCAAAATCATCGCTCGCAAGTCCGTGGAAGCAGCTTCTGAAGCTGCCGAGTTTATATCGTCACCAACGCTACTATTCCGACCTGCCAAGATGGCGTTCGCTATTGCGTTCCCTCTGCTCATACCGCTGTTAATCACCCCGTGGCGGATTCTGTTGATCCTCTTCGTTTTTTACGCCGTCTGGTATCTTGTGGTCGCCGCGATTTTCGCAACAGAGGTTATGATGCGCCCGCCCTGGTACCGAGTTGGACTAGGTGGGCAACTGCCGATGGTGGAGATCCCTCCGTACTGGCGCGGCGTTTGCCACAATCCGAAGCAGGATCTCCAGTTGGACTACGTTTCGGTTTCGTTTGAGTCTTTGCATCCGCCTCGGCGGACACTGCGCGGCTGGTATATCCCCGCGGAAAGCACTGGAATGACTTTCGAGTCTGGGTCCGAACAGTCAGCCCCTGAAACGGGTGCAGCAAAACCCAGCGAGGCGAGCAGCGCAGACGCACCGAATCCACATGCAACAACACCGTCTGGTGAGCACGCGACGACGAGTCGCAGCCGAGGCACAACTTCGACGGGTCGGACCTGTGTAGTCTGTGTGCACGGGGCAGGTCGAGATCGCCGAAACTTCCTGCGCCACGCTGGCGCACTCCACCGCCACGGTTATGATGTGTTGCTGTTCGACCTCAGCGAGCATGGTCTCAGTGACGGGTCTGGTCGAGGAACCACTTTTGGTGCTCGAGAAAAATATGATGTGCTGGCGGCTATAGCGTATGCCTACAATGCCCTGCAAGCGGAGCGAATCGTTCTTCTGGGGACTTCAGCGGGAGCCTCTTCCTGCCTGCTCGCAGCAGCTGAATGGATCCGTTTGCATCGATTCCTGAAACTGCAAATCGTCGGGCAGCGGCACGAATCATCGCAAGCGCTTAGTGAACAGCATTCTCTTGATTTCCCGGTGCAGTGCATCATTGCAGAGAACCCGCTGGCCCGACCTGACGAACTCTTTATCTTCCATCTGGAGCGCCTCTCGCTCAACTACCTGCCAAAAGATTCGTATCATCTTGCGCGGAAGACACTCTTCTGGTTTGCAAGCAGAGTGCTGCTGTTTCGTCTCGCATGGGTAGACCGCGAACCGAGCGCCTTACCAGGGTCTCATTTGCGCCGGCTCTGGGTAGTGATCAGCACCCTCAGTCGAGTGCTCGGAGGACGGACGCGCTGCGGCGCAGTCGACGTCATGACCGACATTCATTGTCCGTTGTTCGTTTTGCACGGCACCGGTGATGAAATCGTGCCCGTCGACCATGGCATGCGCATCTTCGCAGCGGCTAACGAGCCCCGTCAGCTGTGGCTCGCTCCGGACGCGGTACACTGTGCCCTGTTCGATCAGTATCCAACTGAGTGGGAAAATCGGGTTGTGGATTTTATCGAAAAGAGCCTGAGCGAAGAGTCGAATGCGAAATCAAGCTCCTGATTCGGCCCTATGCAGTGCAATTGCTTGACAAATGCGAACGCTTCAGCTGAGCGAAGGACGCTTGCACCCGGCAGATACGTAAGGGCCGCACCACAGACCCCGGCAAGCGCCTCGTGCCGCAGGCCCGTGCTGCGACACCGACGAGGTACTGGGAATCTTTCGAAAAGGCTCGTGCGTGACGAGCTATGCGACGCTGTACCGTTCTGAACAGAGGGAAGCACGAATCCAGGGATATTGGCGGGAATGCCGCGTTTTGTGCACGTGCAAGCCGTCATGCTTGCGTGCACTCGCACAGAGACAACACCATTGATCATCGACGTTGTCGTCGGTGGTCGCTTACGGTCACATCAATAGAATCCACTCGAATTTCAATACGCTTGAATGCTTCGTGGTCCGGAATCGCTCCGACATTGTCGCCGAGAACCTCGTACACCAGGAATCAGAGCCGAAGCTTGTCAGTCGACTCACGAAGCAACGAATTAGTTTCGCGCTTGGCAATGATCGTGGACAATATTCCAGAGTGCAGCGCGTTGCTGGGGCAGCTTTCAACAAACAAAGCACATCCAGCAAAGCTACTTGAGCGGATGCAGCACAATTCTCGGGTCCGATGCAGCGCCCGGAGCATGCACCACCGTCCACGGGCAGGCACCTGTTAACACTATCGCCCAGAGCCTGCATGCACTTCACAGGCGCTTTGCCGGTTTCCACGAGTCGAAGCTCATGCAATGCCAGGCATCAGGAGTACGTGGTGGCGACAACAGCTGCCTTGCATCCCATTCGCCAGGGTCGTATCAGGGGCTGTGGCCGACGCTTCGTTCCAGCGCCTGGGCTCGTGTGCCATCTGCTGCCACAGCTGAGCTGTCGTGCGTGTGCTCAGAGTCACTGGGCACGATGCTTAGATGTAGACAACGATACATTTGGTTCCGCACATCCACACAGTCGCACTGCGTTTCCCAAAGCGGATGACGCACATCCATGCCACTGGTCGCAGTCTGCGCACGAACAGAACAATCAGTAGTTATGGTGCCGGTGCCAGCGTCCGCAACCTGATGTCTATCACACGTACGGCTTGTTGTAGGCAGTGCAGGCATGTTGCCACATGAGGATTCGTACCCGTTTCTTGGATGGGCAGAAAGCGAGCGTGAACGGGGCATCCCCGAATGCACGTCTGAGATCAACGACCGGGAAATCGTCCAGCATTCCGCGCACTACCTACCTCGAACTTCCACTACCCGTACTTGCCCTCGAAGATACTGGTCATTTCGTATGTTTCATCGTTCGTCGAGTCTACCTTGAGCGTCCGTCATAGCGTCAATGCGAACGCAGCTCGGAAACCGACCGGTTTTGCTTGCATCCGCGGGAGAGCGCACTATCGTCGCCAACGGTGTGCGAAGTTGCCTCGCGACTATTTCACTACCGCGGACAAGCACTTCATTCGACACGAAAGTGTAGACATTCTGTGGATCATGGCGACTGCTGCGGGTCGCTTCATGCGGTCGCATGTGCTACTAGCTCCGTTTGGCGCACCGGAGCTCCAGGGCATCGGGTGTGAGAATCTGTGCAAGTTCGCATAAAGAGTTGGAACGTAGTGCCACAGCGTGCTGTAGAATTTGCGACTACAGCGGTTTCGGCTTCGTGAGGCATTCCAGAAGCTGCTCGTGCCGCACGAACGCGATGTCAGCGTTATCGCTTCTAGCGCAGAGCACCTGCGACTACCACGCACGGAACCGAACTCCAGGTTCAGTAGAAACAACAGTTACAGTCAAAGGGACACGGACCGTTCAGACCTTCCGGTTGATCCGTGGCCAGCTCCTCCAGGCTAAAGACTCGATAGCCTTCCTCGGTTCGCGCTGATCGCGTTCGTGAAACTGGAGATGCTGCGTCCACACGCGAGTGTCTCCTGGGCAGCTGCTTCGTATCCTGCTTCGTCAGCGTTCTTTGGACTCCGATACGACCATCTTTCTTGGGAGTGTTGCCGAAGCGACGGAGGCTCCGTTCCGGCTTTCGATTGCCTTGGCTGCTTCGCGAACATTGAGCAGCCGCGTTTCGCGTCAACTTTTTTGATGACTCGCGAGCGCGTTCGAACAATTCATCGAGCTGTTGTTGATCCTCTTGTGGTGGCCTGGAAACTGCAGGAGCTAGCTCCTGCTTCATCACAGCAAGCTTGGTGCGGGATCCGAACGTAGAAGCGCCCCAAACGAAAACAACGATACAGCAGTTACGGCGACTACAACCGTTGTACGGCAAGGCGCCAGGCTTAGCGTAGCGCGTTGCAAGCCGACGACAGCATTGTACGACGTTACGACAAGCTGATCATCAATGCCCACAAGGAACACGTTGCTCTGGACTCTATTGTATTGGAATTAGGCTCGTGCTAGATATCGCGTATGAAAAGCGCGGGTTCAGGGGAGCTTCGATGCGCAGCAGTTTCCGTCTTTGCTGTACAGATCCCCTGGAGAAAAAACTTGTTCAACGCTGGTACATGCGACCTCCTTTTGCTATCGCGGCGTTCTGCTTTACCCATTCTTACAGTTCAGCATGTTACTGTACCAGAGTTCCAGCTTGCAATCGACCGCGCAACGTGGGTCGGCTACTTCATCCCAATAACGATGCAGAACACGCGGTACCTGCGAATGCTGCAACGCGCTAACCCTCACGTTCCTGTCATAGATGCGTATGCGCTGCTGGTGGCACCGCAGTATGGCGTCTCGTCCAGGTCATGAAGTGAATGTGCAGAAGAAATGGCGCTCATACTTTCTCGTACACGAGCAGGAACTTGTCACCCTGAACACGCGATACACGACGGCCCTCGTCGGTCCAGTCCCGCACCGCAGCGGCATAGGGATCGTTCTTGAAGAACTGAATGGAGGCTTCGTCCGAGTCCTCTATCGGCTTCGATTCCGGAACCCGGTTTGGGTTATATCGGCTTTTGCCGTGACGCTCGATTAAGCGGCATTTACGCACGAAAAGTGCACTCTCTTCGAAGCGATCATGCATCCATTCATAGAGCGCTTCTACGTCAGTAGAGGTATAGATGCGGCCGCCTCTTCGAAGCAAGTACGCATAGAGCGGCAACAAGGTCCTGGAGATGATTCGTTGGCGGTGCTTTTTCCGTTTAAAGTGTGGATCAGGATACGCAAAGATAAGCGCGTCCAAACTTGCACGTTCGATGTAGTTCCAAAGATATCGCTGTGCGTTTGTATGCAGAAACGCAACGCGTCGATACGCTCCACAAGTGGAACGAAGCTCGAGCAGCTTCTGGTGTGCCTGTTGCCATACCGCAGTGCGAAACTCGAGGCCGAGCACGCAACAGTCCGGGGCAACACGCGTCGCTAGGTATAGTAACAGTCCTCCGTATCCGCTTCCGATGTCAACAACACGAACCTTGGGACTCGCTACTCCCGGAAAGACGCCAGTCCAGGTTACAAGTTTCGGGCTCAGCGGAACTGCAAAGCCGCCAATAGCTAGCGGGTTTCGATGCGCTCGCGCCACGTACCCTGAACGCTTGCTCGTCACGAAACGAATCTCAGCTTCGTCTCCAGAGCTTTGAACCACGTCTACCTGGCTGTGCTCGAGACCTGTTTCGGACATGGCGCAAGTGCACAGCGCACTGCGTCGCCGCTGGTGACAAACGCACCAGCTGGGTGTATGTCCAGGAGACGTTGCCAGCGGCTCAACTGGTGGTTTCGAGTGTGGTATGCGATCAGCGAAAACGAACAAACGTTACACTCGGATGCGCAACGCGTTCCGAGAAGCCGAAAGAGACCTCAGTCGCTCCGGATACGATTCTGGATAAAGAAAATCTCAGAGCACGATTGCTCAGGAGAATACGGAAATGTCGGAATAAGAAATGGAACCGGTTCTCCAACATAGCATGACACACGCTTATTATTGAGTCGCTTTCCGTTGTTTTCAACGCAATGCTTTACAGGATGACTGCGTGTACGCTTCGTTTTCGACCTCTTATACACTGTTTCAAATACACTGGAGTCTCCTTTGTCTCCAGCGCCGATGTCAGCAGGCGAGGGATGTTGAAGGCTGCGTTATCGGCCCCATTTGCGAGCACTGAGCTCTTGTCAACGGGGTTCATACACAGACGGTAGTTACGATCGACGCCTCGATTAGCATTTTCATCTCGTTTGTACACAGCCGCAATACGCTATTCGCAACGGTGACACTCAACTGCGGTCAGGTGTTCCGCGATGCGTCCACCATGCATACTCCTACGAGAGTCGCCCTAGTGCGCGTGAATGCTTGCCTCAACGCTCGGTGCATGCCCTTGACTGTACGAGGAGGCTGCTCTCGATGGCTTTTTTCCATTGGCGGGCTGTGTGCCGTACCCTACAATCAGGGGCTACTTTCAGGCGATACCCTCGACGAGTACTGTGTCCGCTGCACGCGCAAACGCACGCTGCTCTATTCGATAGGGGATTGGTGGTGGAACGCGATGTTGTCCATGATGAGACAAATACCAGATGGAAAATTCTAGGTTGGTGATCAAGTCGTGAAACTTTGATCCGTGTAGGCTCTTTTCATGCAAAGCGATGACGCAAATTGCTCTGGAGGCGGTCGTTGCAATGAATCAATTCCGAGTCCGAGTCTTTTTTCCATGGAAATGAAAGAGACGAGAGCCCCCGTGGAGCATGCCCCATTAAGAATATATAATGGTGGTGGAGAATCCTTTTTTATGGATGCACACACAGAGAGAAAGATTCGTCGTTCCTACGAAACAGATAACTTGACTTGACGAGTTCAACGATCTTGAGGCACGAGCTTGTGAACAAGCCCTCAAGGGACGACATCTAGTTTTTGTCCTCGTTAATCTAGTGGCGCAAGTGCTGCGTCAAGGGCCTGTTTTGAAATAGACGCATTGAAAAATTGAAGGACGCGTGACCTGAGCATCCTACATGTACGTTTATATGAAAAGCGGAGTCTTGTACTTGCGGGTAATGTGACGATATCGCTTATTTTGCGAGTCCTGGTGCAAGGGCGTCGCTTATGATCTTGACTCCCGTCCTATGACGAATTCCATCGGCACGGTGTCGAAAAAGTCGCACCGAAAATACAACCAAGAATCTCAAAACTCCCTATGAATCGATAAACCCTATTCTCTATCGTCTGAATGCCCAAGCTATACATCTAAGAAAAAGGTTTGGAAAACATCGAAAACCGGAATTAGAGCAAGCAGTTCCGTGCTCTGTTTTCATCTAAAAGGAATGTAGACGCTAAAGGTAAACATCATAACGCGTGTACCCAATTTTTGACGCAACACATTCCTGTTGTTGCATCCGAGCCCACTTGTCGTTTACTGTCGCCAAATGGAACAGATGCTGAACGCTTCAAACGCTCGCGAGAAACCATACCCCCGGTCGTGGGCTATCACAGATGCGGCTACGACCCGATTTCAACATATGCCCAAAAACGTACTGCTTCCAAAAGACTGTCCAGCTGGATGAGGTTTCGAAAGGTTTTGTGGCATCTCGAAGAACTCGAAGAGTCGCGCACGTGCCAACTACTTTTTGTTCTCCACTGTAGTCGCTAGTGCGACTCCACCAGATATTCTTGTTGCATGCATGCATGCATGCGAGATTAGTCCAAAGTTCAAGCGCGCGTTGCGCTTTTCACGATGCCAATACGATAGCACAGAGATCGCATCCAAAGACAGATTCATATCAAAGGGTTGGAGAATTCTTCATATACCGTTTCATAAACGTTCGACACACATGCAAACTAACAAAGCGCAAAAACTCGACATGATACGATTTTTTACAAAGTACAACACTTGGATCCAGTCGCACTTCTCGCTACCAAGCACAAATTGCGATCGGATATATCTTTTCAAAAACTGCATTTTATGGGCGCATCATGTCCAGATCGTCTACGGGTTCGAGTCGCCTCGAAATGCCACCAGCGCTGACCACTATGCGGTACAGCTCATGAGGCTCAGGTCGCGGGGTGCGCTACATATGCAGCCATTCCCTGAATGGATGGTTCGAGGTACGAATCCGGATGTTCCCGTTCGTACAAAGGTAGCCCTGGCAGCGTTCAGGGTGTGTCTCCTAGGAGCTTGCTGCCACATTGGGCGACTTAATCACTGCCTAACTCGCATGGGTAGTTGCACCGACGATCTTGTCGAAAAGCATCAGCGTCATTCCATGCAACCTAATCATCCATGGTTGGTGAAAACGGAAGCGGCTCGATCATCACCTCATCGTGCGCGGTTGCACCAGACAGGGTGTTCATATTTTCGAGGAACGCTCGGCGCATATCATTGACCTTTTCGTGCTCATCCGCAATCACATGTTCGTACTGAAGCATCGAGGGACTCGTCACCGAGCTTTCACTCCAACAATCCGGAGCGATGCCCGCAGAGCGCAAAAAGGTCTGGCGCTCGCGGTCCGCGCGGGCACGCTCTAAACGAACCACACTGATCGTATCCGCTAACAACTGCGAGGGACTCTGCTCTCCGTGGATCGCCGCCTGGAGTACAAGGTCACGTACTGCCACGTATTCGGCTTCAAGAACGAGGAGCCGCCATTCTAACGCGTCGTACACGAGTAGCTGAGCAGCTCGCATGCTCCATCGCACACCACCCAGAAGATCACGTATTTCAAGCTCCGTTCGTCGCGGAAATTCCTCCAGGGAGAACACAGCAGTGTACGCTGCGACTGCTAGGACCTGCTCCCACTGCTGAGCCCTTGGCTCATTGCAGGCCCGCATTGGTTTGCCCGTCGACACATCTATCGGCCGAAATAGAGGTCGTTCAAAGTCGCTGGGTGCAAGCCCAAAAGTCATCGACGGTTCGTGAGCCTTAGAGGCGATATCGCTGCGCCTCTCGCGGAGCACTTCCTGTTCAGTCGATCCGGCGTTCTCCGCGGCACCGCGGAGCGGGTGTTTCGCATTTAAAGCGATGTAGCGAACGAGATAGATGAGCATGAGGAGCAGCTCGTCAGCATTCAAGGCCAAATAGTCGGAAACGAGTTCCAGCCATTTGCTTACCGTGGCAAGAGGATGATCGGTAAACGGAGTCACCAGCGTCGAGATCAGATACTGAAGAAAGGCTCGTGTTTCCCGGTTCGATTGAACCAACGCGATTCCTCGTTCGATCGGGTTCACATACATTGTGTCGGTTCTTGACTTGAGGAGTTCTAATATACCCGGCGGGCAGAATTCTTCAAGTGCTGATGACCAACGATCCTGTTCCGACACGACTCTCCCGAGCGACGCAGAGGCACCAGTCAGCAAGTTAAGCAGCTCCGCAATGGGCAGGTCGTTTCGGGCCCGTGGCGGCATGCCACGAGGCACACTTCGCTCTGGAGTGAACCAGCGCGGCCTTCCATATCGTGCAAACTCGCTTACAAGTGCAACAACTTCCGGATTGTGGAGAAGCTCCTGTTCCGAAGAGCGTACCGCTAAACCAGCGGCAGGCTCGCTGCCCGCAGCTTCGCGACGCTTCGCCTTGCGTTCGGCTTGCTTTGGCAACGCCGTCTCTGAGTACTCCACTGGAGCGCGCGATACGACTCGTTCTGAACGACGTCGACTGGTACGAGGCTGTTCCCCAAAGCCCGAAAGACTCGCTTCGTTTTGCACTAGAGGGAGCGCGTGCCCTTCAGCTGTTACCGGCAAGTCTGGTACAACATGGTCCACGTTATGACCTGCGCTTTGTCCAGACCCCAGAATGTCGGCTCCACGCTCCAAGTTCATAGCGAAGGGATGCACTTACTGCTCCATGAAATGCGCTGCTGGAGGATTCTCAGAATAGCATCCGCTAATGCCGTGGGCGAATACGGATGTAGACGAGCAGGCAGCCGCTGGGCGCACCGCTGGTGTTCGGTGTCGAACTCGGTGCGGGTGGCGTTTCATGCTGGACCGCTGGAAGCGACGAGCGTAGCCTCGGTACCCAGTGAATAGCAGCTTTAACCAAGTTTCTATTGTCGTATAAGAAAATAATGGAACAGTGAACTGCTCGTTCTGGTCCTGTATTTCCATTTGTTTCCGATCTTGTTCTTGATAAACAGTTCAACAACCGTACAAGTGCAGTCAGGGCTTTCAGAATCATAGGTCGTTTGAGGCTGGTCGGTTGTCTGTTCAGAGAGGCGCTTTCAACGCACTGACGCTGGGATTCCCTATACCACCGGTATCAGGATGACTCGCGCCACTGCTGAACAGGGGTTCGTAAGAAACCGGACACCATGATCGAAATCGAACGTGCAAGCCGCCAATCTTTTAATCTTCTTACGTGTGGCGTGCTCGGCTCACGCATGCTTCTAACTATCGATGTCTCCGTTTCGAAGCAACTCGTGAGCGCAACGAGCCACGTCAGTGACTGGACGACGAAAAAACTCGGCATCATTCTCTGACGACTCGGTTGCAAGCTCACGCCGAAAGTTCACGGAAAGTCTCACGTCGAAGAATCGACTTCGCCCGGAGCAGAAATCCTCCTCGCTTTGTGGCCATCGATGAAACGGCATTCGACGGCACTAGCATCTCGATGCCTCTCAGGGGGTATGCTCCAAGAGGCTCCCCGTCTCTTCTATTTGCATGGAAATGGATTTTGGACTCGGACATGAGTCACCTACGTAATCCATTCCAATGCAGAGTGCGTCTCCGCTCTACATACACGTAGCGTAGACGGACCGAAATCTCTCGACGTTCTCTCGGGCCTGGATTTTGCCTCCAGTACCTGTATCATCATGGAGAACGTCGTGTTCCCACGATTCTCTACCGAATCTATAAAGCATGTGCGTGCTCTTCGATCTGATATACTGCTCGCCTGGAAGGATGTCCCAGATGAAGCGCGTGATCTTCACGTTCGGCACCGGGAGCTGCTACGGAGGTAGAACATTCAGGCAAGCCTTCTGGAGCCGTCGAGGACACGTGCCGAGCATTGAAGCAAACGCTCACGCAGCACACGTCAGCGCTAAGAGGAACTGGTTTGGCAGGCACGTATCGAACACCTGACCACAGCCAAATGTCACCACTGCAAAGAAGGGCACATCGAGCCTGCGTCCAAAGAAAATGAACAAGTAGATGCCATGCATCGATCCCGACTAACTTCTATCCATGAAATGCGATGACCACATCGTAAACAGGAAACTCGGGCTATGAGCACTGCAATCCCAATCCCTGGACTGTTGACATCGTATCTGAAGCGAAAGGAGCGACCTGCCGACTGAACGCCGAACTTCAGAGAAACGGGAAAAGATCGCAATCGCGGGACGATTCCGCAACAACAGGCGCTCGTGACAAATAGAAGAGACCCAAACTTTCATGCAAATATCCTTGTTAGACGACACGTTCCATTTTACGCTGACACAGGTGTAGCATCATACATCGGAACGCTACACGGACACGGTCAGAGTGCATACGCATCCAGGCGTGTGTCGCCACCGTGCCTAATGGTATCGTGATTTTACAGGGCATTGAGAAACCCGTCGACATCATTTGCCGCTGCCGCTTCCTCAAGGCGTGCTACGTTCGCCTTGGGACGCGTACGTGCCAATTCTTTGAGCTTATTCTCATCATGCTCAGTGCCGCTCTCAATGAAAGTTCCAACAACATGACCGTCCTGATCAATCCAAACTGCAACAAGCTTTGGGTTCATTTCACCAACAACAATCGTCTTTGCTTGCGCCGGCGTATCTCCCCAAAACTTCCATGACAGGTGAAAAACTCTGCTGTAAAAGAAAGGCAGATAGTCATACGGCTCCGTGGTGGCTCCCATCATTACATCCACTGCATGCATGGCGGACTGTCTGGCGTGACCCACGTGCTCCACCCGTGCCATGCGGTTCCCGTACATTTTCAGGGGAAAGGTGATCACATCACCAGCGCCGAACACATCAGCATGCGAGGTGCGTAGATGTCCGTCGACTTTGATCCCGCGAGCCTCCATCGCCAATGCCCCCTCAAGGAGCGTTGTCCGAGGCTTGGCACCGACACCTACCACGACGAGGTCCGCCTCGAGCACAGGGCCATTCTTCAGGCGCACGTACTTCACTTGACCGCTTCCGTTCTCGTCAGCGAAAGAATCCACGACGGTGCCCTTGATGAAGTTCACTCCTTTCTGCGCATAGATGCGTTCATAATGTGCTGCAATCTCCGGAGTAAACAGGCGTGCCATCACGTGCGGCTCCGGGAATACCATCGTCACACGAACGCCGTTGATGACCAGCGCTGCAGTGCACTCAAGCCCAATGTAGCCTCCGCCCACAACAACTGCATGCTTGCCAGCGCACGCTTTCATGGCCTCGTAGAGTTTGTCGGCCTCAGCAATTTCTCGCAGGTAGTGGATGCCGCCGAGGTGTGCACCCTGCATGCCTAGCTCGTCGAGATGGAGCGCGTCCGATCCAGTTGCGATGAGGAGCTTTCCATAGCCGTATTTGCTGCCGTCCTTCGCCGTCAGACACTTCGAATTCAGATCACAGTCTACGATCTCGGTGGAGAGCAACAGATCGATGCCGTTCTTGGCGTACCAGTCCGGCGTCTGTGGTGCGCCACCGCCGGCAACGCAGGTGTGAAAGGCCGGTAAGCGCGTCGGCGGGTTCGCCGTCAGGTACGCCTTGGACAGCGCAGGACGCTCGTATGGTGCAACAGATTCGCGCGATATGACCGCTAGTTTGTGGCCGCTCAGTCCGTGCTTCTCAACAAACTGGCGCGCAGCATAACCAGCGGCGTTTCCCCCGCCGAGGATGACGTACTCATAAGACTTTACCGACGTGGCGCTCATGACCAGGCAGCGCTTACAGACAGAGCTTAAACGCGTAGACCCCTTGACTTTGGGAGCTGAAACACCTTTACCAAATAGCCTTTGGTGGTTTCCGAGCTTTTCCAGGGAACACACAAAGGAACTGAGGTGGCTTCGAGTCACCAGCCGGTGTACCTCGAGCATGAAGCGGCAATGGACGCTTCAGGTAATGGTGCCGAACGCTCGGGATCTTGCGAATGGCGCTCGGGAGACTATTCGCGGTGTTGCCGCTGCGGCATTGCAACACCAGTATCCATGTCATCCATGGGGGCACGTTGTTGCACTGAATCAGAGTTCATTGGAATGCGTAACAATAATAGTAGTAGTCGATCGTCAGAAGAGACAGTCCTGCCATGCTCTGTTCTCGCGAAGCATTGATAGATTCGACCAGTACCCAACTGGATACGCAATGGTTGTCGATCGTCAGAAAACATAGTCCAGCCATGCTCTTCTATCGCGAAGCATTGATAGATTCGACCAGTACCCA
>Ga0123519_10009176_pt1 | contig 14934 bp, 9 predicted proteins | sample YelNatPaOPRAMG02_FD_87396 | JGI IMG/M metagenome (GOLD analysis project Ga0123519, IMG submission 87396) | Hot spring microbial communities from Yellowstone National Park - Yellowstone National Park OP-RAMG-02 (version 2) | ecosystem: Environmental > Aquatic > Thermal springs > Hot (42-90C) ...
CATAGCTACCTCAGTGGCTGGGATTCCCTTTTTTATTCAGGATAGAATAAACGGTCTGCTGATACCACCGGCTGATCCACAGGCTATATGTCAGGCGATTATCACCCTGGCGGATGATGAGCTGATGCGGGCCAGGCTGGTCATTGAGGGGCGAAAAACCGTGGCTTCTCATACTCTTGAAATTGAAAAGGAAAAGATGATGATTCAAATCCGAAAATATCTTCTGCGACCATGAAAGAGCTGCCCCAGGTTAAAAAACGGATCAATCTCCTGGCCAGGGGATTGGACCTATGCGGTCAGCTCTGTAGCAGGCTTTTGCCGACCTCAGAGGCTCACAGGCTGCCTCCCCCAATCATTCCTGAAGAGCAGGTGCGGCGAATTTTGGTTATCCAGCTATTTGCCCTGGGAGATATTTTACTTTCCCTCCCCTTGGTCAAGAGCCTGCGCGGCCGCTATCCGCAGGGAGAGATCGATCTGTGGGTAGGAAAAAGCTGGCGGGGAATTCAGCCTCTTATCCCCTTTGTTGATCGGCTTATCAGTGCGGATTCCCAAAATATCGCCAAAACACTTTCTACTTTGAGAAGTGTTCGAAAGAGGCGTTATGATGTCGCCCTGGTCCTCTATCCTGTGGTCATAGGCAGTTGGCTAGCTTTCCTATCAGGCGCAAGGTACCGGATAGGCTACACCCATGATTTCGACCATCGGCAGTCATTGGCCAAATCAAGTTCATTTTTGCTTACTCATCCGCTAGAGCTTGGCCAGAGCATCATTCACGACACTCAGCGCTACCTTGCCCTGGGCCGGGTCCTAGGATTATCATACCTTAAGCCGCAGCCTCCTTTTCTTTTTCCCCCCCGCGGGATTATTTCCTCTAGTAAAAACTTTCTCCTCCAGATGGGCTTTCGGGCAGATCAGCCCCTTGTGGGTATAAATCCCAATGCCAGTTGGCAGGGGAAACGGTGGCCTGGCTCACATTTTGCCCGGCTAGCGGATCTTTTAATTGATACCCATAAGGTGCAGGTACTCTTTTTTGGATCATGCTCTGAACAAGCCTATGTGGAAAAGATAATCGCTTTCATGAAACATGACCCACTCTGTGCGGCGGGGAAAACTTCTTTGGCTGAGGTCGCGGCCTTGATTCAGCACTGCTGCTTATTTATTTCAAACGATAGTGGTCCTATGCACATAGCCTGCGCTCTCGATGTTCCTACGTTAGCTATTATGGGGCCAACCAAGGTCGAAATGTTTGGCCCCTGGTCAAGTATTTCTCGGATTGTGCAAAGCGCTTTTCCCTGCTCTCCGTGTAGGCAGGAGAACACCAATCTATGCGGCCATTTTTCTTGTATTCGCTCCATTTCTGTTGATTTGGTATATAAGGCTGCTGTTGAGATGCTCTCCTTATCGAGCAATAAAGGTTTATAAAAATTATTGACTATTAATAGCAAATCTAATAGCAAATCTAGTATAATATCAAAAAATCCAGTAAAATTGAGGGCTTGGAGAAAAAGTGCAAAAGTAAAGTAATAGTTATTGTTATTAAAGTTTTAGGAAAGGGGGTTTTGAGGGGGAAAACCCTTTTTCAAAAGGGTTTTCCCCTTTTTTTCGAAAATTTGCTTGACATTGAAACTAATTTCTGTTAAATAATTGATTTACTATAGTTTATAGGAAAAATTAATGAACAAGAGTCAAGAGTTGAATTTTCAAGATATTATTCTTTTTCTCTCACAGTACTGGGCTTCACAAGGCTGCGTTCTTCAGCAGCCCTATGATATCGAAGTAGGTGCTGGAACCTTCAATCCCGCAACCTTTCTGCGGGTTCTTGGTCCTGAGCCTTGGAAGGTGGCCTATGTGGAGCCGTCTCGCCGCCCAACTGATGGCCGCTATGGTGAGAATCCTAACCGGCTACAGCACTACTATCAGTATCAAGTTATCTTAAAGCCTTCTCCCCTTGATGTGCAGGATAGGTATTTAAAGAGCTTAGAGAGGCTAGGTATTGATCTTCGGCAGCATGACATTCGCTTTGTGGAGGATGACTGGGAGTCTCCCACTCTTGGGGCCTGGGGGTTAGGATGGGAAGTGTGGCTAGATGGGATGGAGATCACTCAGTTTACTTATTTTCAGCAGGTAGGGGGGCTTGATTTAAAGCCTGTTTCTGTAGAGATCACCTATGGTCTTGAGCGCATTGCTATGTACCTGCAAGGGGTAGATAATGTTTACGACGTGATCTGGGCGCCGGGTATTCGCTACGGGGACATTCATCTTCAAAGCGAGGTGGAATTTTCCACCTATAATTTCGAGCAAGCAGATCTTAAAATGCTCTTTCAGATCTTTTCTCTCTATGAACAGGAATCTTTACGCCTGGCTGAGATGGGGCTAGTGCTTCCTGCCTATGATTATTGTCTTAAGTGTTCTCACACCTTCAACCTCCTAGAGGCACGGGGAGCAATAAGTGTTACTGAAAGGACAGGATATATAGGCAGGATTCGAAATTTGGCCCGGCGCTGTGCTGAGAATTATCTTAAGGAGCGGGAAAAAAAGGGTTTTCCCCTGCTTGCAGCCAGATGACCTGCTTGCAACCAGATGAGATGATGAGATAAAAAAAAGAGTGAGATACAGAAAAAAATAAGAGCGGACTGAAAGACTATTATGCCAATGGAGCTGCTGTTAGAGATTGGAGTTGAGGAAATTCCGGCCCGTTTTATGGCCGGAGCGCTAGAGCAATTATTCACCAAGGCCAAAGAGCTTTTGGCTAAAAATCGGATTGCTGCTGAAGTCAAAGCCACCTATGGCACTCCCCGACGGCTGATCCTGTATGCCGATCATGTGGCCGAGGAGCAGGAGAGTTTTATCGAAGAAATCGCTGGTCCTCCTAAGAAAATCGCCTATGACCAGCATGGGCAGCCTACCAAGGCAGCTTTTGGATTTGCCAAAAATCAAGGGGTTTCAGTCGAAGATCTAAAGGTTAGAACCATTGAGGGCAAGGGTGAATATCTGGTTGCGGTTAAACAGTACCAAGGCCGGAAAACCAGAGAGCTTCTTCCGGCTATTCTTCCGAAATTGATTACCTCTCTCTCTTTCCCCAAGGTCATGCGCTGGGGAGAGGGGAGTTTGCTATTTGCTCGCCCGATTCACTGGATCGTGGCTCTCTATGGGGGTGAGGTTATCCCCTTTTCTTTGGATGGAATCAAAAGTGGCCGCACATCCTACGGGCACCGATTTACCAGCCCTGGCCCATTCGAAGTTTCTGATTTTGCCTCCTTTGAGAAAAAAACCGAAGAGGCGCAGGTGATCATTTCGCCTCAAAGAAGACGGGCCATGATACAGGAGCAGATCGCCCATCTTGCCGCCCAGGAGGGAGGGTATGTGCCGGACGATCCGCAACTTCTTGATTTGGTTACCTTTCTAGTCGAATACCCTAAGGCTATCTGCGGATCCTTTGACCCCCGCTTCCTACAGTTGCCAGAGGAAGTGCTGGTTACCTCAATGCGTGGTCATCAAAAATATTTTCCCATCTATGATCGGCCTGTTCATGAGCCTAATCGAAAACTGATGCCTAAATTCATTGCCATTTGCAATATCAAAACCGATGATTACCGCCTGATCCAGGCTGGCAATGAACGAGTGTTGCGAGCGCGGCTGGCTGATGCTGAATTTTTCTACCATGAGGATCGCAAAATCCCTCTCTCTCACCTGGTAGAGTCCTTAAAGAAAGTGGTTTTCCAGGAAAAGTTAGGCACTTTGTACGATAAGGTCGAGCGGATCAGAAGGATAGTTGCCTTTTTAGTTAACCTATTCTCATCTGATAAAAGATTCTCGGACCGAAAGGAAGATATTCTCAACCTTGCTGATCGGGCAGCATATCTGTGCAAGGCGGATCTGCTAACTGAAATGGTCAAGGAGTTTCCTGAACTGCAAGGTGTCATGGGCAGAGAGTATGCCTTATGCGCGGGAGAAAAGCCAGAGGTAGCCGAAGCCATCTATGAACATTATCTGCCTAGGTTTCAGGATGATGATCTGCCCAAGACTCTGCCCGGAGCCCTGGTCGGTATTGCTGATAAGATCGACAATATTGTTGGCTGTTTCGGCCTTGGGCTGATACCGACTGGATCAGAGGATCCGTATGCTTTGCGAAGACAGGCTCAGGGCATAGTCAATATCCTTATCCAAGGAGGGTATCGGCTTTCATTAACTGAACTTATTAACCAGGCTATTCAATTACTGGAAGGGAAATTAACCAGAAAACCAGAGGAGGTGCGCGATGAGGTAATTTCTTTCTTTCAACAGCGGATATCTTCAGCCCTCAGTGCCAGGGGGTTTGATTCCGATCTGATTGAAGCTGCCCTGGCCAGCGGAGATGACGATGTGATTAGGCTTCTTAATAAGCTGGCAGCATTAAAGCTCTTTGTTGACCAGGCTGATTTTGGATCGCTTATGACCTCGCTCAAGCGGGTAATCAACATCATCCCTAAGGGGATGAACACTTTTCCTGAAGTAGATGCCGAGGCACTGCGGGAAGAGGCTGAAAAGAGGCTTTATGGCAAACTGCAGGAAGTTAGGGCCCAGGTATTCATCGGACTGCAACAAGAGGACTACAGAAAAGTATTACAGAATCTAGCAGGACTAAAACGTGATATCGATACTTTCTTTGAAGAGATTTTGGTCATGGCCGAGGATGAGAAGCTAAGACAAAATCGGCTTTCATTGCTTCAGGCCACCAAAGCCACTTTTTCCCAGGTGGTTGACTTTTCAAAGATTGTCGCCGAAAGGGGGTAACTTAATGGGAAGCAAAAAGTATGTATATTTCTTCGGACAGGGGAGAGCGGAAGGTAATGCTAAGATGAAGGACCTCTTGGGGGGGAAAGGTGCCAATCTTGCTGAGATGACGAATCTTGGAATTCCGGTACCTGCTGGATTCACGATCACGACTGAAGTGTGTACCGAATATTACAAGAATAACAAGCAATATCCTCCTGACCTGTGGCCCCAGGTTGAGGAGAATCTGCGTCGGATGGAAGAGATCATGGGCATGAAGTTTGGGGACCGTGAGCGCCCGCTGTTGGTTTCTGTTCGAAGTGGAGCCCGTGTCTCCATGCCTGGGATGATGGATACGGTTTTGAACCTCGGTCTCAATGATCAGACTGTAAAAGGGCTTATCAAACAGACAGGAAATGAGAGGTTCGCCTATGACAGTTATCGCCGGTTTATCAATATGTTCGGTAACGTAGTCATGGGAGTGCCTCACGAGAAATTTGAAAAGATACTGCAAGCTAAAAAAGACGAGCTTGGGGTCAAGCTTGATACGGAGCTTGATGCCGAGGCGCTCAAAAGTGTTGTAGCTCAATACAAGGAGCTAGTCAGGCAGGAAACCGGACGAGATTTTCCAGAAGATCCAAAAACTCAACTGGAAATGGCCATTGGCGCTGTCTTTGGCTCATGGAATAACGAGCGGGCCATTACCTATCGAAAACTCCACGGCATCCCTAATGACTGGGGAACTGCGGTCAATGTGCAGGCTATGGTCTATGGAAATATGGGCAATGATTCAGGGACCGGTGTAGCCTTTACCCGTGATCCGGCCACGGGTGAGAAGGTATTCTTCGGCGAATACCTGATGAATGCTCAGGGTGAGGATGTGGTCGCTGGAATTCGCACGCCGCAGCCAATCAATATTGCCCAGAAAAAAGGCTCTGATCTCCCCTCTCTTGAAGAAGAGATGCCCCAGGTCTATCGTGAACTTGAGAATATCTACCGGAAGCTGGAAAATCACTACAAGGATATGCAGGATATTGAATTTACTATCCAAAAGGGTAGGCTGTTTTTACTGCAAACCAGAAACGGTAAGCGAACCGCAGCCGCAGCGGTTAAGATTGCCGTTGACATGGTAGAAGAGGGGCTGATCGACAAGCGGACCGCGGTTCTTCGGGTTGAGCCAAAACAGCTTGATCAACTGCTGCATCCGATGATTGATATGAAAACCAAACCCAAGGTGATTGCCAAGGGGCTGCCAGCCTCACCTGGCGCAGCCGTGGGTAGGGTTGTATTTACGGCTGAAAAAGCCCAGGAAGCCGCCGCTAGTGGAGAGAGAGTAGTTTTGGTGCGAAATGAAACCTCTCCTGAGGATATCGGCGGTATGCATGCTGCTCAAGGGATTTTGACCGCTCGCGGGGGCATGACCTCCCATGCCGCAGTGGTGGCCCGAGGCATGGGGAAGTGCTGTGTGGCTGGATGCGGCGCTCTCTCCATTCATGAGGAGGCCGGTTACATGACCGTAGGCGAGCTGAGGATCAAGGAAGGAGATTACATCTCTCTGAACGGTTCAACCGGTGAGGTTATCCTGGGAGAGGCCAAGCTGATTCAACCTGAGCTGAGCGGAGATTTCGCTAAACTAATGGCTTGGGCTGATGAGATCAGAACCCTCAAAGTGCGCACTAACGCTGATACGCCAGAAGATGCCAAGCTGGCCAGAGACTTTGGCGCTCAAGGGATAGGCCTGACCAGGACTGAACATATGTTCTTTGGTGAAGACCGTCTCCCCATTGTTCAAGAGATGATTATGGCCGATAACAAGGAGGCGCGGCTAAAGGCTCTAGATCAGCTTCTGCCCATGCAGCGGGAAGATTTTAAGGGAATATTTAAGGCCATGAAGGACCTTCCCGTGACCATCCGGCTACTTGATCCGCCGCTGCATGAATTTTTACCCAAGAGGGAAGAGCTTATTCAGGAGATCGCTGATCTGAAAATGCAGTTGACCTCCCTGAGCACTCTGCAGGAGATCAATGACATGCTGGCCAAGATCAGGGCCAAGGAAAGCATTCTGGCTAAGGTGGAATCTCTGCACGAATTCAACCCCATGCTTGGTCATCGTGGCTGTCGATTGGGGATTACCTATCCGGAAATCTACGAGATGCAGGTGCAGGCTATATTTGAGGCAGCCTGCGAGCTGGCCAAAGAGGGATACTCCATTGTGCCGGAAGTCATGATCCCCCTGGTCGGCGATGTCAATGAGCTGATCTATACCAAAAAATCTGCTGTCCGGGTAGCCGAAGAGGTCATGCGCCGCTATGGAGTAAGTCTGAAGTACTCGATCGGGACCATGATCGAGGTGCCAAGAGCGGCCCTGATGTCGGCTGAAATTGCCAAAGAGGCGGAATTTTTCTCCTTTGGGACCAATGACTTGACCCAGATGACCTTTGGCTTCAGCCGCGATGATGCCGGAGTGTTTCTGCCCGGGTATGTAGAGAAAAAGATCTTGTCCGATGATCCATTCATTACCCTGGATCAGGCTGGGGTCGGTCAGCTGATCAAACTGAGCGTTGAGCGGGGTCGAAAGACCCGTCCCGACCTTAAGGTAGGCATCTGTGGCGAGCATGGTGGAGATCCAGCCTCGGTGGAGTTCTGTCATCGAGTGGGGCTAGACTATGTTAGCTGCTCTCCCTACCGGGTACCCATTGCCCGGCTGGCTGCGGCTCATGCTCGAATCAAAGAGGAGCAGGGCGGAACCAAGGAAACCACAATGGGTGAATAATCGACTAGCTCTATATCCACAGAGGTCTCTCTCTAAGAGACCACAGATGAAGAGCGGTATAATCGGTACAGCCCGGAGCAGATAACCCTTTGCTCCGGGCTGATTATTTGAAAAATCAATGCGGGTAATTGCCGGCTCTGCCAAGGGAAGAAAATTAAAATCCTCTCTAAAGTATGCCCTTCGGCCAACCTCGGATAGGGTGAGAGAGGCTTTGTTTGATATCCTGGGGCCGCGGGTTCAGAAGGTGCATTTTTTGGACCTTTTTGCCGGAACAGGGAGTGTTGGCATTGAGGCCCTGAGCAGGGGAGCAAAACAGGCTACTTTTGTAGAAAAAAAGGCCTCATACGCCCAGTTAATCCGAAGCAACGCTGAGCTTTGCGGGTTTACCAATTTTGAGATCATTGTCTATGATGTCTTGCGAGCTATTGTTTCTCTTCACAACCGGCAAAGGAAGTTTGGCCTCATCTTCATCGATCCTCCCTACCGCTCGGATCTGGCTTTAAAAACCCTACAGGCTCTGGATGCCACTGACCTTCTCGATCAGGAGCACAGCATCATTGTTGAGCATAGCATTAAAAATCCACTGCCGGAGCGGATCGGGAACCTGATTGTAGAGAGGGTTTCGGAGTTTGGCGACACACTTCTTACCTTTTACCGAAGAGAGGAAGAGAAGTCGGAGAAGGAAGAGGGGGCAAAGGAAGAGGAGCCAAAGGAAGAGGGCCAAAAGAGTAGGGAAGAAATAAATAGAGGTTCAAATAGAGATTTAGTGGTTTTCTCGCCAAGTACGTAATCACCAATTAAAGGCCAATCTTTAAGGTTTTGGCCTTACTTAAGAGGTTATCGTTAATGATTATTTACTTAGCGAAAGAACCATTTAGAGAGTAAGGAATAAATTTTGATGCGAAAGGCAATCTATCCTGGTACCTTTGATCCGATTACCAAGGGGCATCTTGATCTTGTCGATCGAGGGCTGAAGCTTTTCGACCAGGTGATCGTGGCCGTGGCTGCTGAGTCGGCCAAGGTGCCGGTTTTTTCACTCAGAGAGCGAACCGAGATGGCCGAGCGCTGTCTTGAGGGAGTGGCGCGGGTGGAAGTGATCTCTTTTCAGGGGTTGCTGGTTGATTTTGCTCGCAAGCTCAAGGTGCAAGCCATTATTCGGGGGCTGCGAGCCATCTCTGACTTTGAATCTGAGCTCCAGATGGCCTTGGTGAATCGAAAACTAGGCAATGAAATTGAAACAGTCTTCCTGACACCAAAGGCTAACTATATCTATTTAAGCTCCAGTCTGGTCCGCAAGCTGGCTATGCTTGGAGGATGTATTGACGATATGGTGGAGCCTTATGTGAAAGCAAAGCTTGAGGAAAAATTTAAGAAAAATAGAGAGTGAGGGCACAAGGTTATGAACTTAGCATCAAGGGTTAAAGAGATCAGCCCTTCGCCGACCTTAGCCATTACGGCTAAGGCCAAAAAAATGCGGGCCGAAGGGATTGACGTCATCGGTTTTGGGGCTGGAGAGCCTGATTTTGACACTCCGGAAAATGTCAAACAGGCAGCCAAGGTAGCTATTGACCAGGGGTTTACCAAGTATACGGCAGAGTCGGGGATTGATGAGCTCAAAGTGGCTGTGGTCAAAAAACTATCCAGAGATAACGGCCTGACCTATGAGCCAGATGAGGTCATCATCTCCTGCGGGGCAAAACACTCCCTGTTTAATATCTGCCTGGCTCTGTTTGATCCGGGCGATGAGGTCATTGTCCCCTCTCCCTACTGGGTTTCCTACCCTGAGCAGATCAAATTGGTTGGGGCAAAGCCGCTGATCATGGAAACCAGAGAGTCCGAGGGGTTTCAGATCGACCCAGACCGTCTCTCTCGTATGATCACCTCAAGGACCAAGGCCATTATTATCAATAGCCCTTCTAACCCGACCGGGGTCATCTGCTCAAAGGAGGTTTTAGAAAAGGTAGCTGAGGTAGCTTTAAGTTACGGAATCTGGATCATTTCAGATGAATGCTACGAGCAGATTACCTATGACTGCGGCCGCTTTGTCAGCATTGCCTCGCTGGGGGCTGAAATCAAAGCCCTGAGCGTGGTAGTCAATGCCGTATCTAAGCCCTATTCCATGACTGGATGGAGGATCGGCTATGCTGCTGGTCCCAAAGACCTGATCAAGGCTATGTCTAAGATTCAGAGCCAGACGACCTCAAACCCTACCTCTATCTCCCAGAAAGCAGCCGTCGAAGCCCTAGTGGGAGATCAAACATTTGTTAGAAAGATGGTGGCTGAATTTGCTCAAAGAAAAGATTACATGGTAGGCCGCCTGAACAAGATCCCTGGCCTCTTTTGTCTAAATCCTGGGGGAGCGTTCTACGCCTTTCCTAACATCTCAGCTTACCTAGGGAAGAGAGCCGGAGAGGTTACCATCAAATCATCTCTTGATCTGTCTAATTACCTGCTGGAAAAAGCCTTCGTGGCCGTTGTTCCAGGCTCTGCCTTCGGCTCTGATCAGCACATTCGGCTCTCCTATGCCTGTAGTATGGAAAATATCCGCCGCGGGCTGGACAGAATAGAAGAGGCCCTAAGTCAGTTGTCTGCTTAAGTTTATCCCGTGCGTTTAGAATCTCTGAAAATTCAAGGCTTTAAATCATTTGCCGATAAAGTTGAACTGGTTTTTAAACCAGGAATTACCGCCATTGTCGGCCCCAATGGATGCGGGAAAAGCAATATCACTGATGCCATCCGCTGGGTTCTGGGCGAGCAAAGTGCCAGAGCCCTGCGGGGAGGTCAGATGGAGGATGTGATCTTCAATGGTAGTGCCTGCCAGCCAGCCAAGGGAATGGCCGAAGTCTCCCTGAAGTTGACTAACCTGGGCTCCCTCCCCATAGCCTTCCAGGAGGTAGTGATCACCCGCAGAATCTTTCGGTCGGGGGAAAACGAATACCTGATTAACAAAACGCCATGCCGTCTCAAGGATATCGTTGATCTTTTTCTGGATACTGGTCTTGGCAAAGGTGCCTACTCCATTGTTGAGCAGGGAAAAATCGACTTTATCATCATGGCCAAGCCAAAAGAGCGCCGCTCTCTGATTGAATCCGCAGCCGGAATTCTGAAGTACAAATCAAAGCGGGAGGAGGCTTTGAAGAAGATGGAGGCTACGGAACAGAATTTAGAAAGGATACGGGATATACTGCATGAGGTGGAAAAACAAAAAGATACCTTGGCCGAGCAGGCTAAGATGGCTATTGCCTATAAGGAATATCGCCGGCAGGAGGATGAGCTTTCCCTAAAGATTGCCCGCGGGCAGTATCTTATACTGGAGAGAGAAAAAGCTAAGCTCAATGCTGAACTTAGGCAGTGGAAAGACAAGGAGATGGCTACTCAGGCACAACTGGCTCAAGATGAGGCTGAAATTGAAAAGCTAAAAACCGATCTTTTGGAATATAACCAGCAGATTTCAACCATTCAAAAAGCAATTTATGAACTGGAGAGCCAGATAAATTCTCATATCCAACAGCAGCAGACATGCGAGCGAGAGTTAAAGCGGCTTGAGGAGGAGCGGGCAGCCATAGGTCTAGAACAAGAAGAATTGCACGCCTCACAATCAAAGATCGAAGCCGAAAGCCGCGCTCTTGAGGCAGAGCTTGAGGCAAAAGAGCAGTCCCTGGCCGAGAGGGGCGAGAGGCTAAAAGAGCTGGAGAAAGACTATCTACTCCTTGGCCAGAATATCCAAAAAAAAAGCCAGCTCTATGAGATAAGGCGCAAGGATATCTTTGGATTGAGCAATCAGGAGGCCCGGCTTGAGAATTTTTGTACTAACCTTAAAGGGAAGCAAAAAGAGCTGCGGGGAAAGCAGGAGGGGCTTGAGAAAACTCTAGCGCGGCTTGAGGATGAGCTTAGGAGAAAGGATAATCGAAAGAGAGAGCTTCAGCAACAAATAGAGCAGCAAAAAGGGCAGCTAGAAGAGCTTAGGCAGCAGGAGGAAGAAGTTTCGGAGCGGATGAGAAAAGCTTCTGAGGAGTTAAAGGAGACCGAGCTTAGGATCCGGGCCTTAGACAGAAAATTTCAAGCCGCAAGCTCACTTCTTAAGTCGCTGGAGGAGATCTTCGAGCGCAAAGAAGGCTATCAGGAGAGTGTCAGACACCTGCTATTGGCCAAAAAAACCGATCAACCGCAGACCGGAGGGCTTTTAGGGGTAGTAGCCGAGCTTATGAGCGTACCCGCGACCTATGAAAGGGCCATTGAGTCTGTGCTGGAGCATGACCTTCAGTCTATGGTGGTCAAAAGCTTCGAGGATGGGCTTAGGCTGCTGCAGTATCTTACGGAGCACAAGATTGGCCGGGGAACATTCATTGCCCTTGAGGCCAAGATAGCGACTTGCTCTGCTCATGACTTGGGCTGGCAGCAGCAGAGCAGGCCAGAGCCGGCTGCTGATCTTGAGCAAGCCGTTCGATCCTTGGATATACAGGGAGTAAGAGGTCTGGCCATCAAACTGATTCAGTATGATAAACAGTATGAGAAGGTCATATCCTACCTTTTAGGTCGCACGATTATAGTCGATGATCTGCCAGCAGCCAAGGAGCTTTTGGCTAAACTTGCCGGAGACTACCAAATTGTCACCCTAGGGGGAGAAATTCTATCGTCTTGGGGAATCATCTCAGGGGGAGAGGCTCAGAAAAGCTCGCCAAGCCTTTTGGCCAGAAAGCGAGAGATGGAAGAGCTGCGGATTTTGGTTCCGCTCCTTCAGTCAAATATCGAACAAGAGGAGGCGGCCCGAAATCAAAAGGTTAGAGAAATGGAAGAGCTGCGGGCGGAAAAAGAAGGGCTGGGCCAGAGGCGTCATAAGCTTGAAATTGCCCTAAGCGGGCTGCAAAAAGATCTCTTCCACCTTGAGAGAGAGTTTGAGCAGGAGCAGCAGCGGGTGAAAGAGATCGGGTATAAGAAAGAGCGCGCCTTACTCGATGAAAGACAGATGCTTGAGGAGTTGAAGACCCATGAGGCCAAGCTTGATAAACTGCGGGAAGAGAAGGCCGAAGCAGAGCAGGAAATCAAAACCCTAGCCCATGAGCTTGATACCTTACGGCAGCAGGAGAAAGAGTTGCAAGAGCAGATAACAGAGGCCAAAATTACCCTCACTTCACTGAAGGAACACCTAGCTGCCCAGCGAGCAGCCCTCAGACATCAGCAGGAGCTTCGAGTTCAGAATAGCAAAAGAATCGACCAGTTGCAGAGTAGATTGGAAAAAATCGCCCTTGATTGGCAAACGAGCCATCAAACCATCCACAAACTCCACAGCCAACTTCCTCAGCTTGTGCAGGAGAGAGAGACAGCCAGCCTTGATTTTCAAAGGCTTGAGACTGCTCGGAGTGAAAAAGCCGAATCACTCAGAGAACTGGAAAAAAAGCTGAAAAAAACCTCTCAGTCGAAAAACCAAATCCTCATGGAGATCAAAAAGATCGAACTCCAGCTAGCTGAAATCGAGGTTCGAATGAGCCATATAGTTGAAGGTAGCCACTTGTCTGATGACCCTATCCCTCTCTCTGCCGATGATGGCGCTCTTTTGAGTGAAGAGGAGATTCGAGAGCTTCAGGAACAACTCCAGAAGACCAGGAGCATGATCTCATCCCTTGGTGCGGTCAACCTGATGGCCATTGAAGAATATCAACAACTAGTTCAGCGTTATGAATTTCTCCATCACCAGGAGAATGATATGCGCACCTCACTTGAGGCGCTTAATTCTCTTATCAATAGGATCAACCAGGATTCCAGTGAACGGTTCAAGCAGGCATTTGAAAGTATTAATCTTAATTTTCAAGCCGCCTTCAAGCGGCTATTTGAAGGCGGACATGCAGAACTTTTGCTTGAGGAACCTAATGACCTTCTCGAGACAGGGGTCGAGGTAGTGGCTCAGCCGCCTGGTAAAAAACCACAGTATCTTTCTCTTTTGTCAGGGGGCGAGAAGGCCTTGACTGCAATTGCTCTGATTTTAGCCATTTATTTGCTCAAGCCAAGTCCATTTTGCTTATTGGATGAGATCGATGCTCCACTGGATGATGCCAATATTGATCGTTTTCTCAGTATCATTAATGAATTCAAACAGAGGACCCAGTTTTTGATCATTACCCATAATAAAAAAACGATGCAAATGGCCGATGCCATTTACGGGGTAACGATCGAGCGGCCAGGCATTTCCAAGGTAGTCAGTCTGGAGCTCAATAATTGTATAACTGCGGCAGATTAGCCCTTGGGGCTAGAGGATAACCCTTGTTTCTACCCCCTTACCATCATCAGCTTTGGAGACAATAACGTTTCCCTTTCCTGATTCTAATTTTGCCCATTTATAGATTCGAATAGCCTCTCGCATAATCTCACTGACTGTCAATCCACTTTTGGTACTTAATTCTTTTAGTGCTTCATAACTATCTTTAGGGATAGTGAAATTGAGTCTCTTTTTTTGCATAGTTCCCTCCATTTTTGCTACAGATTTTTGCTACAGATTTAAGGATGTCTTACTAATAATATCACATTATCATATTTTATGCACTATAAAAATTCAATTACTGAATAGAAAATTTAACCTTTGCGATCTAAAATAATTATCCTGTATAAGGAAGTTTAAAGGCAGGTTGGTGCGTGCTTTTATGCGCGAGGGGAGAATTTATTTCCCTTTTTATCTGGAGAGGGAGGGTTTTTTACCTGTTTCGATGTTACTGTTCCAGTATCATTTTTGCACTTTGGTTGATGATTAAGCTTTTGCACTTTTTCCGAACCCTGATTTTATTGGATTGGCTATTAGAGGTAACTTTCAAGGATTTTTCAAGGCGTTAAGAAATTTTTGCAAAAGTGTAGGTGGATGAGTGTAAAGGTGAAGGATTAAGGAAAAGATGGGGAGTAATTTGCTAATTAGCTTGAGTGAAAGAGGGTGGCAAAATCTTTCGTGGGCAAAATCTTTAGAGAGTGTCCTATTAAGGTTAACCTGAATCCAGAAGCGAACACCTGAAAAGTTTTATATTCCAGAATGTTAACTCACACATTTTGTGAAAGTTAACTGATTGATTTTAAAATGCAATCAAGCATTCGCTTTGGCATAAGGATTAAGGAAAAGATGGGGAAATCTGGTAGGTAAAAATAGATAAAAAAAGATCTTGACAAAGATGCAGGGTAGGAAGTAAAATAGGACTTCCTTTCTGGATGATGGCCTAGTGAAGAGAGTGAATCAGCAAACGAAGAAAGGGTATTGACAGGATGGTTAGGGATTTGTTAGAATAAGGTTTGTGGCTAAGGTTATAGAATAATAGATCTTTGAAATAAGGGTATCGCTATTTTGCGGACAGGATTTATATAGTTGGAGAGTTTGATCCTGGCTCAGAACGAACGCTGGCGGTATGCTTAACACATGCAAGTCGGACGAGAAA
>Ga0123519_10009177_pt1 | contig 14932 bp, 7 predicted proteins | sample YelNatPaOPRAMG02_FD_87396 | JGI IMG/M metagenome (GOLD analysis project Ga0123519, IMG submission 87396) | Hot spring microbial communities from Yellowstone National Park - Yellowstone National Park OP-RAMG-02 (version 2) | ecosystem: Environmental > Aquatic > Thermal springs > Hot (42-90C) ...
ACATAGTTTTGCAAAAGCCCTGATCGACGCAGGGGTATCTCTGGAAAAGGTGGCGACGTTGCTGGGGCATAGCAATTTGAATACAACTCGGATTTACACGACACCGGGGGAAGAGGATTTGGAGGACGCGGTTGGAAAACTTATGGATTAGGAACGAAGAGCAAAAGCTAACTCATTTCAATCGCAAAGGCCTTTCCTATCACAAGTTAAAGAATAATGTTTTATGGCTTCTTTCAATGCTATGATTAGATAGCCATCTTCTTCCCCCACATAACGCCCCGGACCGTAGAAACCATCCAGGTACATGACTCGACGGATCCTCAGTCCTAAGATACCGAACCACGCCCCCAAGTAACGACACAGGAGTTCATGGTTTATCTGGGTGTGCGGTTCGATTTTCCCTCATATTTCTGATGATTTTGCTATATATCCTTCGACTGTATCTTCGTATGATCAAATATCAATATATATAGCTGAACGACACGGAAGATTGAGTGCTCTTGGATGGAATTAACGATCACACAACCAATTGGTAGATACCTGACAGCCCGAGAGACCAGCCTTATTACACATCATAGACTGGGTTGCTAGATTAGATCTTCAGTCATGTATGTTGAGAAAAATCATTACATTCTATAAATAATTCCCCTCGCTCTTGATCCGTTATCGAACGATTGTGAAATTGGAGTCCCCAACTTCTTAGCAAATCGAATTTTGACCATATATTGGGATAAAAATGGCGAAATATAAATCGGACAAAATGCCCTACACTAATTGGTCCATATACCGGCCAACGACACTCTTCGTTGAGTACGTGTAAGTGTGAGGCTGGATGTGTGTCAGTTTGTGATCTGGGGTCAAAGTCGAATCGAAGGGGAGTTGAAAGCCGTAGCAGGTTTTGCAGGCTGGAAAAATCTGATTGTGAAACCGCAGCTCTTAATGCATCCATTTCCTGAGTTAGCAGTAGATCGAAAAGAGTGACAAAATCATGTTCTGTCTGTATGGCCTCAATATCCGAAGAAGTGATAACCAGGGGGCAAGGATAATAACAATTTCGGTGCTTAACCAGTGTATTATTTGAAAACATATACCCAAATTGGATAATGGAGCCATCAAATAGCATACAATGATATTGCCTGTGTTCTATCAAGTTACGATATTCGGTTATCGTCGCAAATTGTCCAACCAGAGTGTCAAATAATCTATCGGGAGCATTTGCCCAGGTAAGGATTACATCATGACCAGATGCGCGAATAATTGCCGAATTCGAATCAATAGCTAACCCCTCCGCTAAAAGAAAAGAAAGTAATTCGTTTATCTGTCTTAATAGTGCTCTAGCGGTCATCATCCTCGCCCGACCTCCCAAACAGCTCTTCCAATTGGGTTCGAAGTTCGCTTGGCAAATTTTCTATAGCAAGATCTCCACTTTTAACTTGTGCAACAAAGTCCGCGAGGGTTTGTTGCATTTTCTGGGCTTTTTCCCTTTCTTTGGGGGTCATATCACGATGGATTTTTCGTAATCTTTCGAGTTCCGAGGCGGTAGGAACTCGAAATCTAAGTTGGTAATTATCCGAAATTACCTTGTCTACTTCAGCTTTTAATCCTTCCATGGCTGTTCCGCACCCATACAATCTTACCCACGCCTTAGATCGAGTTATTGCAGTGAAAATAATATTACGGCGCTTGCTTAACTCAAATCCCTCAAACGCATATTCGCTGTTCAAAACATAAACCATAGGAGCTTCATTACCTTTCGCCCTGTAAATCCCGGTAATTGCGACCGACTCATCCTTAAAAAGTTCATCACGACTACTGGTAACGCCTGCAAGATGAGTTGGGATATTTACTTGATTCAACTCTCTAAACAATATGGCAGCTTCCTCCTGGGCAGTTAACGGATCAGAGAGAATAATTAGAATATCCCGAAATTCCAACTCGTCTTCAGTTAGATTTCTTTTTATCTCTCGAGCGACTGCTTTAGCTTGTGTAACTTTATCGGGAAAGACCTTACAAAGTATTGCATCACCTGGATCAAGTAATTGTTCGAAGTAATCCGGATATGAATCTGAACGGCGCTTGAGTGCTACTTCTTGCCCTGGGGTTAATTCACCAGATACGACGTGATACCCAACCTCTTCCCAAAGCCCCTGAGGATCATTGAAATATTGAACCAAACCTTGATCGCGCTTGATGCCAAAACCAAGAGCATGAGCTATTGTTAATGCCCAGGGTGTATTACGATAACAGACAGGTAAAACGATATCCTGAGATGGTGATCCTTTCTCATTACGTAGTTCCGGAACTCGAGGCGAACCGCTGGAATCTTTACCAAATAATTCGGATGGTGGCACCATCGAATAACGACTCAGGTTTTGCAATTCGTCATATGCATATACTATTCGTTTGGGTTCATGGGTCACAAGATATGCCAACTCAAAGAAGGATTGTGGAAAATCCTGCGCTTCGTCTATAAGAACTACGTCAAATAAAGGCTGAAATTTTGTTTCACCGACTTCTTGTAGTAATTCTTGGCATACACCATCAAAAGCTGTGGGAGCCCCAAATGTGCTTTTTGCATAATTGAAATCCTTGGGTGGAACACCATGAGCCAAAGCAACTTCAGAGTAAAAGCCTGGCTGATTTGAACTACCCCAAGCGTGAATAATGCGCAAATTCTCCCAGTTTGGTTCATCATTAATTTGATCAAAAGTAAAGCGTCTGACAAGATCCTCAAATTGTTGATAGAGGGATCGAGTTTGAAAAGTAATCGCGATCTTCCATTCTGGTCGAAGCACATGAAGATAAGCTGCTTTTAACGCCAAAACGATCGTCTTACCTGAACCCGCCAGACCGCGGATTCTTTGCACTCCATCAGGCATTTCCACGGCGGCGCTGTTTTGCCATTTATCCAAATTTGCGATCTCTTTTTCTATCTCTTTTATGCGAGCACCACGAGAATCCGGTTTCTTCACAGAAGAACGCTTACGGGAAGGTTTGATGGTGGTAACGCGTTCAACCGCGGCATTGATTTTCTCGAGTAGATCGTGACTCACGGGTTGGAATTCTCGGATAACATTTACCAAACTGTCTGGTCCTGTTAGTAACAATCCATTCTCACGAACTATTCCTCGCATTCCAGGTACGAGTGTTACAACGTTTATCTCAAAAGGTAGATTTCGTCCCTCAACTAAATTCTTGCATCGTTTAAATTTAATTTCTAGGATTCTATATAGATCATCTTGTCGTTGCCTAAGACGCTCATCTTCGGCTGATGCTTGAGTACGATCATCAAAATCAATTACAACCACACCATATTCCTGAGTGATTAATAAAGCATCGATGAAAACCGTTTCTTCTACGTCGGCTAGGATAGGATAGCCGATATAAAGCGTGCCATTCATCTCTTCTACATCACTGAGCAACTCGATCAGTGTGTTTGCAGCTAAGGGGTTGCTCTTATGGCCGACAACTAAATTCAACATATTGGCTAATCCTCCAAAATGAAAAGGAGTGGTCTAGGATTCTCGACACACGTATTCTATCTAATGATTGTAGAATTCATCACTCCAACCCCATCGCCCGAATAGCGGCATTTATAGGGTCGGTATAGAAGATTGCCTGAAGCTTATTCAATACCTCGTCCGGTACATCTGCCAGGTCGCGCTTATTTTCACTCGGAATCAACACATACTTGGCGCCAGAATCCAGCGCTAATTGCATCCGTTCGTTCAGGTTGGTTACTTTGAGCAGTAGTCCTTGAACACTCATCTCACCCAATACCACTGTTTGCGCCCGGACAGGTTTACCTAGCAAGGCTGAGACCAGCGATATAAAGAACGCTACAGCAGTTTCAGCGCCTTCCTTGGCTTGTTGCAAGTTGATCGCCTGCATGCTAAAATCGTAACTTTTCAAATCGAGAGAGATGCCCAGTTTATGGATGTTTGCTTTCAAATAAGCATCGGCAGTCTTAATCCCTTCTTTCATGGCTTTCGACAGGTTGCCCAATGGGATCATACGCCCCGAGCCAGGATTAATCTGGGTTTGCAGCAGGAATAAAGCCAACTTTCCACTCTCGGCATCTCGACCAATTGTATAGACTGCGCCTGGAGCCAAAGTGATGGGTTCAATGATCAAACCGCCTCCCATCTCTGGCACCCTGACAAACTGCTCGTTGCCGGATTCGAGATCTCGATAGGAGAAATTCACATCCCAATATTCTACACCGGCGATTTTTCGCAACTGCTCCTTGACGCGCCGGCGCATCTCCATTGCAAAAGCGACGTATTCCTCAACCTCCTCTTTGCTGACTTTGCCATCTGGGTGAATCAGCTTGATCAAGCCAGAAACCGTTTTACGAACAGCCTTTTGGTCACGTCCGGTGAGGTGGGAGCCAAATTGAAAGTACCTCTCGGGCACATCGGTGTAGCTGTCCTTGCGCAATGCCCGCATCACTTCAGCAAGATAATCCGAAACAAACCCAAAATGGTTGGTGTAGAACTCATCGCGTGTCTTTTGTAGCTCCCAACCAGGCAAGTAAAAGTGCAGGCGGTCAAAGAATGCTGCGTCCATTTCCTTAGGCATCGGGTAGAACAGGTGCGAGGTCTTTACAATCGTTTCGATATCGCCATCCAAATTGCCCAGAAAAACAATCGAACCTTCGGCGGTGATGATCTCGGACCCTCGCGAGAAGTTACCATCCTCCATATATCCTTTCATGATATTGATGCCGTTTTTATCTTTGAAGCTCACCCCGGCTGCCTCATCGAAAGCCACGGTGTCCCACAGAGCAACCAAACCCTTGGCGCCCGTCGCCAGGTTGACAAACATCTGAGCCACGGTTGTTTGCCCACCAGAAACGAGATGGCAGTATGGGCTGACCTGTTGATAAACAAAGCTTTTGCCTGTCCCTCGCGGTCCCAACTCCACCATATTGAAGTTCTTCTCGACCAATGGAATTAATCGGGAAAGATAAAGCAGCTTGATCCGGTGCGTGAAATAGGGATGGGTGGGCTCTAAACCCAGGCTGCGCAGGAGAAAGCTCATCCATTCATCCCGGTTGAAATGCGCCCGAGCTTCTCGGTAGCGTTCAAGCGATAGGTTCGAAACTTGAATCGGCTTTAGATTCTCGATAATAAATGGGCGGTTTTGTCCGCGAAAGATATAGGTTTCATCATAACCAAGGCTAACTTCCGCCCAAATCCCGCCTTGTACAAGGCGTTCATGCTTTCGTAAATACGACTCATCAATATTCACATAGTCTAAATTGATGTTAGCCAGCTCAGCCCAATACTTATCATGTGTCTCGACCAGGCGAACCTTTACTTTGTCAATGATTTCATATACCCCATGCTGCTTAATGCGCGATTTGACCATTTCTCGCTCGCTGGGTTTGACGTATTTTGTCCGAAGCGTTTCACGCACGTACTGCAAACCTTCTTCGATGATGTCCGGGTCAGTTGTGGCGCAATACTTGCCCAAGAGGAATTCAATCACGAACATCGGCACACTAAACGCAGACCTCACCCGGCGCAGCAGGTCTTTTCGCACCACCAAACCTGGGAATGCCTCTGTGGCTCGCTGATCGATTTCATCCATGATCAAGGTCTCTAAACTGTTCATAAACTCATCCTTCATTGCCTAGCTCAGATCGCGCCCTGCCCGGATGGACATCCCATGGGCAAAGTTGTATTGGGTGTCCTGATCTAACACCTGAAGCGGGATTTCGGCACCAGCCGCGATGGTCGGCTCTCGATTCAAGAAGAGGGTAATACTGATAGGATCCACGCTACCGGGTTGGATCTCTATGATTTTCTCGTTGGAGCGCGGCGCTTCCGGCGCTCCAAGGAAGATGCGCAACTTCAATCCCTCAACCTGGGTGTCAAACAAGTCTTTCGGCGCCGGCGTCTCCGGCGTCAATTCGATCTTCACCGCCAGGGTAAAAATCTCGGTTTTAGGTAGTTCAACTATGACGCTCATCCGGCGAGGGGCAGTCATCGAGATGAATTTCAAATGGGGGATGACCACTTCCTGTAGGGTGGCGCCGCCGTGAAAGAATCGCCCTGGTTCTGCAAAGCTGCGCAAGCCGGGAGGTAGGGCTACCTGCCAATTTGGGTCTAACGGAAATGGCACACTTGCAATCGGCAGTTTCTGACCCGCGTCGGTGATCCCCCAGCGAGAAGCGCTTAACACCAACTGGCTCTTACTCAATTCGAGCGGCTGGATGTTGGCATTGGCATTGAGCAAGACAAAGCCATGATCGGTCACCAAATGGATTTCGGAATAACCCCAGCTCTTAAGCTTGCGGATTGCCCTGCCAAGAGTTGCGATCAGTTCTTCGAAATGGAGAATGACCTCATACTTCGCGCCATGCCCCAGCTCATCCACACCCCGATCGAATAATACCAGCCGTTGGGGCAAAGAAGCGGGCTTTTCGGCGAGCTCCTGAAGATGATGGATCTCATCTTTCCGGTTTCCCTTGGAGTCTGTCCCGAGATGGTTCGCTCCCGCAACCTCAAGCAGCTTCCAACGGTAAGAGCGGTAATTCAAATCCCCACCGGCAGCCTGAGACATCAAGACCGGTTTGCCCCCCTTGATCTCTAAATGAGCGTCTGGAACGGGCAACAGACTGGTCATCCCCACCCAGGTCTCGGAGGGCACATTCGCCACATAGCCGGTCAGTTCACCTTCCCCCAAATTGGCTTGTAAGGCTGCTGCCAGATCGAAGCGCAATGCGTCCACCACCAGGATAGCCTTACGCGCCGCGCTGCTGGAAAAAAGCACAGAAGCCAATTCGGAGACCGATTGGCAACCGTTGGGAGGCCATTGGGCGGCATCGCGAAAGGTATTGTAAAATGCCTGTCCGACGGCATCCAGATATTTGGTATAGAAGCGGTCGGCTGCCGCTGCCAGGACCTCCATCTCATCTGCTCTGCGCGCCGCAGCCAAGAGCCGCCAGTGCGCCAGGTCGATCTGGTGCCAGTCCTTTATATACGCCCCAACCAGGTCGGAAGGTGTGAGCGAAGGATTGAGCATCCCTAGCGCTTTTTCAACGCGCTCGACGAGATGGATCAATTCAAGCGTCAGCCCCCATCCCGGCAGGTCGCCTGTCCCCGAGGACCAGAAGCCCTTGACCTCTTCTTCGGCAATTTCCCGCTTTTCAAGCAGATAGCTACGCAGCTCGCTTTCACTTTGCTCAACTTGTTTCAGTTGCTGAAGGAATTTCTTCCAGCGTTCCGCCGCCAAAGAGTGTAAGGCATGCGCAGCTCCCGGTTTGTGCTCAGCCCAGGCGCGCAGATCAATTTTTGCATCAATCCTGCGCGCCCACATCCGATAGGTCTCTAAATGATCCCGGTCGCGCTGCCAGTGAGCCAGGAACTTGCGCGCCGCGGCGCGATGCTTCGGTTTTGGCAGTTCAGAAATTAAAGGAAAATCTGCTGGGCTGCCGGTGGCTTCGTAGATCTCCTGGGCTATCAGCGACCTGACAAAGGCGGCTGCCCAGCCCTCCGGATCGTCCGGCAGAGAAGTGGTTTCGCCGTATTGGGCAGCGACCTGAGAGCAAAACTCATCGGCAATCCCCTGCTGGCGAAGCATTTCCCATTCGTGCGCCGGATCAGCCAGGAAGCGCAGCAGGCGCTCCATCACATCCCCGACGATGCTTTCTTCGATCGCCGCGGCGGTCAATGCTTTCGACTTCCAAAAGGATTCATCCCGATCTAAATTGACTTTCACATACTTTGCCAGCAGCGATTCGCTGCCGCCGCGCCAGAGCGCATCCTGGGCAGCGCGGCTGCTGGGCAATGGCACGCCGTGTTTGCGCAGGAAAGCGAACAGGGTCGGTTGCCGTCCGTCAATCAGCCAGGTCGGTCCGGAGAAGTGGTATTCCAGTAACGGGTCCAGCGGCTCGATCTCCCATAAGGCGCTGGTCAAATCGCCGCGGTCAAAGGGCAGCCAAAGGATCGCCTTTTTACCCCTCCCTGGTCCCATCTCCACCGCCCACTTCAACCATAACGCGCCGTGGTGGAGCTCCGGCTGATAAGCCAACAGGCATAAGCCCTGCTCAGCCAGGGATTTCTCGATCGCGGGCAACAGGTGAGAAAACTCGGCATGCCCGTCGAACCACAATGCCACGGATGCCCGTGAATCGCGGGCAAAGAGATCAATTAAGTCCTTCAACAACCAGTCAAGAATCATGCACCTGTTCCCTCAGACCCTTCGATCGGTTCTGGTATAAAAACCCGGCGCAAAGGTAATAGACCCTTATAGCGGGCGTCAAACTGGTCGTAATGTTCTAAGATCAGATCCACCAATTCCTCACCATCTATCAAGCGAATATTGCTCTTCCCAAGGGCGAAATTCCTGGCTTGTTTGGTATATGTTCCCAAAGTGATCATCAGACCGTAATCCCCCTGACCAAGCTTGCCATTGAGCGCTGAAACCACTGGTTCGCCCACGTTCCCTTCCCCACTTTTCACCTGGACTTTAATGATGGGCGGCTCAAAGCCTAATTCATCTTTGTGGGCGATGATGTCAATCCCACCATCTGGTCCTTCTGGAGAAACCCTGGTGCGATACCCCATGCGACTCAGCAGGTGGGCAACAAAGTGGGTGAAAGGGTGACCTTTGAGTTCTTCGGTTAGACGCTTCAAAATAAAGTCGCGCGTCGTTTGCTCAATTACGTCTGCGACCAATCCAACCGTCTCATCCTTAGACGCAGGGGGAGGGGCGACTTTTCCTTCGATAGCTGCAATAAACTCTTCAGCGTAGTTTCTGATCTGAAAGAAACTCATCGCAGAACCGATCTCGTATAACGCTCCTTGCGTAAAATGGGTTCTCGGCAGGCTCTTCAGCCACTTGACCGAACGGTGATGTGGATAAGCAGGCTCCGGAGTTGGCTGGTAGGAATAGACGCTTTCCACGCGTCCGATGTAAACCTTGCGCTCTTGCTTGGAAGGGTAAACAACATAATCACCAACCTGCATTTCATGCACGAAACGAAAGAGCTGCCCCGTATTAACCGGTAACGCACCGGGTTTGGTCTCAGGGTAAACCTCGGCTAGCCTGTTTTTGAACCCCTCTCGATCTTTCGGGAGCTTGCTCAAATCACCCATATTTGACCATCCCAGGGCAACCACATTCTGTTTCTTGAACAGATTATCTGCATCTCCGGTCTGACCCGCATGTATTCCCCACACTGTTTTTTCGGTACTTATGTTCATATTGACTACCTCCCTTCCGGCGCCAGCAGGCTATCCAGGTCTTTCTTGGAGAGCACGTCCGCCGCCAGCAAGCCCAGGCGCTGCAGCGGGGCGATGTTGACCCGCACGCCGTCGTTGATATCCGGGTCCCAACCGACTGGCTGCTCTGCGGGGCTCTTCCAGGGCACCCAGATGCGCGCCTCACGCTGGCGCCCCTCTTGCAGCAACCCCAGCCGGCGATCGAACTCCTCCACATCGGCGATCTTCTCTTCCAATTCGGCTGCGCGGTTGAGCGCCCGGCGGTCCAGCGCAGACTGGTTCTGCGCCTCGCCGAGCTGGCGGCGCAGCTCTTTCAGGGTTTCGCTGACGTAGCGCGAGCGCAGCAGCTTCAGGCGGTCTTTATCGAACTTGTGGTAATAGACGATCGCCTGGAAAGCGCCCTTGGGGCTGGTCAGGTGCCAGGCGATGGGACGCTTTTTGAATTGCGAGACGTGGCGCTTGAAGAACTCTTTCTCGAACCAACGCTCCAGCGTGGTAGGTTTTTGCTTCCCCCATTCATCTCCTTTTTTCCAGCCCAGGATGTTCCCTGCTTCTCTCCCAATCTCAGCACCCCTTTCGGCTCCGAACTCTTCATCCAAATAGTGGTTGATACGATCTACAAGTGTTTCTTCGGTTCCCGGTGTAATTGAAATGATACCATCTTCATCAATCCAATCGGGTTTCATAAAAAATGAACTGTGGTTATTGGTGCTTTCATCTTGCATTGGCCAACGATAGCCGAGCATACGGAGAAGGGTCACTGAGAAGTAATCCTCTACATACCTCCTCAGTTCACTTGGGCATATTAAGTCCCTTTCCTTTCTTATATCTTCTAATAATAGATGAATAGAGATAGGATGAAGTCTTAGGTTTCTAGATATTTCCTCTAAAAAAGAATTTTGAGGGATTGGTATATATGCACCCGCATATACTTCATCATCATTCTCATTATCATCATTATTCGATGTATCTTCAATAAAATCATGTGTCTTATCGTCCCTTTTGAATAAATCCGACCCTTGCCCTGCCTGATAAAGAAATAAAAGCTTTTCTTTTATTCGCTCTATTTCTTCCCTTGTTTTGGGAACGATTTTTTTTGTTTCTATGAATTTTTCCAAAATTAGCGGAATATTATTAAATATATTCAAGTCTATTGTGTCATAATCCTCAACCAATGGATACCAACCAACAGGCTCACCAGTTTCCGTCATTATTTCTTCGACATCATTTTCATCAATTAAATGGCTATCAAGGATGGTCTTTTCAATAACTCCTTCTAAAGTGAGTATCTCCACATTTATTTTTTCTAATATCCTGATTGTGGAAAGGTGGTTTTGAAAAAGACTTGTACCCTTATGATATATTGGAATAGACTTGAAATTTTTCTCTGTTGGATCTATTTCCAACAACTCCTTTTTCAACATAACGAGTACTCTTGATATGTCTTGTGGAAAGTATTCATTCGGTTTAGGCAACTTTGCCATGTAACCTATTTTGAATTGCAAGGCAGGGCTCAATAACCTGGATGCGTAACTAACAAACCTCGAGTTCATATAAAGCATAATGTTGGAAAAATCTTTCTGCTTTTTTGGAAATACAGTTGGACTTGCATCTAAAAAAATTGTATTTCTCTCTTTCAATCTTCCCCCTATAGATCCTCTGGCCACAGCTGTGTAAGTTATACCTTCTCTAAAGAAGTATTGTTCATTTCGTATCACTGACTTCTCAAACAGTTTAATATTCTGCCCATTATTTTTCCAATCAACTAAATATTGATTAAAACCATACCATCTACTATATCCCCCACCCTTGGCTGCATAAAACCACATATCATCAAATGATGGTATCTCCCAAAAGCACCTAACAAATCGATCATCATACCTTGTTCCTAAACCTTCTTTACAATCAGCAATATCCGAGAGGTGCATTTTGGATGATAGATACCTTTGTATAGAGTTACCAATCCAATATACTAATGGAGAACCATCAATCTCTAACGCCTTAATTTGTGGATACAGATACACAACTTTTGATAAAGGATGACTTATCCCGGAAATTAAAAGTTTGTTTTTTGCCGCTGGTGAATTCTCCCCGATTAATCGAAATGAAGTTATAAGGTGATCTTTATTGGGGTCACGATTGCATAGAACAAATAAAACAACAAATGCTCCAGCTGCAGCTGGATCTGAAAAGGCATGCTCTCCTAGATGAGCTAAGCAATTAATTGTGCACCCTCGGATCAAACCCTTGAACTTATTTGGCTTCTTTTTTAGCTCATCGTCAGGCGTTGCACGGATATTAGCAAAACTATCAAGAAACATCCAAGAATGTTGTGTGACCATAGCAACAATACCATCCTCTAAAGCTAACTCCAAACACCTCAAAATGAAAACGGAGAATAAATCCCTTTTACCAGGCTGGTAATTTTTATTAACGAAAACTTTAAGTGTTTCCCCCATACTCTTTGATCCTAGATAGGGAGGGTTGGTACATACAATGTCAAATCGTTGAGATAATAGAGTAAGCAGCCCAATACTCTTTTTTCCTTCTTGATCAAATACGCGTTTTATTAAATCTACCCCAGTGTTCTCAACATAAAAGACCTCATCAAGGCGTCGGAAGAGGACTTTTTTATACCCTTCCCAATCCCGAGCTGAAGAAATGAATGGAGTTTCTCGCGCCTCTTGCGCCTTCATTTTTTGAATGGCTTCCTCGACCTCCTCTTCCACCCGCACCAGGCTGCCCAGCTCGCGCACGTGCTCCAGGGAGTGCCAGATGGCGCGGATTGCCTCCTGGATGGCAGGGTCGTCTTGGTATTGGACAAGCAAATTTTCATACGCCTCGCCGCGGCTGAGCACGGCGTCGGCGGCCACCAGGTTCAGGCGCGGCGGTCCGCCGGCTGCATCCCAGCCCAACTCTTTGGCTTTGAGGTAGAGCGCCAGCGCCGCCAGTTGCACCGCCCGCAGGTCAATATCAATGCCGTGCAGGTTATTTTCGAGGATCACTCGCGCCGTCTGCTCGGCGGGCACCGACCAGCCCCTGGGCAGCCTGCCCTCGGCTTCCATCTGGCGCTCCTCTTCATAGAGCTGCGCCAGCAGGTCGAACGCCACCACCAGGAAGTGCCCACTGCCTATGGCGGGGTCCAGCAGCTTCCACTCTTTGAGCGGCTTGGGCAGGCGGGTGTGGGGCGTGGCGGGGGTCACGTAATATTGCCAGGCTTCTTTGGCGCGCGAATCGGGGTACATCTCCATCCAATAGGCGCCGATGGAGTTTTGCAGCAGGAAATCCACCATGTAGCGCTCGGTATAAAGGGCGGTGTAGGTGGCGATATCCGGACCGGTGTATTTCTTGGTCTTCTTCAGCTTCTGGGTGAAGGACTCGCCGGCGGTGACCTTTTCTTTCTCCTCGGTCTGGAAGTACTGGTACACCCAACCTAACAGTTCATCGGTGCGGAAGGCATCCTCCGGCAGCTCGTTCAGGCGGTCAACCACCGCCCGCAAGGCGCGGAACGAAGGTCCGACCTGGGCGTAGGGGTCAGCGGGGTCGAAAAGCACGCCGATTTCCTCGGTGACAGCCGCGCAGGCTTGCAACAATCCCTCGCGCCAGAGCAGCTCTTCTGCCTGGGCGCCGTGGCGATATTGGCTCTGGCGCGAGCGCAAAGTCCACAGCCACTTGGGGCGCCCGCCGAACTCCGCCCGGCAGGTCACCGCTTCGGTGCGCTCGCCTTCGATGATCAGGTGACCGCGCAGCTCCAGGCACTTCAACCCCACCAGCCGGTTGAGGTGGGTATAGGCAGCTTCGCGGCGCACGGCTTCCAGCGCGCCGGCGAAGGAGCCGGTCGACTCCTGCTCCTTCGCCAGGATGGCTTCCAGCTCGGCGCGAATTGCCCGTTCCTGATCGGTCAAATAGCTGAGCTTCTCCACCGGCGTTGGGGCGGGTTTGCTGCCATCCAACCCCAGTCGGCGCAGCTCACGCTCCAGGTCCTCTTCCAACATGCGGCGCAGTTCGATGATTAAGGGCTTTAGCCGTTTCTTGACCTCGTCGCTCAATGCGGGGCGTCCGTTGATTGGGTTGCTCATGCTTCCACCACCACCTCGTAGCCTTCATCCAGTTTAGCTTGAATTTCTGCGCCGATGCTCTGCCAGAAGGCGTCGAATTCATCGCGGCGCACAAAGCGGCGTCCCGCCAGTTTCTCTCGCAGGCTCAGGCGGTGCACCTTTTTCTCGGGCTTCTCGCCGCCATCGCCCACTTTCTTCTGAGCTTCCTGTTGCGCTTGCCATTCGCGCTCGCAGCGGTCGAAGATGGCTTTGCGATAGCCCGGGATTGCCAGGCGCAAAGCCTCCAGCTCGCTGACCTTGCGCTTTTCCGAGGCTGCCAGCAATTGCTCGGCGGTCTTCAATTCGTCAATTGTCGGCAGCGACAGCACTGCATTGACCCCAAAGAACTCATCCAGGATCGCCCTTTGGCGCGAGAGTCCCAGGCGGGTGAAGGCTTCTGCCGCCTCGATCTCGGACTTTAAGGCGGCGATCGCCTGGTCGCAACCGGTGTAAGCCGCCTGATAGATCTGGCGGTAGCGATCTAGCACAGCCAGCGCCGCCTCCTGGAGCGGTTTCCACCGGGTCATGATTTCTTTGACCCCAAGGATGGCGTCGAAATCCTCCAGGTTTTCACGCGCCTTCTTGCCCGCCTTGCCCTCAAAGACCGCCGGCGTGCTGCGGGCATAATCCAACGCGGCGACATAGGTTAAGAAGGCGCGATCTCGCTGGTGTTCGACAAAGGCGTCATAATCTTTCAGGAAAGCGGCAACTTCTTTCCAGCCTTTTTGGTCCTCGATGAAGCGGCGCACGCACGCCACCGGGTCGCGCTGCGCCAGGGTTGGCGCGGTGACCGGTTCAACCCGTTGGTAGGTCTCCGGCAGCGGCAGCTTGAGGTCGCGCACCCGGGCGCGGATGGCATTCGCCTGGCTCGTCATCTTCTGACCAAGCTCGCGGATGCGCTCCGCCAGCCCATGGGCGGTATCCGGCAAGCCAACCTCTCCCAGGGCAATCAAGCCGTCTTTTGCCTGTTTCACCTCGTCGGGCTTCAAACCGCCCAGCGTGGGGTAGAAGCGCGTCTTCTTGAATTTGGTCGGCTTGGTGAACGCCTCTTCGGCGCGCGGATCGGAGATATCGTAAATGGGTTGATCGGAATCGGCTGGCTGCAGATGCACCGCGCCGCCGCGCAGCATAGCTGCCAAGGTCAGGCGTACCAGGGCTTCTGACCAGCCGAAGGGGATTTGTCCAAAGCTATCCAGGATCGCCTTGCCGTCCAGGTCAAGCCCTTCGTCCTCCCGGCGCTTCAGCTCATCAAAGATCGCCTCCACCAGGGGGGCGCTGCGCATTAAATGATCCTGGGCGTCGAACAGACCCAGCGCCGGGTCCAGCCGCGCCAGGTTTTTCGCCTTGGCATCCAGGTAACGGGCGATGTTCTTCTCATCGAAAGCTTTGTCGGCGTCTTTGAAGCGATCATACAGGTTGCCCGCCGCCACGCCGACGAACTCCTGAGTGATGGCTTTTAACTCCTTTGAGCCATCCAGTTCCGCCCGATCGCCGGAGTAGTAGACCACGCCTTTGCGCAGGCAATTTTCCAACAATCCAACAATGTGACTTTCCAGTGCCGCGCGTTCCTTTTCCTTTTCCTTTAGCACCCGCACGGTCTCG